>Ga0334722_10001402_pt1 | contig 30338 bp, 21 predicted proteins | sample C3_bottom_MG_FD_207210 | JGI IMG/M metagenome (GOLD analysis project Ga0334722, IMG submission 207210) | Sediment microbial communities from Yellowstone Lake, YNP, Wyoming, USA - C3_bottom | ecosystem: Environmental > Aquatic > Freshwater > Lake > Sediment | place: USA: Wyoming | collected... | reverse complement strand
CCGACAAGCCCAAAGTCGCCATCCTGCGGGACGAGGGCAGCAACTCCGACCGCGAGATGAGCGCCGCCTTTTACTCCGCAGGCTTTGAACCTTGGGACGTCACCATGACGGACCTTCTCTCCGGAAAAATCACCCTCGATGGCTTTCGGGGGCTGGCCGCAGTGGGTGGATTCTCGTATGCCGATGTCCCGGAGAGCGCTAAGGGTTGGGCCGCCACCATCAAATTCAACCAGAAATTGGCAGATCAGTTCCTGGCCTTTTACAACCGTCCGGATACATTCTCCTTGGGGATCTGCAACGGCTGTCAGCTGTTTGCCCTCATCGGTTGGGTGCCATGGCAGGGAATTGAGCCGGGCCAGCAACCGCGTTTCATTCACAACACCTCAGGCCGTTTCGAGTCCCGCTGGTCCACGGTCAAGGTGCTGGACAGCCCGGCGATTATGCTCCGGGGCATGGAGGGCCTAGTTTTCGGCATCCATGTCGCCCATGGCGAAGGGTTCCTTGATTTTCCGAATCAGGCGATCCATCGTCAGGTGCTGGATCAAGGTCTGGCCACGCTCTGTTTTGTCGATGACCAGGGTACACCGACAACGGCCTACCCCTTTAATCCCAACGGTTCCCCGGACGGTCTGACCGGGCTCTGCACCCCGGATGGCCGCCATCTGGCCATGATGCCACACCCGGAACGCACCTTCTTGAAGTGGCAGGCCCATTGGCTGCCGGAATCGATGGCAAGGGAACTTGCCGCCTCGCCCTGGCTAACGATGTTTCAGAACGCCTATAGGTGGTGCGTTGGCGAGTAGAATAAAGACGTTGGCAAGAGACTCGGAAGTAAGCGATCCCAGGAGTTTTCACCTTGTTTCTCGCCACTGACCGTTTCGCAGCAGAAAATGAGGTTTAAAATTAGCCTTATACCGCATGGCGGCAATTTCATCGATCCAATAACCAAGATAGACAAAATCGATATGGTGTTTTAGGGCGTAGTCAATCAAGGTGAGGATATTGTAGGTACCGGGACTGCGGCGGGACTCATCCGGATCAAAATAAAAATAGACACAGTTTATCGCCTCAGGATAGATGTCGACAATTGACACGCCGACCAGGCGCTCATCGTGCCGAAATTCCAGCTCAAAGGTGTTTCCCATGCTGTTGATAAAAAAACCAGCGTAATAGTCGAGGGCTGAGTTGTCTTTGCCAGGGAAACGCCTTTGCAGGAATTTATCGCAGAGCGCCAATTTCTGACCGGTGATCTGGAGCGGTGCAATTTTGAAAGAAAGATCCTGGTTACGGGTACGAACTCTTTTTTGACTGCGATTCGCTACAAATTTGGCTGGTTGCAGACGAATAGGAACGCAGGCCTGGCAATCAGGGCAGACCATGGTGTAGAGGTAATTGCCATTGCGCCGGAATCCTGCCGCCAAAAATTGAGTCATGGCCATACTCGGAAAGACACCGAAATGGGCCTGCCGATAAACCGCTGTGAACGGTCGACCATAGGGACAGTCAACCTGAACATCGTAAAAATATCTGGTCAATGTGCCGCTCATTTTTCTTACGTTTTCCGGGTCGTTGTTACTGCTGCATCAGATAATTAATAAATTTTTCTAACTCATTGGGGGTTCCTTCCTGGTAGTCTTCAGGATAGAGGAGGACGGCCATATAGAAAACACTATCCAGCCGAAGCGCCCGCTCCGCTTCAAAGGAAAAACCGCCAATCCTTTCTTGTATCAAAGCCTTGATGTGGGAAGGGAGATCGCCACAGAGATCCGCTGATTCTTCCAACTCACTCAGCACTATGGCCTTTTGTCGTAGTTGATCGTGATAGCCTTGCCGATCATTGCGCTCATACAGGAGCGCCTTAGCCGTTACTTCGTGTCGGCATATTGTATTGGCGGCGGCGGTCAAAATAGAGATGAGCTCTTGTAAAACGAATTGATGCCGTTCAGAAAGTTTCATAAGTGTCCAATTGTTAAGAGGCGATAAAAAAAGATTGACATGCTTTGGATGATTGACCGATACTAGATTAAATAGATTCTTCTTAAATAGAATTTTTTAATAAATTCGCCAAATGCTCAGGAGTAACATAGTTTCAGGTTTATCCCCGTGCTGTTCTATCCAAATGTCAACAATTTCATACACTAATTGAGAAAATGTTCCAGGCCAGTTGTATTAATAAAACGTATCAAGACCACATTCCGTGGTCTTCCCTGGAGACGGATTCTTATGCACGCCGAAACAGAGCTTGCGGATCAGAGGAGAAGTACGCGATATCGGATAGGAGGCAATGCTTACGCTCTTTTGAAGCAACCTCAGTATAAGGAATTGGGCAAAATTATTGACATCAGCCAGACTGGCATCTCCTTTCTTTGCATCAATCAAGGGGATTGGGAGGCTGATTCGTTTGAGATTGATATCTTTATCGGTCACGAGCAGAATAATTGCCTATCCGAGCAGATCGTCCTGAAGAACATTCCGTTGAAACCCATTGCCTATTGCCGTGACAACGACAGAGAGCCTAACCTGTCGACCATGATGAGTCGCTGCGGGGTTGAATTTGGTCGACTGACTCAGGATCAACGGGCCAGGCTTGACCTATTTATCCTACGCCATGGTTTTGCGGATGCATGACCATGCGATGTTTCTTCAAGGGCGGCAGCCTGTGAGGAAGTTCAGTTGTTGGCACCTGACTTATTTGACGATAAATTGTTGGCCTTCCCCACGGATATAATCGAGCATTTTCTTTACTCCACCAGCCGGTTCCCCTTTTGTGATCAGGGTGATTGGTCTGCCAACCTCTGGAATCGTCGGTGCATTAACAGTGGCGTCAACTTTTGACATTGGCCCCAGGCAAACTGCCCCAGAGGTAGAGGCTACTTTCGTTTTCATCTCAGCGGCATCGCTAACCGCTACCGCATCTTTGGTGTAATCTGCGCCATCCATGATTTGTTTCTGGAAAACTGCAAGGGTGCCAGGAACTTTGGTCCCTGTCACAACAACTATCGGCAGACTTGGACCACCAACCTCTGCCCAGTTTTTAGTTTTACCGGTAAAAATAGAGGTAAGTTGTTCCTTGGAAAGGCTTTTCACCGTAACATCCTTATTCGTCAAGACCTTGACGACATCCTTGCCGATAACCCGATTTTTATAGATGCTTTTGTCGGCGATAGCGTAGCCTTCTTTTTCCATCATAGTCATCCAGTCGGGGAAGGTTACCCCGCCAGTCGCGGCATCGATAAGACCAGCATCCAGATCTTTCAATGCTTGAGCAGGTCCATTGGAGATAATTGTCACCGTAATGCCAATGGCCTTTTCCATCGGATCTTTAATTTTGTTAAAGATGTTTTCGGTAGGAGCGGCTCCTGCGCCAACTTTCACTTCTTCCGCCAGAACCGTTCCGGCGATGCCCCCAGTAATTATCAGTGCCATGACGATCTTTAATGAACTCGCAATCCACCATTTTGACATAATCTGCTCCTCTGATAAAAGTTAGTTGCCGTCGGATGGGAAAAGCCGGTCTCTTTCTATCCAACGGCAACTCGTGAAATTCAAGGGGCATTCATCCCACGTATGAAGTACTCATTATGGGAAGAATGCCCTATCCTTCAATATCGATATTTATCGTAGAGGATTCATTTCTGCTTTGTCAAAATAAATAAACGGAGGGGGAAGTTTTTTTAGTATTGCTGTGTAAAACTATGGCAAAATTTTATCAAATTGGGTATGAAAAAAAATTCGCTGACAATCAGCACAAATGGAAGTCTGAAATTGATAATACCCTGGTGGAAAAAATGAAGAAAATCAGTGCAGCAGCCTCTTTTGTCGGTCTCACTCTGTTAGGAATTGCATGGCTGGCCGAGGCTAAACTCAATGCGCCTGTCCCCTCCCCTCATCTGGTCTACAATTCGGAAACTAAGGTCTACCAACTCCACGACCAGACCCAATACGCCAACCAAACCCTTGAACAGAAAATGCTCACCATTCAGTCCATTAACCGTAATGAAGGGCAGTTGGCAGCCAAGAAGCCGGTTGCTACCCACTGAAACTGACAAGCTGATCCTTGGCGATGAAGCTCACCAACGTCGGTATTGAGCAGGTCCGCCATCCCGTTCAGGTGCTGGAAAAGGCTGGTGGCCATCAGCAGACCGTGGCCAGTATCCGTATGCAGGCCAATATGCCGCGTCAGCAACGGGGAACCTGTATGGCCACGTTCATTGCCATATTATGCAAGTATCAGGATGACATCAGGACCGAAATTTTCCCAAAGCTGCTGTCTGAGTTACGCACCGACCTGCAGGCCGATTCCGCCTCCATCGAAATGACCTTTCCCTACTTCATTGAGAAAAGGGCTCCGGTATCCAAGACCCCTTCGCTGATGGAGTACACCTGTAGTTTCGCCTGCGGTCTCGACGGCAGCACCGACCTGCAGGTGTCGATCCTGGCGCCATGCACAACTCTCTGCCCATGTTCCAAGGAGATCAGTCAATTCGGCGCTCACAACCAACGAGCGGAAATCGACTTCACGGTTAAACTCAAGAACTTTATTTGGATCGAGGATTTGATCGCCATGGTGGAGGCCTGCACCTCCTGCGAGGTCTATAGTCTCTTGAAAAGACCGGACGAAAAATTTGTTACCGAAAAGGCCTACGAAAACCCAATGTTTGTTGAAGACGTGGTGCGGAAAATTGCTGTCTTAGTCCAAAGCCACCCAGACATCACCTGGTTTTCGGTAGGGGTGGAAAGTTTTGAATCCATTCATAAACACAGCGCTTACGCCTATACCGATAGTGATACGATCACTTCATGAATCCAAGACTTGTCTCACCTTGGTAAGCAAGTCATTCTTGCTGAACGGTTTCGGGATGAACGCAATATCACTCTCCAGCACCCCATGGCTGGCGATCACGTCGGCGGTGTAGCCTGACATGAAGAGGGTCTTGACCCCAGGCCGCAGAGCGGCCACTTGTGCCGCCAGTTCCTTGCCATTCATCTCCGGCATCACGATATCGGTGATCAGCAGATGCAGCGGCCCCGGATGGGAGGCAGCCAACGAAAGGGCCTGGTCAGTTTGGCTTGCGCTCAGCACCGTATAGCCACTTCGACCCAATATCCGTTCCGCCAATTCCAGGATAGCACCTTCGTCTTCCACCAACAATACAGTTTCACTCGCAGGGGCCGGTTTTTGGTGCTCGGGGACGATTGTTTCCTGCTTGCTGGCAGTGGGCTCCTCCACAACCCGGGGCAGATAGATCCTGAAGGTGGCGCCCACCCCTGGCTCACTGGCGGCAGTGATGTGGCCGTTGTTCTGCTTGACGATCCCGTAAATGGTGGCCAGGCCCAGTCCGGTCCCCTGGCCCAGACCCTTGGTGGTAAAAAACGGTTCAAAGATGTGGGCGATGGTGACCTGATCCATGCCAGCGCCAGTATCGCTTACCGTGAGCATGGCGTAGTCGCCGGGGCGGCATTCGGGATTGCGCTGGCAGTATGATTCATCGAGCCCCACATTGGCTGTCTCAATGGTCAGAACCCCATTCTTGTCCAGGGCATCCCTGGCATTGACCGTGAGGTTGGCCAGAATCTGATCAACCTGAGAGGGGTCAATCTTGACGGGCCATAGTCCTGGGTCCGGCCGCCAGACAAGGGCCACATCCTCGCCGAGCAGGCGCTTGAGCATGGTGAGCATACTGTCGATGGTGCTGTTCAGCGACAGTATGCGGGGTGTGGCGATCTGCTTACGGGCAAAGGCCAGAAGTTGGCGAGTCAGCCCGGCTGAGCGCTCGGCCGCTTTGCGGATCTCCTCAAGGTCATAGCGCAAGGGGGCGCCGACCGGAACCCGATCCAGCGCCAGCTCGACACAACCAAGGATCACTCCCAGCATATTGTTGAAGTCATGGGCCACGCCACCGGCCAAGCGTCCGACCGTCTCCATCTTCTGGGATTGCGCCAACTGCTCTTCCAGGGCTTTCTGGTGGGAGACGTCCTCCTCGACCGCCAGGAAATTGGTGATCTGGCCTGCCGCATTACGAATAGGGGAGATGGTGGTCCGCTCCCAGAACAAGGCGCCGTCCTTTTTGCGGTTGTGAAACTCGCCATGCCACTCGTCACCGGCGGTGATGGTCTGCCACAGGCGATGGTATTCCGCTGGCTGGGTCTCCCCTGACTTGAGAAGGCGCGGATTTTTTCCCAGAACCTCCTCCAGGGCATAGCCGGTCACGTTCAAAAATTTAGGATTCACATATTCGATGTTGCCCTGATGATCGGTGATGATTATCGAGGACGGACTCTGCTCGATGGCCCAGGAAAATTTGCGGAGCTCATTTTCGGCGGCCTGCCGTTGTTTTTCCTGCTCCATGAACTCCAGGGAAAAGGCCATGTCCCCAATCATTTCATTAAGGAGCTGCACCTCATCCTGGTCAAAACAGCCAAGTTCGGCGCTGTAAAGATTCAAGGAGGCCACCACCTGCCCCCCAATCACCAGCGGCAAGGAAACCGAGGCCCGATAGCCAAGCTGCAAGGCCTCCTGCCGCCACGGTTCCATGGACGGGTCGTTTTCGATATCGTTTGCCACCACCGGCTTACCACTGCGAAAGGCTGTGGCCGTGGGTCCATGGCCACGGGGAGTGTCATCCAGAGAAATTGCCAGGTGTTCCAGATGATCAGAGGTCACTCCAGCGTGGGCCACGGGCAGGATACGCCTCGTCTGCTCCTCCAGCACGCCCGCCCAAGCCATGCGGTAGCCCCCCTCCTCCACGGCGATGCGGCAGGCCTCGGCAAAGAGGGTCTGGGGCTTTCTCTCGCGAATGATCGCCTGATTGACTGCGTTCAGCACGACATAGATCCGGTTCAGCTTGGCGATACGCTTGGCGTTTCCCTGCAAGGCAACCTCGCCCAGCCGCTTTTCCTGTTCGGTAAGGTACAGGGAGTGAAAGAGATGCCGCTGGCGGTAACTGAACAGGAAGGCGGCCAAGGTGGTGGTCATCAGGAAGCCGAGCGCGGCCAGACCGGCGATGAACCAACCGTGCTCATGGGCCTCGATCAGGATCTCCTGGCGATCGATTTTTGCCACCAGGAACCAGGGGGTGCCATAAACCGCTTGCAGATCGGCCATGACCTCTACGCCACGGGAATCCCGGCCAAAGAAGAGACCTGTCGTCCCCAACGCCGCCTGAACAACGGGCAGCTCAGTCTCGGTCAGCGGGATGCGTTGGCCGAGGTGGGGTTCTGCTTGATCCCGGTGGGGAGAGAGGACAAGGGCGCTGTCGCCATCGCGGCGTACCACAACTATTTCGGCACTGGCCGAAGGAATGGGCCACGATTGCAGTAAGGGATAGAGGCTCTGACGGATGTCAAGGCGCAGGATGAGCACGGCCATGGGTTTGTCGGCCTCATCAGCCATCGCCGTGGCCACATCCACCTCAAGCTGGGTACTGGCATGACAGGGGGTCAACTCGCCAAAAACCGATTTGCCTGCGCTAATGGCCTGTTGCGCCAGCGCCGGGAGCCTGGCGTCCGCCTCCGTCGAATTCTGGTCAGCGGCCGACACCAGGATACGGCCGTCCAAGTCCGTGAGGAGGACATCATGATCGGCTTCATAGCGTTGGATCATCTGCAAATGCTTCTGGATCTTTGTCCTCAGCTCCAGGTCGGCTGGGTGCAACAGCAGGTCGGGGACCGCATTCCGGAGAAAAGTGCCGTAGGCGTTACGTCTCACGTCACGCCGGCGCTCCTCACACCAGGCCACGATCCCGTCGGCCTTCATCCTGGAGATGGAACTGATCTCTTCGTAACGTTTGCTGGTAATGCACTGTTCCTCATGCCGGTAATAGAGCAAGGCGCCGGCAATCAGGGCCAGTCCTGTCACACTGGCGATCAACAGGGCTATGCCCCATGGCCGGCGTTGGCGTGTATCAGCCGTTGCCATCTACTCCCCCCCTTTCCGTCACATCGGCGAATTTCGCCCTGACCGCCACCATCGCCGCCAGGTTTTTCGCAAACAGATCGACCAGCTCCGGGTCAAAGTGCTGGCCCCGCTCTCCCTGCAGGATGACCATGGCCTCGTCAACGGTCATCGCTTCCTTGTAGACCCGTTTCGAGGTCAGGGCGTCAAAGACGTCACAGATGGCCGTGATCCTGCCCACCAGCGGGATGGCATCCCCGGCCAGGCCGTTGGGGTAGCCTTTGCCGTTGTACTTTTCGTGATGGGTCAGGGAGATCACCCCGCCCAGGTTCAGCACCTCGGAGAGGGAATCCCCCAGGATACGGTAGCCGATTTCAGAGTGGGTCATGATGACGGTGAACTCCTCCGGCGTCAAGCGGCCTGGCTTCAGGAGGATGTTGTCCGGGATGCCAATTTTCCCCACATCGTGCAGGGGGGCGGCGGCGCGGATCCGTTCGCAGACATCCTCGGCCAGGCCCAACTCCCGGGCCAGGATGCCGCAATACTCGCCGACCCGGATGGTATGCTGGGCGGTTTCGTTATCCCGGAACTCGGCAGCCTTGGCCAGTTTCTGGATGGTCTCGTCCCGTGACTGCCAGAGTTCCTCCGTCCGCTGCTGGACCAAGGCCTCCAACTCCTCGCTGTGGCGTTTGCTGGCGATCTCCAGCTCCCGGCGGCGCAGGGCGTTGGAGATATTAATGATCAGGGCGTTACGCTCGAAGGGCTTGATGACGTAGCCATAGGCGCCCATGGCCAAGGTCTCCTTGGCGGTAAGACGGTTGTCCACCGCCGTGACCATGATCACCGCCAGGTCAGGATAGTCCTGTCTGGCGGCCCGCAGCAGGGCAATGCCATCCTGTCCCGGCATATTGATATCGGAGATCAGGAGGCTGTACTCGTCTGCTGCGAGCTTGACCAGGGCCTCGGCGGTGCTGGCCGCCATCTCGAAGGCGTAGCCCTCGCCCGCCGCGATGCGGCTGACCAGGAGACGGACATTCTCTTCGTCGTCAACAATCAAAATTTTAGGGGGCAACTGCTCCATGCTGCTATCTCCTTAAGTGGCGGCGGATGGCCCGAGTCAGATCGTTCTGTTCGACCGGTTTGACGAGCACCTCCGAGATCCCTATTTCCTCGGCTAGCTTGGGGGTGGTGGCATCGGCAAAGCCGGTCATCAGGATAATAGGGACGGTCCTGATCTTCAGAATCTCCCGCGCCAGATCCACCCCGGTCATGTTGGGCATGGCCTGATCGGTCAGCACCAGGTCGAACTTCTCCGGCATGGCCCGGAAGGCGGCCAAGGCCTCGATACTGCTGGTGCGGGCAGTGACCGCATAGCCAAATTTTACCAGATTCCTGGTGCTGACCTCAAGCAAGGTGCTCTCGTCGTCAACCAAGAGGATTCGTTCATTGCCATGGCCGCCACCAGCCGGCTCCGGCGGCTTGAGACTGGCGTCAAAGCCTGTCGCCACCGGAAAAAAGGCCCTGAACTCCGCCCCCTGTCCCGGCGGACTGTGCACCTGGATCGCGCCGCCGAGTTCGGCGACAATCCCGTGGACAATGGCCAACCCCATGCCGGTGCCTTCGCCCTGGGGTTTGGTGGTGAAGAAGGGATCAAAGATGCGGGCGGCGACCTCAGGCGAGATGCCGGGGCCGCTATCCGCCACCGTTAACTGCACAAAGTCGCCAGGGCGTAAGCCGACGGCAGACTCCACCGCTGCTTGGTCGAGACGTACCTGGCTGAGGCCAACCGTCAGCGTGCCGCCAGCTTCTTTCATGGCGTAATAGGCGTTGGTGCAGAGATTCATGATGACCTGATGGAGCTGACCGAGGTCGGCGAATATCGCCGGGCAGTCCTGGTCAATCTCCTGACGTATGCTGATGGTGCTGGGAATAGAAGGTCGCAGCAACTTCATCGCCTCCTTCAAGATAAACTGGATCTTCACCGGCATCTTTTCCTGTTCGGACTGGCGGCTGAAGGCCAGGATCTGGCGGGTGAGGTCGCGGGCACGGTTGGCGGCCCCGATCACCTTCTCCATGTCGGCATAGCCCAGGCTCTCTGCCGGCATATCGTCTTTGACCATCTCGGAGAACCCAAGTATTGCGGTAAGTAGGTTGTTGAAATCATGGGCGATGCCGCCGGCCAAGGTGCCGATGGCCTCCATCTTGTAGGCCTGCTGCAACTCGTGGTTCAGCTTCTCCCTTTCCGCCTCATGCCGTTTCCGTTCGGAAATATCCCTGATGATGGCCACCGCCTGCCAGCTATCCTTATGCGTAAAGGACGAGAGAGAGAGTTCAAGGGGCAGCTCATGGCCGTCCCGGTGCCGGCCTTGCAACTCGATGGTCCGCCCGATGGCCTCGCCCTGGCCGGTGGAAAAAAAATGGGCCAGGGCAGGCTGATCGTCGGTGGCATGATGCAGCGCGGCCAGCAGCTCATGCAGATTTTGGCCGATGGCCTCCGCCGCGGGATAGCCGAACATCCGCTCCGCCGCCGGGTTGAGGTAGCTGATTTGGCCCCGTTCATCCATCATGACGATGCCATCCATGGCGGCGTCGCTAATGGCGTGGTAGCGCGCCTCGCTCTCCGCCACTTTCCTGATGATCCGCTGATGGCGGATGATGCCGGCCAAGGCCGCGGCCACCGAGCGCAGTGTCTCTTCGACCACCATTTTTTTGGTGAAATTACCTGGCAGGTACAAGGTGAAGACGCCAAGGAGCTCGCCATCCGCCGCCTTGATCGGCACACAGTAATGACCGTGTTCGGGCATGCCGTCAAAACGATTCTCATGCTGCTCGTCGACATGACTGACAAAGAGCAGCTCGCCGCTGGCGGCGGCCCGGCCGCACAGGCAGTGGCCAAAAGGCACCTCGGCGCAGATATCGAGAAGGGGTAGTGCCAGATTATGCTGGGCGGCCATGACAAGTTTTTGCGGATCGTGATCGTCCACCAGCAGCACGGCCCCTTGGGGTTTGAGCCCCAGGCGGGGGAACGAGGTGATAAGGACCAGGAAGCGTTGCAGCATCTCCTGAAAAGGGCACTCCTCCATGGACAGTTGCAAGAGGCCGTTCAAGACGGTCTGGATCTGCATCTCGTCCCGATGGGCCTGAAGAAGCTGCCGTTCGTGCAGGAGGCGAGCGATCTTGGCGGCCAGCTCGTCCCGGCGCAGAGGGGTGTTGATGCAATCCGGCACCCCGTTGTCCAGCAACTCGGCAAACGAGTAGCGATCCGGCCGGTCGGCAACTACAATGATGCCGGTTTCAGGATAGCCATACCTGATTGCCGTGAGAAACGCCATGCCGTCCTGGCCCGAAATACTGACAATAGCGGTAATGACCAGGGCATAAGCGCCTGTTGCCAGACGTTGTTCCGCCTCGCTCCTCCCCAACGCCGAATCCGCCTCATAGCCGAGGCCTGTGACCAGGTCGGCTATGGCGGCCACCAGGTCAAGGTCATCGGCTACCACCAGTAAACGACCGTTTCCCCTGGCCTGGGCGCTCTCTGCCTGTGTTGATCCCATAAGGCTATATCTCCTGAAAATTTTTCTACAGCTGTTCGTCCAGGACGGAACGGACGGCCACGGCCAAATCCTTGCGCAGGACTGGCTTCAACAGCAGCTTCTTGATGCCGTTGGCCGCCATCGTCTCTGCGGTGAGGACATCGCAGAAGCCGGTGGCAAGCACGATCTTCACCCCAGGACTGATGGCCAAAAGCTTCTGGGCCAGGGTCAGGCCATCCATCTTGGGCATGGCGTAATCGGTGAGCACGAGCGCAAACGACTCTGGCGATTGCTGGAACAGCTCCAAGGCCTCCTGCGGGCAGTTTCGGCTGGTGACCGTATAGCCTAAGGCGCACAACTCCCGTTCTTTGGTGGCGAGAACCGCCGGTTCGTCATCAACCAACAGGATGTGTTCGTTGTTCCCCCTGGGCAAGGACATAACGGCAGGCCCCTGTTGTAGCTGGAGCGACTCTTGACAGACGATGGGCCAGATCACCTGGAAGACGCTACCCTGCCCCAGGGTGCTCTGCACGGCAACGAAACCCTTGGAGCTGTGGACAATACCGTGCACCACTGACAGACCGAGGCCGGTGCCCTCCTCCTTGCCCTTAGTGGTGAAATATGGCTCAAAGATGCGCTCCATGGTGGCCTTGTCCATGCCGCAGCCAGTGTCCTGAACGGTCAGCCGCAGATACTCGCCCTCTACCTTCTCTTGAGCAAACAGGGAGCCCTCCGCAAAGACAACCGGCTCAAGGGTGACGCTCATGCTGCCGCCCTTAGCCTTCATGGCCTGATAGGCATTGGTACACAGATTCATGACCACCTGATGGAGCTTGGTGGGGTCGATCATGATGGTCTGGTCCTGGGCCGTGATGCTGTCCCTGATTGCAATAGTGGCGGGGATGGAGGAACGCAAGAGCTTCAGCGCCTCCTTGACCAGCAGGCTGGCCTGGACCGGTTGGCACTCCTCGGCCCGCTGCCGGCTGAAGGTCAGGATCTGCTTGACCAGTTCCTTGGCCCGTCCTGCGGCATAAATGACCTGCTGGATGTCCTTGGCCGTCTGGCTCTCCGGCGGCAGATCGTCATGGGCCAGATTGGCAAAACCTAAGATTGGGGTCAGGATGTTGTTAAAATCATGGGCGATGCCGCCAGCCAGGGTGCCAATGGTGTCCATCTTCTGCGAGTGACGGATCTGCTCCTCGGCCACCTTCCGGGCGGTGATGTCGGTAGCAATCTCGATGCGCACCAACCGGCCATCACGCCAGCGGATGGCCTGGTCCCGGCAATCGTACCACTGGCCGTTCTTGCCATTTTGGAACTCCCAGACATAGACCCCCGCCGGGGAGCCATCATCCTTCAGCAATTTGTCGTTGGTGCAGAAGGGGCATGGCCCATTCTGGCCGCTCTGCAGGACCTGCCAGCAGATCTGGCCCTCGATTTCCCCCCACACCTCACGCCCGTACTTGTTGACAAAGAGGATTTCGTAGGTGGTCATATCGGCGACATAGATCAGGGCGTTCAAACTGTCCAAGACGGCTTTCATCCGTTCGTTGGTCTGGCGCAGGAACTCTTCCGTCCGCTGCCGCTCGGTAATGTCCTCCATGCTGTGGACCGCGCCAATGATGTCGCTGTTATTGTTGATCACCGGGTCCACCGCCACCTGGAAGACTCTGTCTCCCACCGGCATGATCATGATTTCCCGCTGCCTGGAGCGCAGCATGGCAGGCAGCGGGCATTCGCGGATCGGTTCCGCTGTCTGGTGTATGACCTCCCAGCAATAGCTGCCAGCCACCTCCTCCATGGTCTTATCTAAAAAACTAAGCGTCGCCTGGTTACACTGGGTAATGACCCCTTCCACATTTCGCAGAAAGACAGGATAGGGGATGGCGTCAAAGGTCTGCTGCCAGCCAAAGGCCAATTGTTCAATGATCTTTTTGGCGGTCCGCCGCTCCTGAAACAAGTTCCACTCCCGCAGAATGCGGCGGACCTTATGCGGCATATTGGCAATTTCCCACGGCGACTTGACCACATAATCGATTGCCCCGGCCTGCATGGCCCCCAGCACACCTTCCTCCCTGCCGGGTTCGACCATGATCAGCACCGGAAAAAAGCCTTCCTCCAACGGCGTGGACAAAATTTCGCAGGCGCTGCCGTCCGGCAGAAACAAGTCCATGATGACCAGGCTTGGCCGCTGAAAAACCGGCACCGCCACCAGATGCCTGAATTCTCGGAGTGTCCCGGCAACTTGGACCGTGAAGCCGGGCTCTGAGGCAAAGGTCTGGGCAATGGCCTCGCCATGATCTGGGGTGCAGTCAACAAGCAAAATTTTCAGGTGACTTTTACTCACATTGTTCCCCCCTCACCTAACGGTACGCTTTGTTTGCGGGTAACACCATAATTCAGGCAACGGTCTGGATAATGGCATTACATATTGTCAGTAATCACGGGGCAACCTCCGTCACCGGGATGAGGACGGTAAAACATGAGCCTTGGCCAGGCTGACTGCTGACAGCAATCCCTCCCCCGTAAGATTTGATGATCTCGGTGCAGGTATACAGACCGAGGCCGGTGCCCACCGGAGCGTCTTCCGCCGTCGCAGTGATTACCGCCTTGGTGGAGAAGAAGGGATCAAAGATTTTTTCCATCACCGCCCGCTCCATCCCCGAACCGGTATCGCTAAAATCAACGGTGATATGCTGCCCGTCAAAGGCGGAGCGGATGGTCAGCCGCTTGACCGCTGTCTCGGACATGGCGTCTACGGCATTGCAGATCAGATTGCAGAAGACCTGTGAAAAATCCGCGTAGACGCCCTGCACGGATGGGATATTGTCGGCCAGATCCAGCACCTTGTCGATCCGGTGCTTTATCCGCATGTCGGCGTCGAGGAATTGCAGCTCAGTGGCAATGATTTCGTTGATAGCAAGCGATGTCTTTTCCTGGACGGCATCCTTCCGGCTCTTAACCAGCAAACTGTTGATCAAGGACTCTAATTTTTTGTCGGACAGCACAATCATATCGATATAGCCGGCAAGGGGAGTGAGATGCGGCACAAGCCCGGCTGCCGAGGTCTGGGCCTGGACGATGCAGTCCCTAAGCATGTCCTGGGCCAGGGTAGCAATTCCTAGCGAACCACTTAGCGGCCCCCGCAAATTGTGAACGATCCCCTGGATCATCTGCCCGATTACTGCCTGCCGTTCCTTTTGCACGAGTTCGCGCGTCCTTTGCGCGATCAACAGCTCCAGATCCCGGTTCATGACACGCAACTCGTCCTGGGCGCTCTTCAGGCGCAGGAGGATGGTGACTTTTGCCTGCAACTCGTCAGGGTCGTAGGGTTTAACCATAAAGTCATCCGCCTGGACAGCATAGCCCTGCAAGCGGTCTTCCAGGGCCGACTTTCCGGAGAGCAGCAGCACCATGGTCCCTGATGAAACGGGGTCGGATTTGATCCTGCGGCAGACCTCGTAGCCGTTGATGCCAGGCATCATGACATCGAGCAGGACAAGGTCAGGTTTCAAGGCGCGCACTGCCAACAGGGCTTTTTCCCCGTCCTCGGCGCAGTGAAGCTGCAGGCCGTCAGCATCGGAAAAAACTCGGCAGATCGCATGCAACGAAGCGGCATCATCATCTACCACAAGAATACTTTGCATCAGTTCTCCTCCATCGTGGGCGCATCAACTTTCCGTCGGAGCGATGTCGGAGCAGTTGACTCTTTCGCGCATGTTTTTTTTATGCCAAATTGCTCAAGCGGGAATCGGGAGTTCGATGGTGAACGTCGTGCCTTTACCCACCTCGCTATCCATGCGTATCCGGCCGTTGTGTTTCTTAATGATATCATACGATATGCTCATCCCAAGCCCGGTCCCCTTGCCGACCTCTTTTGTCGTGTAAAACGGCTCGAATATCCTGCGCGCCACTTCCGGCGGCATGCCGCAGCCGGTATCGGATATTGCTATGTACACACAGCCCGCATCGTGCCAGGTGTGGACCGTAATCTCGCCATGCTTGTCGATGGCCTGTGTCGCGTTCACCAAGATGTTCATGAAGACCTGGTTCAACTGGCTGCTGTAGCATTTGAGCTTTGGGAGGTCGCCGTACTCCTTTTTCAAGTCGGCCTTGTACTTCAATTCGTTCCAGACGATGTTAATCGTGCTGTCAATCCCCTCGTTAATATCCGTCTCCTGATATTCGGCCTCATCCAGGCGGGCGAAGCTTTTGAGGTTCAAAACGATTTTTTTCACCCTCTCCCCTCCTTCCTTTGATTCATCGATGAGGCTCAATATGTCATCGCTTATCCGGTCGATTTTCATTGTTTTCCGGAGTGTTTTCATCTCCTCGATCACCGTTTGCGGATCGGCGCTGGCCCCCTTGACCAGTGCTTCGATGAGCTCCGATTGGCGCCTGCCGAACTCAAGAAGCCTTTGCGCGTATTTCCCGAGCGTGCCAAGATTGCTGAGCATGAAGCCTATCGGGTTGTTTATTTCATGCGCGACACCCGCCGCCAATTGACCTATCGACGCCATCTTCTCCTGCTGCAGCATCTGTGACTGCGCCGCCTTCAGATCGGCATACGCCTCTTCCACCTTTTGATTCGAAGCCTCGATGTCCGCTGTCCGTTCCATCACCCTCTGTTCAAGCTCCACATTCATGTGCATGATCTGATCCTGGGTAGCCTTAAGCACCGCGTTTTTCATGCTCGTCCGGATGATGATGAAAGTGCCGCCCAGAATCACAATCCCGATCCAGCCGGTGACTAAGATCATTGTCTTTGGGGAACTCGGTTGCTTTTCGTCGTTTGCGGAAATAAAGGCGGTCAACGAAAACGGCGTGCCGGATATCGGCGTCAGGTATGCGTTTATCAAAACGGACGAACCGTCATCGCCGTTCATGCTGAATTCATAGGCCTTCCCCTTCGCAAGGCTCGACGGCGAGGGAAGCCGGTCGCAAAGAAGCGAATCCGGGGTGAACAGATAACGCTCATTGTAAACCAACGCGAAGGCCGGACCTTTGCTGACGATGGAATCGGATTCAGCGAGGAAATGGTCGTAAACGAGACCTGGATGGATCATGGCCAGAATCTGCCCCGAGTAGACGCCCTTGAACAGATACGGCAGGGAAAGGATGATCACCCCTTGCCTGCCCTTGCCTTCGGCGAGGAAACCTGCTCTGCCTGGTTCCTTCGTCACGAGTTTTTTCCAAGTCTCCCTGCTCTCCCCGTCCAACATCAGCGGGGACGGGACTGAGCCGCCGTTGTTGGTTCGCGTCGAGGCATTCTCTGACACATCAATCAAGGCCTCTCCGGATGAATCGAGAAAGACAAGCCGCGAGTAAATCCGCCGGTCGGCCAGCTTTCTGGTTTCGATGAATGTCTTGAAAGCGCTTTCGGCCTCCATGAGGCTTGCTGAAAGGCCGTATTCCATCGACATCCCAAGCGCCAAATTTTCAAAATAGACCAGCAGTTCGCGACGTTCGGCAAGGCGAGTCATATCATCTGCCCGCTCTGCAAAGAAATAACCGGCAGCCGTGGAGCGATTTTCGACATCCGCCAGCATATGGCTGAGGGCATACTGCTGCAGCTCGCTTTGGTAGCGATACTGGGAATAAAGTAAAAAGCCCAGGTAGACAACCAGCGCCAGACTGAAGAGAATCGCCGCAATGCCCCGGATTATCGAAAAAGACCTGAAGACGCCCATGTTAATACGAACCCCATGCAGAAATGGCGGCGGGCCGCGATGCCTAGCGGTTAACCGTCGCTCATGCCATTGATTCTGGTTTGTGTTACTGGAAACTGGTAAAAAAATCCGGGAAATACGCCGTTGCTGACGGGTAGTACTTTTTGACGATCTTCATGTACGAGCCGTCCTGCTGTGTTTTGTCGAGAAACTTGTTATACTCTTCCAGCAGTTTCGGAGAATCTTTCGTAAATCCCGCACCCATCACCTGTTTTTTCGATACGGGGCCGATGATCTTAATCTTGCCCGGCCATTTGCCAAGGGCCACAAGCGCGTCCGGAACATCGAGGATGGTCATCTCGGCCTCGTTGTTGATGACCGCCGGCGCAAGCTCGTTGAGTTTTCCCTTGAACAGAATCACCTCCGCCCCTGCCGCCTGGAAATCGTACAAGCTCGGATCCAGACAGGTCTTTTCCAACGCCATGACGGCCTTCCCCTTCATCAGGGCGCGTGTCGCTTCAATGTCCTTGTCGATGTCACCCGTGGGCTTGATGGGAGTCACCACCGAATCGGCGCGGGCGATCAGCCAGATCTGACTGGGAAACGTCGGCTTCGAGAAGTTCACAACCTTCTGCCGCCATGGCAAAACGGTGAAGCCGTTGGCTATCATGTCGCCCTTGACCGGCGCTTCTTCCAGCATTTCGACATCGGCGCCCTTCACCTTCACCTTTCTGCCGGTAAGATCCGGCACCACCGTCCCCCAGTCGGTGGCAACATACTCATACTTCACGCCCAGATAGCCGGCGAACATGGTGGTAAGCTCCACGTCCATGCCATCACCGGTCCCGGTAACAAAGTTGGCGTACGGTATGCCAAGATGGCGCAGCACCCCCCGCTGCCTGACATCGTCGAGATCGGCAGCGTGTGCCGCTGTGCCCAATACCGAGACAAACGTCATGAGCGCAGTCAGAAACAATGCGCCTTCCAATAAAGTTACGGAACGTCTCTTCATGAGATCCCTCCTTAAATCTAGTTTTCTCCTTGCGGAATGATTGCCGTCTCCACATCAAACGGCGTCTCCTATCCCGGCATCACATGACATTACCGGGTGCATCTTTTTTATCTTATCGATTAATTGGCCCAAACACAATCAAATCGTCCGTCGCCTTTTCACTATCTCTTAATCCGCAACTGCCATGCCATAAAGGTCGTACAGGCACCATCGGCGCTCTCTGCGGCGATTTCAGATCCATATTTCTAGACCTCGGGATTGACGCGAGCGAAGAGTTTGAGCCAATGGGAAAAACTGGCGATGAGATAATCACCACACGGGGGGGAGAAGATGGTCAGGTTCAGGAAGCCACTGAAGACGCTACCGGACGCAGATGCTTGAAAGCCATCAATACTACGCTGAAGAGACCAAGGAGATGTCGGCGATCAGGAAGGATGCTGACCACAAAGACAAAAAGGGAGATAGTGGTAGTGATGCAGAGACTGGAAAGGATCAGCTATAAGAACTCGCTAATTCTACTCCGACAGTTACTATTTCATCTCATGTCGAATATAGCAGTTATTTCTTACGCCCCACCATCAAGTGGACGAAATACGTCATGAAACTACGATCGTGGAGACGTAGGGTCCATGGGATGTTGTCCTCTTCAGCCGCAAGGCTAAGCCCTTCCATGGCATGAGGGTGGCCGCCATCGGCAAAAAGAGAGCGAAGTATTTCCATACTCCTGCCCTGATTGTTCGCCCGCTGAGAATGGCCGCCAATCCAGGATTCAACAGAAGTGGCATAGGCCGACCAGTCGTACGGGGTCGACAGTAGCGCTGAGCCGCCCGGCTTGAGAATCCTGGTCAGTTCCCGAAGATGGTCATAGGGAGATGAGACGCAATCAATCAGATTCAAACTTGTCCCCAGAGCCATGGTTGCATCAGCAAATGGCAGGTTGGTGACATCGCACGCCCAGAAATCGACTGCTTCCATACGGGGGAAATCGACCGGAAAATTCCGCCGCTCAAAGACAATGCCCCCCTGTCTGCGACCATAGATGGCCGTGCGACTGTTCATGATTCCCCCAGCCATCTGCAGCATGCTGAAATTTAGGTCAATACCCAGAACCAGGTCGTTACTGTTGCCGGCAAGCTCGAAAGTCGTTCTCCCCACAGAGCAACCCAAATCCAGGACAGGTCCATCAGGGATGCCGCCGACAAGCGAAATTCCTTTGCCGAGGATACGGGCAATGGAATTTGGAAAAATATCGGCAAAGGCGCCAGCATCGGTGTCGAACTCGGCGTAATGATTAAAGACATAGGTGCTTAAATGCTGCCGCTGGACATCGAAGGCCGAACCGGGGCCACAACAGTCACCCAAGAGACTTTCCATGGTGCTGCTTAAATCAGTTCTTTTCAACAACGGAAGGATATTTTGCGCAATATAGCTTCGCTGATCAGCTACCAGAACCGGTATGCCGTCGACAACCGGATATTCGCTCAGGCATTGGGGGTTGGAACAGATAAGGATGCCTTCGAGAAGGGATTCTTCATCCTCTCGGAGTACGGAATGGATTGCTAAAGGATAATCCCCGAGGGAAAGTTGACGGCAACGGGGGCAAAGAGGGCGAAACTTTTGAAAATGACGGTGTTTGATACTCCTATCCTCCTATGATTACCGTAGGGCATCCCGGGGGTTGTATCTTTCCCGTCGGGCTGGGGATTGGAGCAACGCAGGCAGGGTGGATAGTGGGGTCGCCAACTCGAGCGGCGGGAAGAAAACCGATCAGGACGGTGGCCGATCCCATGAGCACCATGCCGGGTCCACCAGGGGCACAACCGGCTAACATGCAGGGGACGGTGGTGCTAGTCAGCTGTGCAGCAGGCATCCCGCCAATCAAAACCGAGGGCACACCCTTGATTATGGCAAGTGGCATGGCGGGATGAGGAGTCGGCGTTGGCACGGGGGCTGGAGGATGAATTGGCGCATGACAATGCGGTGCGTCCTGCAGAACCAAATCACCAATGCGGGCAGCAAAAGGCATATTTTCTCCTTGGTAAAATCTACTTTAAAAAAACAGCGCGAACTGACGCAGTTTACGGCCCAACATAATTTCTCATCGGCTGTGTCTTGTCCGTCTCTGCCTCAACAATCCTGTTAATCAGAGCGCGGCGCAGTTCCCTGTATTGCTGCCAGCTAATATGTCCAAAGGCACAGGCTTTGGCGAGATCTCGCAGTTCTTTGTTCATTACGGGAAAATTCTTGGAAGTCATAGTCTCACCCTGAGCAGAGCGAAGGACAGCTCGGGGTCTGTAATTTGAATCATGGCAATTCCTATTCCTTTATCTCTCGCACAAGCCGAAATCCGGTAAGCTCATCAGCTACGCCAGTAGAGCTTTTAACAAGGGATACAGTACAGGCACTCATCGAATCTTTATATGAACCACCACGTACCTTAACGCTGCCCGATGAATCGACATACTCCTGTGCATTGCCGAGGAAATTTTGCACACCCCAATCGTTTGCTCCGCCAGAATTGACGGCAAGAAGGCTGTTCCCTTTTAGTACCACGGAGCCTTGCTGAAGAAAACAGTTATAATCGGTTACCGGCTTCTTGCCGCCCGCTTCAGAAGCGTATACCCACTCGTCATCTTTTGGAATCCGATAAATATTTCCTGTTTTTTCCGTCAACCATTTCGCATAAGCCTGGGCATCCTGATATGAGATCCGGATAGCCGGTGCAGTTGGGTCTTCCGAAGTTTTGGGAGAACTTTTCCCTGTGGCCTGACAGAACAACTCATAATCCCGGAAAGAAATTTCGTATTTGCCAATGGCAAATGGTTTGGAAATTCCGCCTCCAGCGGGCACAACCACCATATACGGTCCTTTATTTTGATCTGAAACCATATCGTAACAAACAGCCCTAACATTGACGCCAAGCCCTGCCAAACTGGAAGAGCAAGGCTTTCCACCGGCCGTTGCGACTGGAGGAGTAGTTGTTGTTGAAGTCTGTTTAGCAGTAGTAGCAACAGTAGTAGTTGCAGGGGGTGTAGTAGTTGCAGGTTGAGTGGTTGTTGTAGCTGCAACAGGAGCAGGAGTTGGAGTTGGGGCAGGCGTCTTCTTCAATTCCGCAATGGCCTTGTTGTAATTCGCTAAAGCCTCGTTCAGGCCAGTTACGCTTCCATCCAGGGCCAACCCCGATTTTACGAGTTCAACCGCCGCATTCAGGTTGTCGAGATTATCCTTCGATCCAGCCTTCTTCTCGGCCAGACGCAGATAGGTGCCTGCAATCAACTGCGGCACCTCCTTGGTGAGAAACGGGTCATCGGCAGGCGCTTTTTTCTTTAACCGAGAGAGTGCGTCACGCGCTTGGTCGACCTCGTTAGCCTGGGCATAGGTCTTTATTGACTGTTTCAGTCCGTCAAGCTCAGGCGATGGGCCACCTGCTACTTTCTTAATGGCTTTATTGTAGTCGGCGAGGGCCTCTTTCAGGCTTGTTGAATTTTTATCAAGTTCCAACCCTGATTTCAGGAGTTCAACCGCCGCATTCAGGTTATCTGCGTTATCTTTTGGGCCAGCCTTCTTTTCGGCTAGGCGAAGATAGGCGGCGACAATTGACAGAGGTGCGTCCTTGGTGAGAAACGGATCATCGGCCGAGAGTTCCTTCTTTAACCGAGACAAGGTCTCACGGGCCTGATCAACCTCGTTTGCCTGGGCATAGGTCCGTAATGACTGTTTAAGGCCTTCCATCTCAGCCAGTTTCTGCTGGCCGAGTGCTTTTTCCTTAAATGATTTTTCATCATCGGCAACCAATTGCCGTTCTTTGACAAGTGCCTCGTTACCCTTGTCAAACCGATCACCCTTATCCAGCGACTCGTTGGCTTTGGTAAATTGTTGCTCAGCCCGGTACTTCTGGGCCTGATTCAAATATAGGGCGGCTATTTTCTTCTTGGCATCTTGCAACCATGTGTCTTGGCCATTGCTCTGCGAGGATATATCGGCAAGTACCTTTTGCAGTTTTGCCTCCCAATCTTTGGTCAATAGAGCGGAACCGATCAATTTATCGGCTTCCTCGTGGAGGCTGGCAAGTTTAGCCTCTTGTTCCTGATTTTTTTTGTTGTCACGCTGTTGCTCATAGTCTTTTATGGCGCTGACAAGCACCTGGGAATCAGGGAGGGCCTTAGCGCCAACATTCAAACACTTTATGGCATGCTCGAAGGAACCACCATCACGAAGTGACGCACTTTCCTTCAGGAACAGCTCTTCGATTTTTTTTCGACCAGCGCCAACAAAAGGATCCCCGGCATTTTTGATATCTATCGTATCAAGTATCGCCATGATTTTGTAGACACTTTTTTCGCTCGGCTGAAACGTTTTAAGTTCCGAGTCAAACTGATTATGCAGCGCCAGGATCTCATCCTGGCGTTCCTTCTCTTTTTGCGCTAGTTCCTGTTCAATTTTTTGCTTCCCTTCTTCTTTAACTTGCCGCCCATAACTCTCTTCTGCCACGGCAACATCTTCTTTCTCCTTGAGCAGATATGTTTTCATCGCCTCATCGATATCCTGCTTCAAAGCCAGGTCGAGCGTATTCCGGGCAGCATCCCATTGATAATTATCCTTAGCCGCATTGACAAGCTGGAGATACGCCTGCACTAATTTTGCGGTGAGCCGTTGTAGTCTAACATCATCAGGCGCCAGGTTTTTTATTTCACTGATCGAAGATATTGCCCCGTCAGGTTTGCCGTCAGCAATCGCCTTGTTGGCCTTGTCAAACAGCGCCTCTACCGCTCCTTCCCTTTTTTCCTTGGCTGCTGTCAATTGATCATATCGCGACTGCATAACTGCCTTACCCAACAGGTTGAGAGAGGCTATCTCTCTGAGTAAACCCTCCCCAGCATGCCAGTCATAGGACTCGATGGCAGCTTTCAACTCCCTGTCAAGCAGATCTAGTCCAATTTTCTCCGCTTTAGACAACAAGGGATGCTCGGGGCGAAATTCCTTCAGTTTTTTCAAGCCATCCCCTAGGCTCCCAAGATCCTTCAAGGATTGTATCGAGTTAAGTCGGTCGCCAACTTCCCCTTCGAGCCGGACGATCTCTGATTTTACGTCTTTCTCTCTCAACCTGATAGAAAGTTTATCGTTGAGTTCCTTAAGTTGAGCGTTCGAATCAGAGACATCAAGACCTGTCTTAATGAACTCCTTTGCCCGGTCGAGATCATTTTTTTCCAAGGCGCTATTCGCCTCACGCTCATAGGCAGCAATCAACCTGCTGTCGGTAAGAAGAGGTTCTTCTGGATCGATCAAGGCAACGCGTTCCAAGACATTGAACACATTTTCTTCATTGCGGGTGGGCAAGATTTTTCCTTCGGCGATCAATTTCTCGAATCGATCCCTTAGATCACTGATTATTTTTGACTGCTCAGCTTTAAATTCATCTATGAGTTTATTTAACTCTTTTGTAGTTTCTGCATCTTCAGCATAAAGAGATTGAGCCTCTTTTAACAATGCAATTGATTTTTGATAATTATATTTGTTATGTTCAGGATCAATATATTTTTTGGCACGTTGCGAATAGTTTTTGACAATGACAGGCATGATGTCATTTCGATAAAATATGTTTTCGTTATCATCATCTATATTTTTTATTTTAATCAAAACTGTTGTGAGATTTTCATCTTTTTCTGATTCTAAACTAGAATTAATTTTATTTTTGATAGTATATATATTATACTGATCATATCCATTGCTTATTTGCTTGTGAAATATCAAAGCAATAATCATCAATGCAGATACTGATGATCCAGCAATTAAAGGAAGTTTAGATTTTTTACTTTTGATCTCCTTAAGAAACTGCAAGGCTGAGGGAGTACGAGCCGTTCGTTCAAAATCCAATCCTCTTGATAATCCTTTCCACTGCAGACGGTTTAACTGTTCCAGCCGTTTTGGCTGCAGCCCTTTTTTCTGGGCCAAATCTGCACGTTCCTTGTCATAAGGATGCTTACCGGAAAGGAGTTCGTATGAAATGCAGGCAAGTGCAAAGAGGTCGTCTCGGGGGTCGGGGTCTTTCCCTAAAAACATCTCGGGACTGGCATAAGCTGGCGTAAGAGCCCCGAGGCTCGCGGCATCAAAAAGAGTTTTATCCCCCTCAGTATCCCCTATGGTTTTAGTCTTGGCGGCCCTGGCAATACCAAAATCAAAAATCTTTATCAAACCTGCCCGGGTGACCATCACGTTGCCGGGCTTGAAATCAGAATGGACAACCCCCTTCTGATGGGCATAGGAAAGGCCATGGCACATCCCTTCAATAAGGGAAATAGCCTGTGTAACCGGCAAACCATTGGGGTTCTTCCGAATAAGATCCCTGAGCGATTCCCCGTCCATATACTCCATGGTCATATAGACGGTTGATCCCTCACGATCAAAGTCAAAGACCGTAACGATATTGGGATGGGCAAGGTCTTGAGCCTTCCGTGCTTCTCGTTGAAGGGCCTTCAGCGATTCAGGATGCCTTTTGAACTGCTCATTTAAGATCTTTATGGCCAGATAGGGATGGCGGTCTTGGGCTTCTACTTTCCTGCGGTCGAGGGCCTTGAAGACCATCCCCATACCGCCTTCTCCAATCAACTCAATCAGTTCAAAGCGATCCTTGATAACTGATCCCACCTCAACCTGCTGACCATCATCCGAAAGCCATTGCTCAGGTTTACTCCAACTTGAGCTCCTTGAACGTGATGCCGTTCCAGTTTGGGTGCCGGTGGTGGAATAGCTATCAATATCCTTGGGAGAGGATGAAGGTTGATTCGAGTTCTGATCACCTTGGGTTGGGCCTTGCTGAGATGAAGTCTCCTGCCTGTCATCTCCATTTATCTCTGTCACCGCGTCAGGGCCCCCATGAAGAATTGCAGGCTTGACAATCGTCGCATCAGAGTCAATTGCCGCTGGGCGGACAACAGTACGATCATCCACGGGAGTAGCGCCAGACTGGGTTTCGATCCCAGCAGGGGGAGTACTGGATTGCGGGTTAATTTTTTCGTCTTCCGAGTCAGACACGTTCAACCACCTTTATGGCAATAACTGTAACATTATCGCGTGCTCCACGATCAACACACGAGTTGACCAAATCTTGAACCATCATTGCCGGCGAATAATGACGATGCATGATCGAGCTAATCGCATTTTCATCCAGTTCCTTATACAGTCCGTCACTACACAGCAGTAAGATATCGCCATGAATCAGCTCAAAAATATCCATATCCAGATACAGGTCTTTGCCAGCACCCACAGCCCTTGTAATAACATTTGCCTCGGGATGAGACATCGCTTCCTCGGGTGAAATATCGCCACGAGCCAGCAACTCTTCAACATAGCTGTGATCTTGACTCACCTGGCGAAAAACGCCTTGGCGAAAGAGGTAGGCTCGACTATCACCTGCCCACATGATGAGGGCGTGACGACCATACCCAAGAAGGGCTACAACCGTGCTGCCCGCAATCTGACCAAGCCTCCTGCCGAGAACAGTTAGCGATTGGTGGGCAGCAACGATCTGATTTTCTACATTTTCAACAAACGTACCGAAAGTGGGATCGTAAGAAACATTCCGCAGATATTCAATAATCGTTCGACTGGCAACATCGCCGGCCTTGTGGCCTCCCATACCATCGGCCACGACCCAAAGCTGTCTGTCAATCATTTCTAAACATGCATCTTCGTTCAGGGTTCTGACGCAGCCGACATGAGTGCGACTAGAAGAAATCCATTCGAAATGGTCGCCGATCGCACTGTTGTCGACAGGTTTGTCGTCTTGTGCCACTCCGATGTGCATCGGCTGGGTAGATTCGTTATCCATAATCTTCTGTGATTTTGTAATAGTTTTTGAGCCCCAACCATCTCCCTTTACAGGAAAAGTCGATCATATTGGCAGAGGTATCATTTAGAATATCCACTTCAGGTGAAAATATTTTTGCATTTCTGATACCCCATGATCCTTGCAAATGGATCTCAAAAACACAATTGAGGCTATGCAACGATCATCATCACTGAAAAAGCAACCCCAGGCGGGCAAGACCGATCAGCATACTCTCCACCTCGCTCTCTCCACTCTTCCCTGCCGATATCGATAGCCCTTGCCCTTCGGCATCGCCTCCACTTTCCATCTTTTCTGCTGCCAGCCGAAGTTGCGAGGTCAGAGTGGCAAGGTTGCGGGAACCATCCAGCATCTGCACTAACTGGCGCGTGAGAGGGTCGCCCAAGCGGACAGACCGATGCCGCAGGGTAGTAATGCGATCCCCCCTGGATGCCTGCATTCTCGCCACAGGACTGGCGATAGGGTATTCACCGGGATGTAACACAAACCGAGGGGGATAGAGATGGACATCCACCAGACCGGCGCCAAAGCCATTTTGCAAAATGTATCCCAACAACAGCGCATCTTCGGCTTCTTCTTCCCGGCGCAGAATTTTAAGGGATTCAGTCAAAATTTCATCAAAGTGAAGGGCCTTGGGCCACACTGAGCCTAGATGCTGAAGTGCCGCCTTGGTCAAAGGATTCGAGGTTTTGAGACGCGACCTCTGCTCGACCTGAAACTCTTCCTCCAGTTCAGAGCAAATATCCGGCTCAGCCGAAACCGTCTGCGTTGGCGACGAAAAATAAAAGCCAGCCATCCGCTCCGCCTGCACTTGATAGTTAATAGCAATGCCCTCATGGCAGAGCAGCGTCTGCCTGAATCTCCGGCAGCGCAAGAAATCAAGGTACTGTTGCTGGGCCAGAACATTGCCGCCCAGCCCATCGAGAACCTTTACCGTATGTTCCGGGAACTGGTCAGTCTGGACCATGAAGTATTCGGCTTCAGACAAAAACTGCAGGCCAAAAGAAGCGGCATGCTCCATGAATTGGTGGAAATAGAGCGGACGGTTGACCTCCGCCAGGTCGTCATGGAAGAGATGGCTCACAGAATAATGCATCACCCGCTCCAGTTCTTTATGGAGCAAACGTCCATACTCGTCTGGCTCGGTCTGTGAATCAGCCAAAAATTTTAGCAAGGCCTGAGCCTGGCTGATTTTGGTTTGCGGATCAGGAGCATTGTGAACATGATAGAGCATCATCTCCCTGACCATGTCGCGTATATGGCACCCCGGGTAGGTATTGTAACTGATGAAGGCAACCCCATTTGGATCCAAATGCCGCTGACACACGGCCATCAGTTTGTCCTGCACGGCCGTCGGCACCCAGGAATACAGACCGTGAGCAACGATATAATCAAAAGTCCCCATCCCCTCTGGGAAATCCATAAGATCGAGTTGATGGAGATGAATATTGTCAAGCCCCAGTTCCTGCACGATTGATTGCCCTTCAGAGATAGGCCGGGCGGCAAGGTCGATACCGACAAACTCGGAGCCAGGCAGCCCCCAGGCCATAGGGATAAGATTACTCCCGTTGCCGCAGGCAAGCTCCAAGACCCGACAACGTTCAGCCGGGGCAGGGTGCATCCCCAACAAGGTGCCAAGTGTCGCCAAGAGGTCGGGGTGGGTATGACGATAGGGGTGACCCGTGTACAGAATTTGATCGTAAGCGGTTGGGTTGGGTATATTCATTGAGTTGATAAAACTTATGCAAGGGGGAAGGGAACTCTTTCTACTTATTTCGTCCATTCGTCCTAATGTCACTTTTCAGGCAAAAAAAATGATGAACCCAAAAAAGTTCATCAAAAAACCCGCCTGCTATCTAATAGAAGGTCAAAATCAAGGCTAAGCCGTTGTAAATAAATAACTGTAACATCGCCATGGGTGGCCCGGCATAAGGGGCCGTATCGGAAATGGCAAATGTGTAATGGTTATATCGTAACGGCCACTAAGCTAAAAGGTCACTTTTGCGAGCATCTCCCAAAAAACAGAGAAAAGCTCTTTCTCAACCGGTTGCTCGATTGCGTGCATATCCTGTAAACAGGTATCACATAAGTTTCAACCCCTTACTTGAAGACCATATCAAATATGCCCCTAATGTCAAGAGTTGAAACCACCCCCCAAAACCTCTCCGGCAACTGCGTAAGCTTTGTCATAGAGCGTTTCACATGCTATAGCGATATCGTCTGGCCAGTGCTGTCCCATTTTCGATGTTACCACCCATTGAACATTTCAGATTGTTTCTAGGCATCCAAAACAAACTGCGGCGGCTCGTCATCTGCCGGCGAGGGAGCGGACTCAACCCGATCGCCTTTAGTCTCTGCCTTCCCTTCACACTGAACCGGAACCTTGGGAGAAAGAAGTTCATAGCGCTCCACGCCTTGGCCAGTCGAATCGGTCAACGTAGTCTTCAATGCGAGGTGTACATCATACAGACCAGGGGGCCAGTCAATTTTTTTCGTGAATGACAATTTGAGCTGCTGCCCTGGCGCGATGGCGATCCTCCCCTCCTCAGGATTGATACTTGACAGGGTCACTTCGCCGCCGGAAACAGATTCGAAATGCTGATGCTGTGGTGTGATCTGGGTGGGCGGCACATCGCTGCGGACCGCCATCGCCATCAGCATGGTGCCAGCCGCTTCCCAGCGAGCCGGTGCGGGGAGAGCAACCGCTTCGGATCCTGGGTTGGCCAAACTAAGGTCAAACTGCACGGTGCTACCGCGCACAAACTGCTTCGGGATAGTCACCCCCTGCAGAGAGACCGCCTGCACAGGTTTTTGCCGGAGAGCAGCGACCAGTTTCAGTGCTACCCCCTCTGCTTCAAGGAAAGGAGGGGATGGGGGATGATCGTCGGTCGCGAACTTCTCCACCAACTGTTGTTTCGATTCGAAAATCGATAAGGAACGGACGCCTTGGCCGGGCGTAATCCCCTCGGGCGGAGACAACGAGCGGAAGGCGTCGCTGCGCAAGGCCGCAAACAGTCCGTCCAACTGTTCAGGCGCCACCTGAGCGCGAAACATCCCGACTACCGTCTCCTTTTCCTGGCCGCGGTTGCTCCGCACCTGTAAAATGCCAAGCCCTGCCTCGTAGATCGTCATCTCCAAAGGCATGGCTTCTGAATCCATGTTCGACCAGTAGCGAATTGTTGGCATTACCATATTCTTCTCCTTGGACAGGGCAGCTCCAGCCATCAGAATGAAAAGCAGACTCGTTACGGCGATGGCGAACCGCCACTTCAACTCCCGGCGCATTCCCAATCCTCGCCGGTCTTTTGCTTGAACCAGTCCTTGATGTCGTCGTAATAGTATTTTGGAAATCTGGGGCCGTCACTGGACATCAGCACACCATTCTGCACGTGCCAGGGGCTCGGGCCAACGGCGCCACCGGCGTATTCATCGTAAAAGCCCAGCAGATGGCCGGTTTCATGCCCGAAATCAGTCGGCCAGCCTTTGACCCGGAACCAGTGGGCGCTGTCCGCCCTGCCCGTGCCGGTGTAGAGCCGAACAACGTGGTGCTCGCCGCTTTCCACCAGACGCGGCCAGACCCGAATCCGGAACTTACAGCACTGGCGCTCCTTGGGACAATCACACTGACGGCGCAGGCAGTCCTTGCGGTGAAACAGCCATTTACGGGAGAGATAGGAGCGGATATCACGCTCTATGGTCCGTTTTTCGGCGGCGGTCAAAACGGCTCCAACCGCTGGTTCCGGGTTGCCGGTGGCAGGGCGTGGCCCCAGCATATTGAGAATCTTGATCTTCACTACGATATGGATCAGACCGTCCTCGAATCCAATCAGGTATTTGGTGTTCCAGCCGTAGATACCCGAGGTACGGCGGTAGCTCTTGAGCTGCCAGGCAATATTCGCGTATTTGTGGAACTTGAGCTTATTCTCGCTCTCAGCCGAAACCCCATCGGCGGCAACCTGGAAATCCATCTCTTCGTTCGGCCATTGGTCGGTTGGCTTCTTTGAGATCCAGTTCAGCCCCCGGACCTGCGAGCCGCTGATCGGCGCCGATTCGCTCCCAGCCGCGCCCATATCCGGCAGGCTCCGCAAGGCGAATTCCGCACTGACGCCATCACTGATATTGGTAGACTCAGCCTGCAGGCTGACGGCGCTGCCGCATTTGACCTGGGCCGGATCAAAGCGACCGCAGATGCTTTTGGTGACAGGACACTCTGCCGTCGTACCCCCGGCAGGACTGTCCGAAAAATTGGCTTCGCAATCCTGCGCGGCCGCCTCGTCGGCGGAATCTTCTGACTCTTCAGCAGATTCTGTTTCGGTTTCTTCAGTCATCGACGGCCTCAATCATAATCCATAAACGAAAACGCGGTACGCATAAACGACACCCT
>Ga0334722_10001401_pt1 | contig 30371 bp, 14 predicted proteins | sample C3_bottom_MG_FD_207210 | JGI IMG/M metagenome (GOLD analysis project Ga0334722, IMG submission 207210) | Sediment microbial communities from Yellowstone Lake, YNP, Wyoming, USA - C3_bottom | ecosystem: Environmental > Aquatic > Freshwater > Lake > Sediment | place: USA: Wyoming | collected... | reverse complement strand
TAGTAGTTTCAGAATCTTCTCCAAGCACATTATACATCTATACAGACATTATTTCAAATATATTTTCTGATTCTTCTTTGCAAATAGAAAAATTAAGAAAAAATACTTTTACTGGATGTGTTAGAGGGTTTAGTGGCATTGAAAAATTATCAAGAATTAATGTTCCAGAAACATTATCATTTTCAAAGACTTCAGCACAATCTCACAAAAGAAATTCTATTGTACAAAATTTAAGTAGTTTATTTGCTAGAGAGTTTTTTAAAAAACTTAAAGGACTGTATGCCCCAGATTTTGAAGGAGTTGACTTTGATCCAAATCTAAATTCAGTACAATTCATTAAACAACTAAAGGATTTTTATTCATCAAAAGGAACAGATGAATCAATTAAAATTTTATTCAGAGTTCTTTATGGCCAAGAATCTGATGTAATTAAACCTCAAGAATTTTTATTTAAAACATCCGATGCGGATTATTTAAAATCCAAAAAGATGGTAGTGCAACACTCAAACCCTCTTTTCAGAAATAGAGGGGCCAGAGAATTTGCAAACGTTCCTGATGTAAAAAGAATAGAAGGATCAGAAATTGTTCAATCGTCTCCAAGAACATCTGCACCTGTTTCGAGAGTAGATGAGTTTAGATACAATAATGAAAGTTATTATTTACTTTCGATACCAGATGATGTAGAAATCAATCGGTTTCAAATTACCAAGAAAACAAGACTTACCAATTCTCTATCATCTGGATCAAAAACAATCACAGTTGACTCAACACTGCCATTTCCACGAAGTGGTAGATTATTTTTAGGAGGAAAAGAAGTTGTATCTTACACAGATAAAACATTTAATCAATTCTTAAATGTAAGTTCATTTTCTCAAACATATACTTATGGCGAAGAAGTATCAGAAATAATTAATACCTATGCATATGCTATAGATGATTCAGAATTAAAAGTAGATCTTCACATCACAGGAGTTTTATCAGATTTTGACATACCAAATGATTATAATTTATTAAGATCTGGTGATGTAATCAAAGCAGGTGCTCCAGGTATCATTAAAAATGAGAATGATGCATTGTTTAATAGTTGGTTGATGAATACTAGTGTCAACTTCAAAATTAAAGAAATTTCTTCAACTACCACTTTTGGAACGTATCGTATTGTTACAAATTCAAGTCATATTTTCACAGAAAAGGATACTGCAGAAATTATTTACAATGATCTTTCTTCAGTATCATGTATCATAAATTCGATTACAGACTCTAATACTATTATTATTTCCAACGCTGGATCTTTAGACTTAAACATTATTTTAGGTATTAGAAGAAAAACTTTATTTGGAAATAGTGATGTTCACGAAAGTATTAAGAAATATAGCACTGATGTGCAAAATGTCTACGATAGAAGTGGGGATGCCTATGTTGCTTCCGGATCAATTCCATTTTTAGGTGGAAAAAATATTACTTTAACTGATAGATCAGTTACTTGGTCAGGAACAACTATTGGAATTAACATTCAAGTAACTTCAGGACCTGTAGATCATGGATTTTACAGTGGAGAAATTGTAAAATTCAAAACTCTTTCAGGTTCTTTAAGTGGTTTAATCAATAACAAAAATTACTATGTAAAAAGAGTTACTTCAAATGTAATTAATTTATCTAACAGTCTTGTTGATTTGGCTAACAGTAGATTCATAAGTGTATCAGGCACAGGTAGATTTAGAATTGAACTTCCAAATTTTTCAGGTAAAGTTGTGGAGACACAAAAATTACTCAAAAGAATTTCAAAAAAACCAAATTTTGATGGAGGAACTTATGAGACCTCTCCAGGAAATATAGGTATTTTAGTTAATGGAGTAGAAATACAAAATTATAAATCTGGAGATAAAGTTTATTTCGGTGCCATACAAGATGTTGAAGTTTTAGGTGGAGGGCAAAATTATGATGTTATCAACCCACCTAGAGTTATTTTCGAAAGTGAAAATGGAACGAGTGCTACAGCTATTGCATCTGTAGAAGGATCGTTAAAATCAATAGAAATAATTGATCCTGGATTTGATTATGTCACAGATCCAAGAGTATCCATTACTGGTGGAAATGGGCGTGGAGCAACTGCCGAAGTGCGAATGGAATCATTTTCTCATTCAATCACATTCAATTCATCAAAAATTGATCTCACAAATAATTTGATTGGATTTTCTACTTTTCATAGATTTGAAAATGGCGAAGATGTAATTTATAAATCCTTTGGACAATCCCAAATTGGCATTGGAACAACAGGAACACTAATCAATAACACAGTATACTTTGTTTCTCGAATAGGTCCAAGTAGTATTTCTTTGGCAAATAGTCGAGTTGATGCGATAAATCAAGTAAATTTAATTGATTTATCTACATTAGGATCAGGAATTCAAAGATTTGACAGTGTATCTTTGAAAAAAAGAATAGGAGAGATTATAGTAACAAATCCTGGAAGTGGATATTCTAACAAGAAAAGATTGATTCCATCTGTCGGTATTATTACTACTACAAGTATTATCGAATATAAAAATCACGATTTTAATGACGGTGATTTAATCAAATATACAAGCAGTAATATTTCAATTGGAGGTCTTATTGATAATAATTTTTATTACGTTATAAGATTAGATGATAATAGATTTAGATTATCGTTTGCAGGATCTAATCAATTTACAGTTTCCGATACTAATTATAGAACTGGACAGTACGTTGGAATTAATTCTATTGGGTCTGGATCTCACATTTTTAATTACCCGTCAATTTTAGTTTCTTTAAGTGGACAAATTGGAATTAAAAAATCTTCCATAGAAGATTACACTGCAAAAATAAGACCTGTTTTTGGTGGATCTATAACTTCAATTAACCTAGAAAATTCTGGAAGAGAATATGGATATAATACAATTTTAAACAATTCAAAAGTTGTAAATGTGAGAGTATCCGCAGCAGATACTCAAAGTTCATACAAAGCAGTTTTGAATAAAAATGGTTCAATTGTAGACGTTATTATCACACAAAAGGGTGCTGGATATATTTCTCCACCACAACTTCAAGTTTTTGGAGATGGAATTGGTGCAGATCTTGTAGCAATTTCTGCTGGAAGTAGTATTACTTCGGTAAAAATTAAAAATGGAGGCGTTGGATATTCAACATCAAATTTGGTTATTCAAGAAAATCTTCCTGGATTTGGTGCTAAATTTCTTGCCAATTTAACTGAATGGACAGTAAATGATGTTAAAAGATACGAAAACAGTTTTACTGAAGATGACCTATTCTTAGTTGATGGGGATTCTGGAAGAGGATTAAAATTATCAGCATTGTATGCTCCAAGAGAACTTAGAAAGAATTTAAAACAAAAAAATAGTGATGGAAGTATTAACTACGCACAAAATGATTTGATTTTTAAAAGAAATATTGAAAATCTATCTAACTCACACTCTCCTATTATAGGTTGGGCATATGATGGAAATCCAATTTATGGACCTTATGGGTATAAAAATAAAAACGGAGGACCTATCAAGATTATGTCTCCTGGATATTCTCAAAAATCTTCAAGAGTTGGTGGTCCTCCAACTTCTGCATTTCCTCTTGGATTTTTTGTAGAAGATTATGAATATTTAAATAATGGAGATCTTGACGAAAAAAATGGGAGATTTTGCGTTACTCCAGATTTTCCAAATGGAGTTTATGCTTATTTTACAACAATAAATGAATCTATAGGTACAAAGGGAACATTTAAAAACTACAGAGAACCAAAGTATCCTTACCTAATTGGATCTTACTACGCAGCAAATCCAGACGAGTATAATTTATTAGGAACAAATTCTCAAAATTCAAATATTAATAACGAATCTTATCATAGAAACACATATTCATATAAAGTCGGAGACAAGTTTACTTCATACGATGGAATTTATCAAAATAATTTAGAAGAAGAATCTGAGATTAATTTTACATCTTTAGGAAAAATTGATAAATTTGTAATTGAGAATGAAGGTCAAAATTATCAAGTAGATGATAGACTAGTTTTAGATGAGAAAAGTATAAAGGGAGGATCTGGATTTTCTGCAAGAGTTTCTCAAGTTAATGGACCAAATGTGGTATCTATAGGATACACAGTAACTGAAACGGAGAATGTAGTTTTTACATATAATAGTTCTACTAGCAATGTGATCGGGCACTCTCCATCTCCACACAATTTACTAGAGGGAGATTTAATTACTGTCAGTGGAATCACTACAGATTCTTTAAATCCATTAAATGGTCAGCATAGAATTACAATTTTTGAACCAGTTTATTCTTTATCAACTGGTATTGGAACAACAGGACAAACTGGGATTGTAACTTCAATTTCTGTCGTAGGACCTGATATTACAAATCTAGAAAATATTGCTCCAAATGATATTCTGTCTTTTGGCAGCGAACAATTTTTAGTATTAAATGTTGACGCTGCAAATACAAAACTCAGAGTTTTAAGAAGATATTCTGGAACTGGTGGAAGTAGTATTTCTGCTGGTAATAAATTAACAACTTTAACAAAAAAAATTAATTTTAGTTTAGGTATTAGCACTAACATAGAAACTTTTAAAAATATTCCATATTATTTCAACCCAACACAATCCGTTGCTTTAGGAACATCCTTTGGAGTTGGAATTGGATCAACTATAACATATACTATTAATGTTCCAAATAATGTTCCAACTAATAAATTAATTCCAACTAGATCCATCTATCTAGAAAATCATAATTTTGTTACTGGACAACCATTGACATATTCAAATGGATCATCGTCATCAATTGTAGTTTCAAATCAATCAACAACATTTTCTTTAGATGATAGTTCGACAGTTTATGCAATTAAAGTAAGTTCTGATTTATTAGGAATTTCAACTACTGCTGTTGGCATTGGATCTTCTGGATTTCCTGAAGGAATTGGAGTTCCAGGAAAGCAATTATCATTTATTTCCTATGGATCTGGTTCTTATCATAGCTTTACTCCACAAAAACCAGAATTTAAGGGAACTGTTGAAAAAATAATTGCTACAATAGTTTGTGAAAATGATCACAATCTTTCTCTAAACGATGAAGTTAAAATTTCATTAACACCAGGGATAACAACTACGGTTTCAATTAAATATGATATAAATACCAAATTAACTCTATTAGGAGGAGTTGGAATTGCATCCACTAATGTAAACCCTAATACAAGTAAAATTATAGTTCCTAATCACAACTTTGCAACAGGAGATAAAGTATTATATTCAAGTACAAATCCAGCATCTCCTTTGTTTACAAAAAGATCTTATTTTATAATTCGTATTGATAAAAATACTTTTAGATTAGCAGAAAGTTTTTATAAGGCAACAAAACCGTCTCCAGAATTCATTAACTTATCTTCTTCTGGTGGAGTGACTCAAACTTTATCCAAAATAAATCCACAAGTTACTGCAACTAAGGGTTATACTGTAGTATTTGATTTATCAGACTCTTCTTTAAGTCAGTCAATTTCTGGCAAAAAAATAGAAGTTTTTGATTTTAACATATACAAAGACAGAAATTTTACAATTCCATATTTTATTAATGAAAAATCCAATAAATTTAATGTTAAAAAAATAGGACAAGTTGGTATTGGTAGCGGCAAAGTTCAACTTGAAATTACGGATAGTACTCCAGAGCAACTTTTTTATAGGTTGGAACCAAAATCAACAAATTTAATACAAGATTTTTTCAAATCTCCAATTATTGATACTGAAGTAATAAATTATTCAAGTCTTCAAAGTAAGCAAACTAGTTTATATAATACTACAACAAATGTTATTAGTGTTGGATCAACTTCATTTAAAGTTAATCTAGAATTAGAGCCAGAAAAAAATGTATACACTGCCAATGATGCTACTGTTATTAAATTTTCATCATCATCTCCAAACGTAAAGGGTCCGATTGGAAATATACAAATCTTATCTTCCGGAAATGGATATTCATATCCTCCTGTTGTTGTTTCCGCAGGAACTTCTAACAATTCATCATCTCTTATTAGACTGTATGGATCATCAATTGGTATATTAAAAAAACATACATTAAAGAGTGTTGGTTTCAACTATTCGTCTGATTTAACATTAAGACCTTTTGCTATTTTCCCTCAAACTGTACGATTAGAATCATTATCTAAGTTGGTTGGAATTACAGTAGTTACGGGAGGAAAAAAATATACAGTTCCTCCAAATTTAATTGTAGTTGACGCAATTACTAATGAAGAAATTTCTGGATTTTTACTCGATACTAGATTGAGAGGAACTTCTATTGCTAATGCAAATGTTTTGCAAATACCACAGACTTTGTTTTCAATTTTACCAAAAATTATTGCTACAAATAATTCAAACGGTGTTGGAATTCAAACTGTATCATTTAATTCTTCTACAAATCAAGTTACTCTAAAATTAAATAGGACATTCACTTCTAATAATTTTCCATTTACAATAGGTAATAAAATATTTGTAGAAAACATTGGAATTGTTTCTACTGGAGATGGGTTTAATTCATCAAATTATAGATATGAATATTTTACGGTTGTTGGGGTAAATACAGCAAACAGTCAAATTGTTTATACTATTAATTCAAAAAATCCTGGAAATTTTAACAAAACATCTTCTTCTGGAAAAGTAATTCTGAATACAGATTTGCCAATTTTTGTTCCATTGATGGAACCAACGAAATTTAATAAAAACGAAAAATTTTATGTTGGATCCTCTAACTACGGGGAAATAATCTCAATCGACGAGAATAACAAAATAGCAAAAGTAATTGCAGAAATTGATTATTTAAAACCAGGTGATGTCTTAGTCGGACAATCTTCAAAATCATCTGCAATTGTAAAGGATACTAATTTTGTAGAATCATTCTTCAAAGTTAGATCGTCATCTCTGACTGTAGATGGTTGGCAAAAACAAACCGGAAAATTAAGTGACGAAACTCAAAAAATTCATGACAGTGATTACTATCAATTATTTTCATACTCAATTAAAAGTGAAATTCCTAGAGTAAAATGGCAAAATATTGTAGATGCCTCTACACATTCTGTTGGATTCAAAAATTTTGCAGATCTTCAAATTATTTCCATTCCAGAAAATAAAGCAACAGTCAAATCTGCATTGATTGTGTCTACATTTAGAACAAATATTTGAGCAAATAAATAATTAAAATTTATACCAAATAAATGGAAGAAGAAATTCTTATAATTGAAGAAAATACCCAAATTACAAATAAACTTGATGTTGTTGAAACTGTTTCAGTTTATAGAAAAGTTGATTTTGATTTGTGTAGTGAAAATATGATAAACATCTTGACAAACAATTAGTGGAGTAATATCTAATGCAGTCTAAAAAAATTTCAAATGAAATTTATTTGGAAAATAAATTTACAAGTGATTACATAGAATGTGTCAGCAATAGAGTTATTCCTATTGATGATATAAGTTCAAATTTTAGGGATGAAGCACGAAGTGTCAATTATTCCATAATTGACACTATAGATTTAAATTCTTTTGGATCTATCAAGTATTATTTTTATATTTACAATGTAAGATTTACTGGAGAAAGTCAGTTAATTCAATTAAATTTTACTCACGATGGATCAAATGGATTTCTCGTTCCGTTTGGAAGAGTAGAATCTCTTTATGATCTTGGGTATTTTGACTACGAAGTTTCTCAAACAGAAGTAAATACTGCTAATTTGTTATTTTATCCAGCAAATCCAATTTTTAGTAGCTATTCTATTCGTGCAATTAAAATTCCATTTTTCAATAACGTGGGAGTAGGAACTACTGGTATTTTAGTTGGCAGTGCGTTCAGTATTCAATCTACTAATATTGGAATTACGTCATCAATCACTCCATCTGCTGTTGGAATTGTTTCATTTACTACAGCAGAGTATTCTTCTTCTAAATTTTCAATTCAAGTAGTAGATACTGATAACACCACAATTAAACAATTTAATGAATTTATTTTAATACAAGATGGAGTATCATCAATACTTCATGATTTAGATTATGGAACAATTACAACCGACAATCCTCTGTTTGATTCTGCGTCTAGCGGATTAGGAACGTTTGGATCTTCTATTTCTGGAAGTGACATATTTTTAAAATTTACTCCAATACCCTCAAGAAATCTAAGTGTATCTATATTTCAAACCTCTATTGGAATTTCAACAACAGGAATAGGTAGTTTGCCAATAGGTGCTGCAAAATTCTTAACATCATACACATCTATTGCATCAACATCTTCTCCATTATCTACAAGAATAATAGGATTTAGTAGTAATATATATAATGCTGCAGATTGTTTTGTCGAAATTAAAAATACAACTGACAATAAAATTGAAACGTCTCAAATATTAATTCTTCATAATAATGTAGATACTTTTATTAATGAATTTGCATCAGTATCAACTTCTTCTGGGATTGGATCATTTTCATCTCAATTTAATGGATCTGAAGTTGAATTATTATTCATTCCACCGGCAAATAAATCTATTGAGGCAAAGGTTATTTTATTAAATCTTCCTAATGGATCTACTCCAGTTGGAATTTCTTCTTTACAAAATAATCAAATTGAAAATTATAATGCAACGTATCTCGCATCATCTGAAGACACTTCAAGAACATTTGACTTAAAGCATAAAGGTGATCCTTTGTTCTATAAAGAGTTTGTGGGATCTAGTTCCACAGTTGTAGATACAATAAATGATGTATTCGTAATTAAAAACCACTTTTTCACTACTGGAGAACCTATTTTATACACCTCAGCAAAAGATGCTACTACCGCAGTAATTTTGGATGAAAGTAGGATTGGAATCGCAACTACTTCTATTGTTGGTATAGGAACTACTGATAAACTCCCATCAAATCTTTTTGCGATCAAGGTCTCTGAAACTAAATTAAAAGTTGCTCAAACTGCAGAAGATGCGTTATCAGTTCCTGCAGTTCCATTAAACATAACAACTCTAGCCCCACTTACAGAGTTATCTCATTCATTCAAAAGTAGAGTAAATCCATTAACAAAATCAATTATTTGTCTCGATAACACAATTCAATCTCCTCTAACAAAAACAAACTTACTATTTGAGTTAGCAGAGAACATTACAGATTTTCAACCTTCATTTAGTGTTGTCGGCATTGTTTCCTTTTTTGCCGGAGATTTATTGAAGGTTGACAATGAATATATGAGAGTGAAAACAATTTCAGACAATTTAGTCAATGTTGATAGGGGTTGGTTAAATTCTGAATTTGATTCACATTCAATTGGATCAACTGTAACCAAGTACATTGGTGATTTTACTATTGAAAATGAAAAAATTTCATTTACAGAACCACCTAGAGGTTTAAAAGGTTATCCTGGAATTCAAACATCATCATCATTTGTTGGCAGAGTCTTTTTGAGAAATGGTGACTCAGATTCATCAAATCAAACATATTTAGAAAATCATCTTTTTGATAATATTGCAGAACAATTTAATGGCATTACAAAATCTTTTAGTTTATCAGAAGAGGGTATAAATTTAACTGGTATCTCTACATACAATAGCATTTTTCTAATCAATCAAGTACCTCAACACATAACAGATAATTATGTACTTGAAGAAAAAGCAGGAATTACTACGATAACTTTTGTTGGAACTGCTGCTTCAACAAACTATGACGTAAATACTGGAAATATTCCTAAAGGAGGAGTTATTGTTTCTGTTGCTGGCAGTACCTCTTATGGATATCAACCATTAGTTTCTGCAGGTGGGACGGCAGTTATTTCAGGTTTAGGATCAATTTCATCAATTTCCATTGGAAATAGTGGATCTGGATATAGAATAGGTATTCAGACAAACATTTCAGTAAAAGTTATAACAAATTCAGGTATTACTACTATTGGACGTGCAAATGTAACTGCAGGTATTGTAACATCAGTTACAGTTACGAACGTTGGTGGTGGATATACTTCTTCTAATCCTCCAAAAATTGTATTTGATGATCCTCTTCCCTATGAAAATTTACCCTTGATTGGAAGTTTAACCGGAATTGGTGCGTCAGTTTCAATTATTGTTGGATCTGGACTTAGTGTAATCAATTTCGAAATTACAAAAAATGGAAACAATTATAAAGTTGGAGATAAACTAACAATTGCATCCGGAGGATCTGTCGGAGTTCCAACTGATCCTACAGTTGGTGCTGGATTTACTTCATTTAGACTAACAATAACAAGAACTTATGATGACAGTTTTTCTGGGTTTTCTATTGGGGAAATAATTAGATTAGATTCTATTAAAGATCAATTTGACGGATTTGAAAAGGTTTTCAAAATAACGATAGATGATGAAGTACCCTTTCCATATGCTGCAACTAAGGGATCTCAAATTTTAATAAATTATAACTTCTTAGTTTTTATAAATGATGTTTTACAAATACCAGTTGAAAGTTATCGTGTTGTGGGCGGATTAATAAAATTTACTGAGGCACCTATGCCAGAAGACAAATGTGAAATTTATTTCTACATAGGTTCATCTGCAGATGTCAGAACAAAAAGAATTATTTCGCCGTTTAATGTTGGTGATGGAGTTCAAATTTTAAATTTTCCAGAAAAAAATGATACGGAAGACAGTCAATCAGAAAGAACCATGGTAGGTATTGAAACCAGAACTACAAATTACATTCTAACCAATACATACGAAGGAAATGGTATTTCAACTACAAAAGATTATTTAAGACCACTTTCACTTATAAAGCAAACGTCAGATTTAATTATTGATGGACTTGAGTTTTCAAAAGATAGACCTTTGTTATCATCAAGAATTTCGCCAATTTGTTATTTGTTAAACAATGTAAGTACATCATCCACTGAAATTTATGTAAACTATCTTGTGCCATTATTTAATGAGTATGATGATTTTCCAAAATCTTTATCAAAAATTAAAATAATTAATCAACAAGAAAAAGCAGGGGCAATTTCAACAGCAATTGTTTCTGGAATAGGTTCTATTTCTTCTATTGTCATTAGTGATGGTGGAGTCGGATTTAATACTTCTCCAGTGGTTTCTATCGCAGCAACATCTAGAATAGGAACTATTAATGATGGGATTGTAGTTTATACTTCAAATGCATCTGTAATCGCAAACATCTCTGGATTAGGAACAGTTTCATCGGTTCAAATTCTTAATGGAGGTCTTGGATACTCACAATCAAATCCACCATCAGTTCTTATTGAACCAGAACCTCATTCTTCAGAAACAATTATAAACGTAAGTTATGAAGGAGATTTTGGAATTATTACAGGAATTGCATCGACATCAATTGTTGGAGTTGCAACAACTGGCATTAATTTTGACTTGTTTATTCCAGTAGAATCTCCATTAAGAGATTCTACTTTAATGAGTAATGCCATTACACATAGTGGTATTAAAACTGGATACTATTTCGTAATTACTGAATCAAATGTTGGGAGTCCAAACATTTCATATTCATCTGCTTCTGGTTCTACATCTTCTGTTGTCGGAGTTGGAACAACATTTATTGATAACATTTATAGAGTTGTCGGAGTATCTACAATAATTGGTAACGCAATTGGAATCGGATCCACTCTTTTAACAAGAGTTACTGTTAGTGTTAATAGTAACAGTTCTATTTCAACAGGAAGTAGTGAATTTTTTGGCAATTATTCTTGGGGTAAGATTTTTGATTTTAAGAGAGAAAATCCAAAATCTTTTACAGCAAATAATACTGATGGGTCCATTGGTATAGAAACAGGGCCATTATTAATAAGATCTTTAGAATTGTTAGATACTTATAGTCTCTATTGATAGTGCATAAATAAAACAAAAAGTAACGTTAAAATGCCTGCGATTATAACTGATCAATTTCGTATAAAAAGTGCCGAATCTTTTGTTTCAGGTGTCACTGGAATAGGTTCTACTACAAATAATTATTATCTTTGGATTGGTTTACCAAATTCTAACGAACTTTCAGCAACTTGGGATGATAATCCCCCTACACCAAAAGATGCTTTTGTTGAAGAAAACGATTATTGGGACACAATGATCGCAATGAAAAAAATTAATGCAGATGACGTAGTTCGAGTAGTTAGAAAAGTTGAGTGGAGGTCGGGGACATTTTATGACTTCTATCGACATGATTACAGTAGAACAAATTTATCAAATGTGACATCATCAACAAATTTATATGATTCAAATTATTATGTGGTAAACTCGGATTACAGAGTCTATATTTGTCTTCAAAATGGAACTGATCCAGAAAATCCTTCTGGAAGACCATCTCTAGACGAACCCACATTCACCGACTTAGAACCAAGATCTGCAGGAACAAGTGGAGATGGATACATTTGGAAATTTTTATACACAATCAAACCAAATGAAATTATAAAGTTTGATTCCACTAATTTTATGCCAGTTCCAAATGATTGGGAAACCGGAGCATCTTATCAAGCAGTTAGAAATAATGCAGTACAAAGCGGTCAAATTAAAATTGTTACGATTAAAAATCGCGGAGTCGGATATGGAACAGCAGCAACATACAATAATGTTCAAATTAACGGAGATGGAAAAGATGCTACATGTTCAGTAATTGTAAATAGTACAGGGACCGTAGATGCCGTTGAATTGACAAATGGGGGGTCAAACTATACTTTCGGAACTGTAGATTTAGAATCTGCAGGTATTGAAAATACTGGGGCAACAGAAGCAAATTTAGAAGTTATTATTCCCCCATCTGGAGGGCATGGTTATGACATTCATAAAGAATTGGGTGCGTACAGAGTTTTGCTCTACTCTAGATTTGAAAATGATTCTTTAAATCCTGACTTTATTGTTGGAAATCAATTTTCAAGAGTTGGAATTGTCAAAAATCCAGTCGCAGCAGATTCTACAGAACTTCTTAGATTATCAAAAGCAAGTTCAGTTTATGCACTAAAATTATCAGGATCAAATGTAACTACAACTACATTTACTCAAGATGCTTATGTTCGTCAAACAATTGGAACAGGAGTAACAGCAGTTGGTAGAGTTGTTTCGTGGACTCCAACCAATGGAGTTCTTAAATACTGGCAAGATAAATCATTAGCAACTGGCAATAGTGCCACTTACGGATATAAACTTAATAGATTTTCTTCATCACCAATAACTGGAGGTAATACTGAAATTTTGGGGGGATCTGGTAGTTTAACTATTGACACTAACTTTGGATCAACGTCAGAACCGGGTATTAAAACAACAATAAATAGTAAGACATACTATTTGGGTCAACAGTTTATTAATGGACTTGCAAATCCAGAAGTTAAAAAGTATAGTGGAGAAATTGTTTACGTTGACAATCGTGCAGCAATAACTAGATCATCCACTCAAAAAGAAGACATCAAAATTGTATTGGAATTTTAAACTACCATGCCACAGGAAACTAATCTCAATAATAGTCCTTATTTTGACGATTTTAATCGTGATAATGAATACTACAGAGTTCTTTTTAAACCAGGTATTCCAGTACAATCTAGAGAGTTAACGAATCTTCAATCAATTCTCCAAAACCAAATTGAACAGTTTGGAAAGCATTTTTTTAAAGAAGGTTCAAAAGTAATTCCAGGAAATCTGACTTATGATAATGATTTTGATGCGGTTGAAATTGAACCAACTTTCTCAGGTATTGATGTTGAATTATATTTAAATCAGTTAGTCGGAAAAACAATAAGAGGTTTAAGTTCTGGGGTTACTGCAGTTGTCAAAAAAGTTTTATTTTCTGCAGAATCAGAAAGAGGTACAAATACATTATATATTAAATATCAATCTTCAAATAGTTCTAATCTTTCTACAAAGGAATTTTCTAGTGCAGAGCAATTTGTTACTACATCTTTAATTAGATTTGGTCCTAGAACTATTCCTACAAATCAACCTTTTGCAACATCTATCTCTAGAAATGCAACATCAACTGGATCTGCAATGTCAGTTGGTGATGGTGTGTATTTTGTTAGAGGAACTTTTGTAGAGGTACAGAAGCAAACTCTCATTTTAGAGCAATATAAACCAAATCCATCCTTTAGAATCGGATTTGACATTATTGAAACAATAGTAACAGCAGATGAAGATCCTCGATTAAACGATAATGCACAAGGTTTTTCAAATTATACAGCTCCTGGTGCTGATAGATTAAAAATTACTCTTACACTATCAAAAAGACCTCTTGACAAATTTGAAGATAAAAATTTTGCAGAGATTGCTAGAGTAGAAGATGGAATTCTTCAAGAATTTAAAAAAGATACCCAATATAGTTTGATCAGAGACGAGTTAGCAAAAAGAACATTTGAAGAATCTGGAGATTATTATGTAAAACCTTTTGATGTTTTTGTTAAGGAATCTTTAAACGATAGAGAAGGGAATAAAGGAATATTTTTACCTAATCAAAAAACTGATCAAGGTAACACACCCTCTGATGATCTACTTGCCTTAGAAATTTCTTCAGGAAAAGCTTATGTAAAGGGGTATGATATAGAAAAAATTTCTTCATCTACTTTAGATGTACCTAAGGCAAGAACAACCAAATTAGTAAAAGATTTAGTCGTATCATTTAATGCAGGAACTCAAATTCCTCTGGATAATGTCTATGGATCGGCTCCAATTGGAATTGGAACCACGGCAACCATAGAATTATTAAACAATAGAATGACGGGTCCTTCTTATCATTCTACTGGTGTTTCAATTGGTCAAGCTAGAGTTTATGATTTTAACTTAGATGGAGTTTCTTATTTAAATCAAAGTACTCCTTTTATAATTTCGTTATTTGATATTGAAACATATACAGAATTGGAATTGAATGCTACTTTTTCTTTCACAGAATCTGATTACGTTGAGGGAAAAAGAAGCGGATCTAGTGGATATGTCGTATCTTCAACCAGTAATTCAAAAACAGTTAAATTGGTAAGCACTGTTGGAGAATTTTTCAGAAATGAACAAATTTCAATAAATGGAATTGATAATGGCAGGATTGTAACAAAAGTAATTGATTACAATATTAATGATGTCAAATCTCTAAGAAGTTCTGTAGGAATTATAACATTTTCTGCAGATCTTTCATTAGACCAAGTAATTTCTTTAAATAATCAATCATCATCTCCATATTTCTTATCAAAAACTGGAAGTAATTCCGGAATTATAACATCATCTCTTCGAAATTTTGCAGGTATAGTTACCACAGGTAATATTTTATCATATTCAACCTCTGGATCGAGAGTTCCAACATACAATGTTGTTACTGGAATTTCCACCGATGGAGATACAATTTCAGTTGCTGGTGTTTCTACTGTACCGACTATCTGCGACGGCGCAGTTACGGCAGGAACTTTAAATACTTTGTTGTTAAGAACAAATCCCGTTAGAAGTCAAGATAATAGTTTAACTACACCATTAATACATACAAATATAAAATCAGTAAATATAACTTCGGCAAATCTTCAGATAAGAAAAAGATTTGATAATTTAATAATTTCTTCTGGGCAAGTAACAACGCCATCAGCCGGAACTGATCTTCTGTTCCAACCATTTAATCTAGAAAGATACATTATTACATATGATGACGGAACTATAGAAAGATTAACTAGAGATAAATTTTCAATTTCTGCAAATAAAAAAACTGTTACTTTTAGGGGATTATCAAAATCTTCAGGAAAAGCAGATTTACTTACAACACTATTAAAAACAAAAGTTACAATTAAAGAAAAAAGACTTCAAAAAGCATCAGTACTAACTTTATCAAGGTCAAACTCAACATCATCAAAAAATTCTGTAGACGGATTAACTTTTAGTAGAATTCATGGAACAAGGGTTCAAGATCAAAAAATTAGTTTAAATGTTTGTGATGCAGTAGATTTATTAGGTGTTTTTGAATCTGATAGTAATTCAAATCCAGATCTTCCTGGATGCGTATTAACATCTTTCACTGGACCAACATCAAACACTAGCGGCATTATAATTGGTGAAAAAATTATAGGAGAAGAAAGTGATGCTGTAGCAGTTGTAGCAGAAAAACCAAGTAGTACTTCTGTTAGATTTGTTTTTATGAACGATAATTTTTTCAAAGTAGGGGAAAAAGTAACTTTTGAAAACTCCGGGATCAATGCTTTGGTGTCTTCTTGTTCAAAGGGAGATAAGAATTTAACAGACTATTATGCATTGAATGATGGCGTAGATCCTACTTTTTATGATTACAGTTATTTAACTAGATCAAAAACTGCTCCTGCTCCATCTCGTAGATTGAAAATAGTCTTTAGTCATTTTGCAGTTCAAGAGTCGGATAATGGTGATTTTTTCACAGCATCAAGTTATGATGAGAGTGATAGAAAATATTTAAAAGTACAATCTGGAGTTACTAGAAAGCAGGATTCTTTGATAGACATTAGACCGAGAGTTTCTAACTATCTGCTATCATCAACATATTCTCCATTTGATTTTGATGGGAGAACGTTTACTTCTCCGGGAGCAAGTGTTTCGGATCCATTATCAAATGATGAATATTTAATTGTGGATTATGACTACTATCTTCCAAGAATTGATAAAGTGTATATTGATAAAGATGGTAAATTTATACATCAACAAGGGTCACCGGATACAAATCCTTCACAACCTAGGTCTTTAGATCAAGCATTGCATCTAGCAACACTTAACATTCCAGCTTATACATTTTCTTCTAGTGATGTAACTGTAGAAAAAACTACACACAAGCGATATAGAATGACGGATATTGCAAAACTAGAGGATAGAATTTATAACATCGAGTATTATACTCAACTATCTTTGTTAGAAACAGAAACTGCCAATCTAAAGGTAACTGATGCTGCAGGATTAGATAGATTTAAATGTGGTTTTTTTGTAGACAATTTCAAATCACATACAAGTCATGACATAAAGCATCCAGATTTTGAAGCATCTATTGATACTGCTAAAGGAGAACTGAGACCCTCACATTACACTACAGCAATTGATTTGATGATCGGTTCCGAATCATTAATTGGAATTGGTAGTACAGCAAATCCAGATGTCGATGCTAATTTTATTACTGACATTGATGGAGTTAACGTTAAAAAATCTGGCAGAATTCTAACTCTAACATATGAACAAGTTCCTCTTATTACGCAACCATTTGCTTCTAGAGTTGAGAATGTTAATCCGTTTTTAATCGTTTTTTACAACGGAACTTTAGAATTAAGTCCTCAATCTGATGTTTGGATTGATACAAAGAGAATTACTGGACTTAACCCTCAATTAAATAAATTTTATGATGACAAAATCAAAGAGTTAGGAGTTAATACACAAACAGGATTTGCACCAACTCAATGGGGTTCGTGGGAAACATATCATACATCATCATCAGCAACAGCACCAAGAGAAGTTCCTGGATCCAAAGAAACAGTCACAGACACTGTAAGTTGGTGGAATAGTAGAGATCCAAATTTTGTTAATGCTGGCGTCACAGTTAATCCCAATAATAAGCCTGGGTCCAGATGGCGCACCAAAGAGCAAGCAGAAGATGCGGTTGAAGTTCTTGAAAATATTGGTAGACTTTCGCCAATTTCTTCAAATACTTTTGATTCCTCAGGCAGCAGAACTGGAGAAACTGAAATAAAAACTGTAAGAGCTGATTATGAAACTACAACTACAACTACACAAAGACAGTCAAGGGATGGTATTCAAGCACAAGTAACGCCATCTATTGAAAACATAAACCTTGGAGATAGAATTGTAAGCAGGGAAATTATTCCTTACATGAGGTCTAGAAATGTTGAATTTAGAATTAATAGATTAAAGCCATCTACTCAGTTTTATGTATTTTTTGATGGTATTGATGTTACAAAATATTGTAGTCCAAAATTTTTGGAAATACAAATGAGAAGTGGAAGTGTTCCCTTTAGAATTGGAGAGATTATGGAGGCAAGACTTGACATTGATGGAGATAAAAAATTAGATCTTATGACTTGTAGAATTGCTCATCCTCAACATTTAGAAGGTCGTTATAATTCACCAACCGACTTTGTTGGAGAAAATCCTTATAGAGATGGAACTCCTTTAGGCAATGTTTATACCTCTACCTCTAATATTTTAAACATTGATCTTTTTAGTCTTTCTGCACAAATAACGGAATTTAGTGGATATTTACAAAAAGGAATTAGAATTAGAGGAAAAACGAGTGGTGCTGAAGCTACTCTAAGAGATTTAAGATTAGTTTCTGATGATGTTGGAGATCTTTATGGATCCTTGTTTATTCCAGATCCAACTCCAGCAGCAAATCCAAGATGGGAAACTGGTTCAAAAACAGTAAGATTCACCACAAGTCCAACTAATTCAAAAGTTGGTGGAATTGTTCAAAGTTCTGCGGAAGCAACTTATTATTCTCAAGGTGAATTGGATACTGTTCAAGGAACTACATTGAGTGTAAAAATGCCAATTGTAGAATATAATCCTAGAAGTGATCAAAGAACTGTTACCACTACAGATAAAAAAGTTGAAAGAGATGTATTAATTTCTCAATCTTCAACAACTTATTACGATCCATTAGCACAATCATTTGCGGTTGATGAGAAAACTGGAGTTTTTATTACTTCAGTAGACGTGTACTTTAGAACAAAAGACACCAGTCTTCCAGTTTCACTACAAATTAGAGAAATGAAAGGTGGTTTGCCAACTACTACAATTTTACCATTTTCTGTGGTGCCATTATCTCCAAATAAGATAAACGTATCAGAGGACGCAAGGGTGGCCACTAAATTCACATTTCCATCTCCAGTTTATCTGAGAGGACCAAATGTGGAATATGCTGTAGTATTAGTGTCAGTATCTGACAAATATGAAGCTTGGATTTCTAGAATGGGAGAAATTGATATTTCAACTTTAAATCTTCCAAATAGACAGCAAGTTGTAATTTCGCAGCAACCCTATCTTGGATCTTTATTTAAGTCGCAAAATGGATCGACTTGGGATCCAAGTCAATTAGAAGACTTGAAACTGACAATTTACAAAGCAAAATTTGTAAAAGATCCAGGAATAGTCAGATTCTATAATCCAGAACTTCACAAAGGAAATAAACAATTAATTAAATTAGAAAAAAATGCAATTGAAACATTATCTAGAAGGGCAATTGTAGGATTAGGAACTACATTTACTAACTCAGATTTGGTTCCTGGTGTAACTGTATCACAGCAAGGGAACACTTCAGCAACAGGAATTTTAATATCAACTGCTGGTCCAGTTGCTGCAGGTTCATCATCTATAATTATCACTAAAGCTGGTATTGGATTTACTCCTTCCTCAGGAACTCAAACATATAATAATGTATCTCTTATTGCAATTACTGCCACAAATGAACCAGCAGAAAGAGGATCCGATCTAGTTGGAATAGTAACTGTTACTAATGGTGCTGTTACGGGTGTTGTTGTTACCGAAGGTGGTAAAAACTTTACTGTTGGAGATTTAGTAGGAATTTCCACAATCGGAGATGGTAATGGGTTAGGTGCCAGATTCTCTGTTGGGATTATTTCAGCAAGAAATTCTTTAATTTTAAAAGACATTCAAGGAGAATTTAACGTAGGCATAAACACAGTTTCATTCACTGATCCAGATACTCTTGTAAGTTCTGCAGTTACAACAAACTGTTTAATTCAATCAATTAATTATAATACATATTCAGATGGTTTGCATTTTAAAGTTAACCATAGAGCACACGCTATGCATTCATTTGCAAATCTTGTAGAAATTTCTAGTGTTGATTCTGATGTTCCTTCAACAAGAATAACACAAGATTATGGAATTAATTCTACAGGATCAATTAACATTACATCCAATTCCAATTTCACAACCTTTGAAGGAATTGGTGTCGGAGTAACTAATCCTGGTTATGTTTTTATTGATGGTGAAATTATTAGTTACACTGGAACAACAGCAACTACTTTAACTGGAATTACGAGAGGTATTGATTCTTCAATTAAATCAACACAAGAATTAAATTCAACTGTGTTTAAATATGAGTTTAAAGGAGTGTCTTTGAGGAGAATTAACAAAACTCATAACCTAACCACAGTATCAGTTCCTGATGCAAATGATCTCGATTACTATCATGTAAAAGTTGATATGAGTGCGAACGGTACTAATAGATCCAGTGGAGTGGGTTTTCCTAAATTGTTCTTTAAAAACAGAGCATCTGGTGGAGGAGATGGTACTTATGCCTCTCAAAACATGCAGTTTGAAACACTTACACCAAATATTCAAACTATGCTTCCCTCTGGCACATCTATTTCTGGTAGAGTTAGAACAATAAGTGCAACGAGTATTGACGGAATTGAAGAATCATTTGTAGATGAAGGTTTCCAAGTAATTGATCTTTCATCTCAAAATCATTTCAATACTCCTAGAATGATTGCATCTAAAGTAAATGAAGATTTTCATCTAACATCACTTCCTGCAAATAAATCAATGACTCTTGAAGTTATTATGAGTTCTGATAATCAAAACATTTCTCCAGTTATAGATTTAGATAGAGTTAGTGTTGTAACAACGACAAATAGGTTAAATAACCCCATCGAGGATTGGGTTTCTAACCCATTAACTTCTCTTACTGGTCAAGATCCTTGTATCGCAACTTATGTAAGTAAAGTAATTGAGATACAAAATCCAGCAACATCATTAAAAGTAATTATGTCTGCTATTTGTCCTGGCACAAGTGATATTAGAGTGATGTACAAAATCATTAGATTAGGATCTAACACCGACATCAATAAAGAAACTTTCCGATTATTCCCTGGATATGATAATCTCGATCCAGATGGTAATATAGATCAGATTGATAGGTGCGATGGATTACCTGATACAAAGACAACTCTTGGGTTGCAAAATAACGTTTATAGAGACTATTCTTATACCGCAAATCCACTTCCTGCATTTACAAAATATCAAATTAAAATTGACATGACCGGAACTAATCAGGCATCGCCTCCAAAAATTAAAGACTTAAGAGCAATTGTATTAGCATAATGAATAACACATATGATAGGGAACTAATCCCAGTTGAAGGAAAAATTGGAGTTTTTAGAAATTCTGAAAACTCATCCATTGTTAATACTAATAATAGTGCATATGAAGAATATGTCAGAAGAAGAAACATCATATCAAAAAAAGATGAAAACATCAAAAATGTTACTACTGAGATTGAAAATGTAAAAAGTGAAGTAGATGGGATTAAAGATGAGTTATGTGAAATTAAATCATTACTTAAGGAATTGATCCAACAATCTAAATAATTAAAAAAACATGGCACAACCAAGTAGCAGATCAAGTCTCATAGATTACGTTAAAAGACAACTTGGTTATCCGGTTTTGGAAATCAACGTTGCAGACGAGCAATTCGATGATTTATTGGATGATGCTATTCAGTTCTTCCAAGAAAGACACTTTGATGGTGTTGAATTAATGTATCTTAAACATGTTCTAACTGAGGGGGACATCACCCGAGGAAGAGGATCTGGAAATGCGGGAATTACTACAACTACAGCAACATCAAATATTGTAGGAACTGCTACAACTTTTTCTTTTCAAGAAAATTCAAATTATATAGAAATTCCTCCATCAGTTATAGGAATTAATAGAATTTTTAAAGTAGATACTAGCACTGTATCTGATGGTCTATTCAATATACGTTATCAATTATTTTTAAATGATCTCTATTATTTTAGTTCAGTAGATCTTCTACACTATACAATGGTAAAAACATATTTGTCTGACATTGAATTTTTACTTACTCCAGAGAAGCAAATTAGATTTAATAAGAGACAAGATAGATTATATATCGATACTGATTGGCAAAGACTGAAGGCAGGCGATTATTTAGTAATAGAGTGCTATCGAGTTTTGGATCCGGCAGATTTTGCAAGAGTTTTTAATGATTCTTTTCTTAAAAAATACCTAACTGCGTTATCAAAAAAACAGTGGGGACAAAATTTAATTAAGTTTAATAACGTTACTCTTCCAGGAGGAATTTCATTAAATGGTAGACAAATTTATGAAGATGGTCAAAGAGAACTTGATGCATTGATGGAAAAAATGTCTTCTACTTATGAACTACCACCTCTTGATTGTATAGGTTAAAATTGTGGCATTAAATCCATTTTTCAATCAAGCAACTCAAACAGAACAAGGTTTGATTCAAGATCTCGTTAACGAACAAATTAAAATGTTCGGAATTGAGTGTATATACATTCCGAGAAAATTCCTAACAACAAAAAAAATAATAGAAGAAGTTATTCAATCTTCATTTGAACAATCTTTTCCACTAGAAGCTTATGTAAATACTTTTGATGGATTTTCTGGTCAAGGTGACATTCTTTCCAAGTTTGGATTATTTCAAAAAGATGAATTAGTATTAACCATTTCTAGAGAGAGATTTGAAATTGTTGTTGGACCATTTTTAGATGAAACTATTGATAAATATGTTCGCAACAGACCGAAGGAAGGTGACATAATTTATTTTCCTTTATCAAAGAATTTTTTCGAAATTAAATTCGTAGAGCACGAAAAACCTTTTTATCAGTTAGGAAAACTCTATACCTATGAACTCAAATGCGAACTCTTTGAGTATGAGGATGAACTAATTGACGTTGGAAATGAAGAAATAGATACCGTTCTTCAAAATGATGGACACATTGTAACATTGACTCTATCTGGTATTGGTAGTACTGCAACGGCATTTACAGGACTAGTTGATGGTGCAATTAGAACTTTATTTGTAGAGTATCCTGGGTATGGATATAAAAATCCACCTAATGTTTCTATTAGTACTGCTCCTGCAGGAGGAATTACTGCCACAGGGGTTGGAATTTTAACATCAAAATCGGGGATTACTACATCATCGTCAATTCAAAAAGTTTTGTTAATAAACCCAGGTAGAGGATACGTGGGAATTCCAACAATAACTATTTCTGGTGTTGGCATAGTTACAGCAGGTATTTCAACGCAGGGATCAGTTGGTGTTGTGACTATATCATCAGGTGGAAGTAAATATGTAACAATTCCTACAGTAACATTTTCATCTCCTAATGTTGGATGGGGAATTACTGCAACTGGAGAGGCAATAGTAAGTTCTGCTGGAACTATAAGACAGATTAGAATTGCAAACTCTGGTTTAGGATATACAATGCCACCAACAATCACAATTGGTGCTGCATCAACATTAGGTATTGGTACATTTTTAAATAATGAACAAATTACTGCACAAAATTCAGGAGTTACTGCAAGAGTAAAAACTTGGACAAAATCATCAGCAATTCTAGAAATAAGTATGGTGAGTGATCATAAATTCAAAATCGGTGAGATTGTAACTGGCGATAAGTCAGGATCTCAATATATAATTAAGAGCATTGATTATAACAATACAGAAAACGATGATAATGATGAGATTGAAGTAGAAGCAGATCAAATTTTAGATTTTAATGAAACTAGTCCCTTTGGAACATACTAAATAGTTAAAAACTATTTTGAAATGGACACATATTTTTATCACCAAATTATTAGAAAAACTGTCATTGGATTTGGAACCTTATTCAATAATATTGAAGTGAGACATACGGACGAAAATGATAATAATGTAAGTGCAATAAGAGTGCCTTTATCGTATGCACCTGCACAAAAATTATTACAGAGAGCGCGGCAACCAGATTTAAATACTAAAGTTCAAACTTCTCTTCCAAGAATGTCGTTTGAGATGATGGGAATAAGTTATGATCCATCAAGAAAATCTGGTGTAACACAATCATTCAAAGCGATTTCATCCTCTGATGGAAAAAGTTTGAGGAAAGTATATCTTCCAGTTCCTTATAACCTTTCATTTGAACTTAATGTTCTGTCAAAATTAAATGATGACTCTTTGCAAATTTTAGAACAGATTTTACCATTTTTTCAACCAGCATTAAATGTTACTATTGATTTGGTATCATCTATTGGAGAAAAAAAAGATGTTCCAATTGTACTGGAGAGCATTAATCAAAGTGATGATTATGAGAGTGATTTTAATTCCAGAAGAACTATAATTCACACATTAAGATTTACTGCAAAAACACACTTGTTTGGTCCAGTTGCGGATACTACAGATGGTCTTATTAAGAAAGTTATTGTTGATTATTATCAGGATACGAATGTTAGCACAGCACAAAGGGCAGTAAGGTACACTACAACTCCAAGGGCTATAAAAGATTATAACAACGATGATACATCTACACTAAATGGAGAGATTAATGACGTTATTGGCAAAATTGTTGTTTCTGATGCATCATCTCTCACTGTAGGCACAATCATTAGAATTGATGAAGAAAACATGAAAATTAATTCGGTGGACCAAAATGTTTTACAGGTTACTAGAGGTTATGATAATACGATAAGAACCTTGCACTTACATGATGCATCAATTGACGTAATTAATTCTGAAGATGATTTATTGATTAAACCCGAAGATGATTTTGGATTTAATGATGAGAAAATCTTTTATGACATTGGCGGAAACTTTACATCAATTTAAAAATGACAAATCCCAAATCTAAAAAAGCATCAGATCCAATTGGTCAATCTTTGGAAATAGAATCTACAGTAGTGTCTACAGATTCATTAAATATCCCGGATGTTATCGAAGTAAATAATTCAGAATCTAAAATAAATCAAATAAAAAAAGACTATGAGTATACAAGAGGAAATTTATATTCCTTAATAGAAAAAGGGCAAGAAGCAATTAATGGAATTTTGGAATTAGCACAAGAAAGCGATAGTCCAAGAGCTTATGAAGTTGCAGGACAATTGATTAAAAGTGTTGCAGATACCACAGATAAAGTAATTGATTTGCAGAAAAAAATGAAAGATTTGGGAGATAATTCACAAAAAGGTCCTACCAATGTTACAAATGCACTGTTCATTGGATCAACGACAGAATTGTCTAAGATTTTAAAAACTCAAGATCTAAATCATAAATAGAATAAAAAAGAAAGATGTCTGCAGTAGTTAATTTAATTATTGATAAAGGAACTGATTTCGAAGAGTCATTTGATGTTTCAAATCCTGATGGATCCACAGTCCCTCTGACTGGTTTTTCTGCGGTCTCAAAACTTAAAAGATTTCCTGAATCTTCGACTTCAACATCATTTTCTGTTGGAATAAATTCTGCTGCTGGCAAGGTTGCTATTTCCATGGGCAATACTATTACTAGCAACTTATCTCCAGGAAGATACTATTATGATGTATTAATATTTTCTCCGGAATCTAAAAAAACAAAGATAGTAGAAGGAATGGTTATGGTAATCTCATCCCAATCAATCTAATGAGTTATAAAGTAGTAACAACAGCAACAACAATTTACGCTACAAGAGCAGGTATCACATCATACGCAGACACTGCAGGGGTATCTACAGACGTAGTAGGTGGTATTGCTTCAGTAACAAATTTAAATTCTTCTGGAATTTCTACATTAGGAATTACCTCATCAACACAATTTACAGCACAATCTGTTAATGTATCTGGTATTGTAACTTCCATTGGTGGATTTATTAGTGTTGCAAATACATCACCTGTCAAAATTTCTATTTCAAATGGAATTCTTACTTTTACTGCAGTTGGAATTGGATCCACAAGTTTTATTCTTGGATAATAACTCCTATTAATTTAAAATTATGCAAGAACAGTTTAAATCGCACAAATCAGATAATCAAATTTCAAAGAAACATCGTATGGAGTCTGATGCCAAAAAGAATGTCAAAGAAGAAACTAGGTCCGGAGATGGAGGTCTTCATGATTGGTTTAATAAGTCAAAATCTTCCGATGGTAAAAAAGGGTGGGTTCAACTTGGAGGCAAATATGCGGGCAAACCCTGCGCTCGTCAATCTGGACAAACATCTACACCAAAATGCGGAAGTTCTAAAATGGCAGCAAATTTATCAGCAGAAGAAGAAGAAAGGTCTCAAGTAAGAAAAAATCGTTTAGATCCAAATCAACCACAAAAAACTGGGGCAGCAAAACCAACTAATGTCAAGACAGAAAGTTTATTGAATAAATATAATAGGTTGGTAAAAGAAAAAATGAATGAGCAGAGTTTTTCAATAGATTCTACAGCACATAGAACTGCACAAAGACAGCAAAAAATCAGAAATCTTTCTACAGGAAATACCAATCCTAACGAAAAGTCTTCTGCTCTAAAAAAACTTCCTGGTCCTTCTCTGCCACTGGCAGATGAATTTATAAATGAAGTAAAAGATAAACCAACAAAGGGAAGTGGAAAAAAGGATGCTTGTTATAGTAAAGTTAAATCTCGTTATGATGTTTGGCCCTCTGCCTATGCCTCAGGAGCACTTGTAAAATGCCGCAAGGTTGGTGCTGATAACTGGGGAACTAAATCAGAGGAGACAGTGATTGATGAGGCACAGAAGTGCTGGCCAGGTTATAAGAAAAAAGGGACTAAAAAGATGTTTGGCAAAACTTATAACAATTGTGTAAAGGAATCGAAAGAGATGAGATACTGTCCTTTATGTAAAAAAAATGAAACTAAATCCGAATGTAGTTTTGGACCTTCATTGTGGGAAAAATATTCTATTGCAAAAGTTCATCCAACAAATGAAGAGATGAGACTTAGCGAAGCACTTCGTTCTAGAGAAGAAAGAATGGCACGAATGGCAACTACTAGCACAAAGAAGTCTCAGGAGAAGAGTAGAGCATTAAAAAGTAAGGCAGAAGAGATACTTTCCGATATGCAAGCATTAGAAAAAGGAAAGTCATCTCCTAAAAAATCTACAAATTTTGCAACTCCAAAAGCAGATGTACGTAAATTAAAACCAGGACAAAAAAAAGATACTCTTGCATTAAAAGCAGAGAAGGCAATGAAGGAGGAATCAAACCTTATGAGGTACAATGAGTATGGACAAACTTATGTAATCAGATTTACCTGGAGAGGTTTGATGTACAAAGTTCAAATCTTTATTCCATCACTCAAAAGACCAAGTGCTGAAGAAATTAAATCACAATTAAATAAAATTTATCCTGGTGCAATGTTGCTTCAGTTTGAACCAAGAGAAAACGATCCGGTAGATCCTACTATTGTTTTTGCAAAAGAAGAAAAAGAACTAGACGAAGGTAAATCAGATAAGAAACTTCCAGATTATAAAAGATCCGCAGCAAGACTTGCGAGATATGATAATCCAAGTGGTGCTCTTGCATTAGGTGGTGGGCAACAAAGATCTCGTAGAGCAGAACACCAAGAGAGAAGAGGTAAACCAAAACGCTGGTGGGATGATGATGGCGATGGAAAAGGTTATGAGAAAGGAGAAGTTTCTGGCAAATTCAAAGAAGATTTAGACATTAGTGAAGTGGCAGCGTGGCAACGTAAGGAAGGTAAAAATCCTAGTGGAGGGTTAAATAAAAAAGGTATTGAATCTTATAGAAGAGAAAACCCAGGTTCAAAACTTTCTATGGCAGTTACTACTCCTCCCTCAAAATTAAAACCAGGATCAAAGTCAGCGAATCGTAGAAAGTCCTTCTGTGCTCGTATGGGAGGAGTTGAAGGTCCAATGAAGGACGAAAAGGGTAGACCAACTAGAAAAGCATTAGCACTTAAAAAGTGGAATTGTTAATTATGGATCCATCTGAAATTGAACTTGAAAGTATTAATAAAATGTTTGAATATGAAAAATTTGCAAGGATGATAGATAACTTAAATGAAGAGCAGGCAAAAGACTTTGCAAAAGCATATCTTAAATTATATTTAAAGCAGCAAGAAGTTATTGCATTAATTAAGTTATGAAACCTATTGAAGATTTTCAATTACAATCTAATAATTCTTACTTATCTAATCCAAATCTTAAGAAAGCAAACGTTGCAGTAGAATTTACTCAAGATCAAATTAAAGAATTTATTCATTGTAAAAATGATCCCGTTTATTTTGCAAAAAATTATGTAAAAATTGTATCACTTGATGAGGGTCTTATCAATTTTGATATGTATCCTTTTCAAGAAAAAATGATTCAAAAATTTCATGATAATCGCTTTAATATTTGTAAGATGCCTCGTCAGACGGGGAAAAGTACTACAGTAGTTTCATATCTTTTACATTATGCAGTTTTTAATGATAATGTCAACATTGCAATTCTAGCAAACAAAGCAAGCACTGCAAAGGATCTTCTTGGAAGATTGCAACTTGCTTACGAGAATCTTCCAAAATGGATGCAGCAAGGTGTTGTAAATTGGAATAGGTTATCATTAGAACTTGAAAACGGTTCTAAAATTTCTGCAAACTCAACGTCCAGTTCTGCAGTTCGTGGTGGTTCATATAATGTTATTTTTCTAGATGAATTTGCATTCATTCCAAACAACATTGCAGATCAATTTTTTGCTTCAGTATATCCTACAATTTCATCAGGTAAAAAAACTAAAGTTATTATAGTTTCAACTCCACACGGGATGAATCATTTTTATCGCATGTGGCATGATGCTGAGCGTGGAAAAAATGAGTATGCGACAACACAAGTTCATTGGTCAGAAGTTCCTGGAAGAGATACTGCATGGAAGAAACAAACAATTGCCAACACATCTGAACAACAATTTAAAGTAGAATTTGAAACTGAATTTTTAGGATCAGTTGATACTTTAATTTCTCCAAGTAAACTGAACAGTTTAGTTTACGATGATCCTAAAACAAATGGAGAAGGAATGGATGTGTTTGTAGATCCAAATGATGATCATGATTATTTGATTACTGTTGATGTTGCTCGTGGAGTGGGAATTGATTATTCTGCATTTGTTGTCATTGACATAACAACATTTCCTCATCAAGTTGTAGCAAAATATAGAAATAATGAAATCAAACCAATGCTATTTCCAAGTGTCATCTATGAAATGGCAAAAGCATATAATAATTCATACATTTTATGTGAAGTCAACGATATTGGAGATCAAGTTGCATCAATTTTGAATTATGATTTGGAATATTCAAATGTTCTTATGTGTTCCATGAGAGGTAGAGCAGGACAGGTAGTAGGGCAGGGTTTTTCTGGTAAGAAAACTCAACTTGGGGTTAAAATGTCCAAGACTGTTAAAAAAGTTGGATGCTCTAATCTAAAAACTTTGGTAGAAGAGGATAAAGTAGTATTCAAAGATTATAACATTATTAGTGAACTGACAACCTTTATTCAAAAAAATAATTCATTTGAAGCTGAAGAAGGATGCAACGATGATCTAGCAATGTGCATGGTAATTTATGCTTGGTTGGTTGCACAAGATTATTTTAAAGAACTTACTGATCAGGATGTTAGAAAAAGATTGTATGAAGAACAAAGAAATCAATTAGAACAAGACATGGCTCCTTTTGGTTTTATTGATGATGGAGTGGGGGAAACATCATTTGTCGATGACCAAGGAGATAGATGGTATACCGATGAATATGGAGATATGAGTTACATGTGGGAGTATCAATAATCAAGGTAAAAATCGGTTTTTTATAAATAATTTTAGAAACATGAGATTACCGGAAGGAGAATTAAATGGCTAACTTAGGATTGGTATCTCCAGGAGTACTAGTTAGAGAAGTTGATCTTACTAGAGGAGGCATTACTGCTGAAATTGACAACGTTGGTATTCTGGGAATGCCCGCAGAAAAGGGACCAATTGAGAAAATTTATGAAGTAAGAAGTGAAAATGATTTAATTAAATATTATGGAAAACCAAGATCAACAAACGGAGAGTTTGAATATTGGTTTACAGCTTCTAGTTTTCTTTCTTATGGAGGAAGATTGAAAATTGTTAGATGTGACGATAAAGATTTGAGAAACGCCAATACTACGGGACTAGGAGCAACTAATTTTTTAACAACTTTAAAAATTAAAAATGATGATGATTTTACTGACAATTTCAATACTAATACAACATTTTCTTATGCTGCCAGAAATCCTGGAACATGGGCAAATGACTTAAAAGTCTGCGTAATAGATAATGCCGCAGATCAAATCTTAACGGTTGGTGCTGCTGCCACAGGAGCGATTACAGTTGGATTTGCAGTCACTCAAGCATTTCCATCTGGAGCAGTTCTCGCTGGAGTAGGAACAACATCAGTTCTTAATGGTTACCTTCAAGGAATTATTACTGGAATTGGATTTAGCACTATTGATGTTAAAATTACAAATAGAGTTTCCACTGCTGGGACTATTTTCCCAGCGAACTACAATCCAGCTTTATCCTCATTTTTTAACTTCAGAGTAGGATCAGCATCTAATGTTGGATTTGGAACCACTGCATCTGCAGGGAGCGGTATTTCA
>Ga0334722_10001400_pt1 | contig 30372 bp, 28 predicted proteins | sample C3_bottom_MG_FD_207210 | JGI IMG/M metagenome (GOLD analysis project Ga0334722, IMG submission 207210) | Sediment microbial communities from Yellowstone Lake, YNP, Wyoming, USA - C3_bottom | ecosystem: Environmental > Aquatic > Freshwater > Lake > Sediment | place: USA: Wyoming | collected... | reverse complement strand
ATCGAGGCCGCCATCACCCCGAAGACGAAAGCCATCCTCCCGGTTCATCTGTTCGGCCAGATGTGCGACATGGATCCGATCATGACGATCGCGCGCAAGCACAAGTTGTTTGTCGTCGAAGACGCATGCCAGGCGCACGGGGCCGAATACAAGGGGCGGATCGCCGGCTCGATCGGTGATGCGGCCGCATTCAGCTTTTACCCGGGAAAGAACCTCGGCGCCTACGGCGAAGCGGGCGGATTGGTCACCAACAACGACGAGGTCGCCGCGAAGGCCCGCATGCTGCGGGACCACGGGCAGGCGAAGAAATATTACCACTCCATGATCGGCTGGAACATGCGGATGGACGGCATCCAGGGCGCCATCCTGAGCGTGAAGCTCAGGCACCTCCCCGCCTGGACCGAGGGGAGGCGCCGGAACGCCGCCCTGTACGGCGAGCTCCTGAAGGGGGTGAAGGGCGTCACGACCCCGACGGAGGCCGGGTACGGAAAGCACGTCTACCACATCTACGCGATCCGCGTGGCCGAACGGGACCGGCTGATCGCCGCACTCGCGGAAAAGGATATCTACTGCGGCATCCACTACCCGATCCCCGTCCACCTGCTGGACGCCTACAAGTCGTTGAACCTCGGCAAGGGGTCTTTCCCCGTCGCGGAGAAGTGTGCTGCGGAGTTCGTATCCCTCCCGATGTTCGCGGAGTTGACGAAGGACCAGATTCAAAGGACTTGCACCGAATTGAACGAGATACTTCTGGGCACATCAGCAAGATAGCTTGTAAGAATTGGAATACCAGGTAGTAGATCCGACAACGTACCCTGGATGGGACGAACTCATTCGATCCCACCCTGATTCTTCCATTTTCCATTTATCCGGTTGGGCGGAAGTTTTAAAAAGAGCATATGGATTTTCACCCCATTACATCCTGTCCGTCGAGGAATCCCGTTTACGGTTTGCCCTACCGGTACTCGAAATACGGAGTTTCCTGACAGGCCGAAGAGGGGTATCTCTCCCGTTTTCCGATTATTGCGATCCTTTGACCGCCGATATAGAATCCGATTTTAACATCCTTCCATGGCTTATTCACTACGGGAAAGCCAGGGGTTGGGAGTATATCGAACTCCGAACGCGGAAAGAACTTCCGGAAGGGGTCACCCCGTCGGAAACGTTCTTCCGACACGAACTCGAACTTCAACACGATCCGGACCGGATATTGAGGACTTTCCGGGACAGCACCGCGAGGAATATCAGGAAAGCGCAGAAAGCCGGGATAGAGATTCGGGTAGATGTTTCAGAAGAAGGGGTCAAGGAATTTTATCGTTTGAATTGCCTGACCCGGCGGGACCACGGCCTCCCCCCTCAACCGTACCGATTTTTCACGTTATTGCATGAACATTTGATGTCGAAAGGTTTTGGATTTGTCGTCCTGGCACTAAAAAATGGAGTGGCAATATCGGGGAATCTCTACCTTCATTTTGGCGATCGTGCCTACTACAAATATGGTGCATCCGACAGCAAATATCAGGACGTTCGGGCGAATAATCTGGTGATGTGGGAAGCAATCCGATGGTATACGAAAAAGGATTTTCGATCGTTGTGTTTCGGAAAAACTGAGTTGTTCCACGATGGACTGAGACAGTTCAAGAAAGGTTGGGGGACTCGAGAAAGTAAAATTCATTACTTGAATTACGATATGGGCAAAAAAGAATACATTGTACGCGCATCCCACGTGCGGGGATTCTATAATCAGTTCTTCAGGGCAATGCCGATCCCTGTATCTAAAACAATCGGCTCCATTCTCTACAAACATACGGCGTAAACCCCATGAATAAAATCTTCATGAAATGGTATTACCATGCAAAGCCGTTAATCCCGAGAGGAGTCCAATTGGCCATCCGCCGCCGGGTGGTACAGTCGAAGCTCCTCCGTTATAGAGACGTGTGGCCAATTGATGAAACCACATCCAATCCCCCATCAGGTTGGACAGGATGGCCGGACGGAAAGCGGTTCGCTCTTATACTTACACACGATGTGGACACGGCAAAGGGTCAAGAAAAATGTTTCGCCTTGGCACGTATGGAAGAAGCATTGGGCCTGAGGTCGTCCTTCAATTTTGTGCCGAGGAGGTACCAGGTATCTTCGTCCTTGAGGGGATATCTGACAGAAAAAGGGTTCGAGGTAGGTGTCCATGGCTTGTACCACGATGGGAAATATTTCGATTCCAGAGAGGTATGGAATGAAAGAGCGGTTCTGATCAATCAGTACATTCGAGAATGGAACGCCGTGGGTTATCGAACGCCTTCCATGCACCACATGCTCGACTGGTTTCACGAACTGGACATCCAGTATGACGCATCAACCTTCGATACCGACCCCTTCGAACCGTATCCCGATTCGGCGAAAACCATCTTCCCGTTCTGGGTTTCCAAAGGGAAAAACAGGAACGAGGGATACCTCGAATTACCTTACACGTTGGCGCAGGATTTCACCTTGTTTATCATATTGCAGGAAAAGAACATAGGACTGTGGAAAAAGAAACTCGATTGGATCGTTCAAAAAGGCGGTATGGCTTTGATCAATACCCATCCGGATTATATGAAATTCCAGGGAGGAGGGCTTGGAAGGGAAGAATATCCTTCCGAATGGTACAAGGAATTTCTGGAATACGTGATCGGTAAATATAAATGGGAGTACTGGCATGTTCTGCCAAGGGAAGTATCCCCGTTCTGGAAGACCTTGAGGCAAAGCAATCCTTATTGCGCGAATAAGACGGAAGCGGGTTCATGAAAGCCTGCATGATTTCATACTCGTTCTATGAGAGCGACAACCGCGTCCGCAAGTACGCGGAAAGTCTGTCGGCGCGGGGCGATCACGTGGATGTCATCTCGCTTGCCCGCGGCGAAGACGAGCCATTCGGAACGATCAACGGTGTAAACATATACCGGATCCAGAAACGACTGGTCAACGAGAAGGGAAAGTTTTCGTATCTTTTCCGGCTGCTTAAATTCCTGTTCCTGTCCGCGTACCGTGTTTCCCGATTGCACCTGAGAGAGCCGTATGATGTGGTCCATGTCCACAACGTCCCCGATTTCGAGGTCTTCGCTGCCTTCATACCGAAATTTACGGGTGCAAAGGTCATCCTGGACATTCACGATATCCTTCCCGAGTTCTACACTGCCAAGTTCAAGGATGGCAAAGGAAGCATTGTATATAAGGGGCTGCTGATCGTTGAGAGGTTGTCCATGGCCTTCGCTGACCATGTCATCATATCGAACCACATCTGGCAGGAGAGGGCATTGGGTAGATCCGTGCTGAACGGGAAATGTTCCGTCATCATGAACTACCCCGACCCGGCAATCTTTCATCCCAGGACGGTAAAGAAGGATCCAGCCAAATTTATCATGCTATACCCTGGGACCTTGAACAAGCACCAGGGACTTGACATCGCGATCAGGGCCTTTGATCGAATCAAGGATCAGATTCCGGAAGCGGAATTCCGTATCATTGGCGACGGGGCGGAGAAACCCGTACTGGAGAAACTGATCGTCGATCTTGGGCTGGAGAAGAGGGTGACCATTCGTGGAATGATCCCCAGCGACAAGATCGCCGAGGAGATGGCGAAGGCAGACGTCGGAATCGTACCGAAGCGCGACGAAGGGTTTGGCGGAGAGGCATTCAGCACGAAGACATGGGAATTCATGTGCCTGAAAGTCCCCATTATCCTTGCGCGCACGAGAATCGATGATTACTATTTCAACGATAAAGTCGTCCGCTTTTTCGAGCCGGGGAACGAGGAGTCGCTTGCGCATTCCATTATCGAATTGCGGAAGAACGGTCAGGCGAGGGATGAGCAGGTCCGGGAAGCCTACGAGTACATAAAAGACAAGAGTTGGGAATTCAAGAAGCAGGAATACTTCGCCCTCCTGAATCAGCTCAGGGGCAACATTGCGGCAAATTAGGAATTTACAAGACGTAGTGGATTGGGGGCTATGTCTGGGATGTGGTTTATGTAAATACGCCTCGACGTCGGGTACCGTCGAACTTGTCAACATCGAGGCGACAGGAATACGGCCTCTGTTCGACGCGGAAGCCTTGTCGGCTTCAGTCAGGTTGCTGGACATTTGCCCCGGATACTCGATTGATGCTGCGACGGCAACCGGGGCGATGCGAAACCCGACGGCTGCGGATCGGGAGTATGGGCCGGCACTCGAGATCTGGGAAGGCTACGCAGCGGATCCGGAACTGCGACATCGAGGTTCATCCGGCGGCGTTCTTTCGGCATTGGCGCTGTGGTGCCTGGAGCGGGAGGATATGGCATTCGTTCTCCACGCAGGTATGGATCCGGAGAAGCCATGGTTGAATAAGAACTTTACCAGCCGCACTCGTGCGGATTTGCTCGCACGGGCGGGATCGCGCTATGCTCCGGCTTCCCCGTGCGACGATCTGGAGAAAATTGAAAACAGTGACCGGCCATGCGTGTTCATCGGTAAACCATGTGATACGGCGGGAGTCTTCGCCGTGCGCGGGGAACGGCCGATACTTGACCAACGGCTTGGAGCAGTGTTGACCTTTTTTTGCGCGGGGACGCCGAGCACGCGTGGTACCCTCGCACTTCTTGAACAAATGCAAATTCGACGGGACGCGGTCGAGCAATTGCGCTACCGGGGCGAGGGGTGGCCCGGAGGCTTTACTGTCACTGGCAATAAGGGGACCATGCGTGATTTCATGCCGTACCAGCAGGCGTGGGGCGCACTGACACCGCACATTCCCTTAAGGTGTCGGCTTTGCCCCGACGGATTGGGTCGAGTGGCGGACATTTCGTGCGGGGATGCCTGGGAGCAGTTCGATGAGGCCCACCCCAATCCTGGAATGTCGATCGTTCTCGTCCGTACTCAACGAGGTCGAGAGATCCTGCGGGGCGCGGTTGCGGACGGATATGTGAATTTAGTTACAGGCAGTTCCGATGCGGTCTTCTTGGCACAGCCGCACCTCCTAAGCAAGCGCCAGGAGTTATTTGGGCGCTTGCTGGCATTACGTTTACTGCTCATACCCATACCCCGGTTCCGCGGTTTCTCGCAGTTTCACAGTTGGATCAGGCTCCCTATATTACGGAAACTTCGGACCCTGACCGGAACACTGTGGCGTGCTGTCAGGCGAGGATGGTGGAAGCGTCGCCATTATCCGCAATTCCAAAGGATTCTTGCGAAGAACTTATTTGTGGCACCACCGAGCCATCGGAGTAAAGCATGATCAAACAATATGTCCTGCCACAGAAGGCCTTTGCCGAGTCTGTCGATGCGCGCCCCAAGATCTGTTTGCTTGGTGTAGACTACGAGAACACAAACTTGGGAATCAGGGCTTTGACTATCGGGGCGCTGTTCGCGATTGACGCCAGGTTTCCGAATGCGAATGTGCGGATTCTTGACTATGGGACCGCTCCAAGGGAGTTTGTTTTTGATTTGCCGAGCAAATCGTTCCGTGTGGAGATGCGAAACATCCGGTTCTCGAAGAAGCCCTGGGTGAAAAACCACATTGCGCGACTGATCGTGACAGCGCTAGTGCTGAAATATGTTCCTTCGCCTTCCCTTCGCAGAAAACTGGAGTCCCGTAATCCGTGGATGCAAGCTTTGTTGCAGGCAGATTATGTTTTAACATTGAATTACGGGGACAGTTTCAGTGATATCTACGGCCTGCGGAGATTCATATATGTCTCGCTGCCGCAGGTACTTGCTCTACTTCTGGACAGACCACTAATTCATCTGCCGCAGACTATCGGACCTTTCAAGTCGAGATCCTGCCTTGCTTTGGCGAAATGGATTCTTTCCCGAAGTGAGGCGGTGTATTCGCGGGACGAGGAGGCCGTAGAAGCCATTCGGGCTTTGGTGCCGAGGAGTCGCGCAGGACGGGTGAGGTTTTGTCCTGACCTTGGTTTTGTTGTGCCAAATAAAGAGTACACCCCAGCAGATCCACCGCTGGAGGTAGTGTTCTCCCGCCGGCCGGTTGTCGGTTTCAATGTGAGCGGTTTGCTTTACATGGGAGGGTATACCCAAAAGAATATGTTCGGTTTGGCTTCCGACCACAAATCACTAGTCCGTAAAGTGATTTCATACTTCATAGAAACCAGAGGCGCAACCGTGCTATTGGTTCCTCACGTGGTTTCACTCGCAGGGGAAGGAGAAGTAGATTCTTTGGTGTGCGAAGAACTCATGAACGAACTGCAGAATGTATATCCGGGTCGCCTCTTCGCGTTACGGTCCACTTACGACGAGCGGGAGGTGAAACACGTAATTGCCCAGTGCGATTTTTTTGTCGGCGCACGGATGCACGCCTGCATCGCCGCACTTTCGCAATGTGTTCCTGCGGCCGCGATGGCATACAGCGGTAAATTCATCGGTGTACTGAGAAGCGTCGGGATGCAGACAGCAGTGGTTGACCTGCGAATCCTGCCCGCCGACGAGGTAATCGCGGCATTGGGTTCCATCTACGATTCACGAGAAGAGCTCAAATCGGTGCTGCGTAAGCACGTTCGGGAAGTGCAACAGACTGTATGCGACCTGTTTAATCATTTCGGCTCGGATAAACAAGGATGTTGCATTGACGCGAACGCAGAGCGATAGATCAACAAACATACATAATGGTGACAAGCCCGTACGTGTACTTTACAGCTTTGCCCCTAAGATTGATGGAAAGAGGATTGGTTATACTTCTTGGCAGCAAATCAACGGATTGGCGGCTGCCGGAGCCGATGTGTTGTTATATCCCGGTGTGCTGCAGGTGCCAGTTGCTCAGAACGTAACCGTCAAGCCTACGCTCTCCAGGGGGAAATTTCGAATCTCCTACAATCTTGTCGGAAGAATGAACTCCTACGTCTTGCATGATTGGATTGTCGCGCGTCGACTCGAAAAACTTGCGGACCGGATTGACATCGTTCACGCTTGGCCCCTTGGGGCACTCGAAACCTTGAAAACAGCCCGACGTATGGGGATCCCAACAGTGCTCGAACGCCCCAATGCTCACACTCAATTTGCTTTCGAAATCGTCCAGAAGGAAGCTGATCGAATTGGAGTTTCCTTGCCGCGGAACCACGAGCATACCTACAATGCCGCCGTCCTGGAGCGAGAAGAAGCAGAGTACGAACTTGCCGACAAATTATTGTGCCCATCGAACTTTGTTGTTCAGACGTTTCTGAACCGAGGATTCCCCCGCGATAAATTGGCGAGACACAGCTACGGTTATGATGAAAAGCGTTATTACCCGGATGGGACACGCAAACCGACTCGTGGCCTTACCGTTTTATTTGCTGGAGTATGTGCGGTCAGAAAGGGGTTGCATTTCGCGTTAGATGCATGGCTGAAGTCGCCAGCGCACCATGAGGGAGTGTTTCTCATTGCCGGCGGATTCATACCTGGCTATGCGGAAAAGATGGCGCACAATATTTCTCACCCCAGTGTACGTGTGCTCGGGTACCGCAACGACCTTCAGGAATTGATGCGCCAGAGCGATATCTTCGTGCTTCCTACACTCGAAGAAGGGAGTGCCCTGGTTACTTACGAGGCACGTGGCAGTGGTTGTGTTCTTGTCGTCTCCGATGCTTCAGGCGCTCACTGCAAACACATGGAGAATGCACTCGTACATCGCGCCGGAGATGTGGAAACGCTCACACAGCACCTCACTCTATTGCACGAAGACCGCGCCCTTCTGGAAAGACTGCGCACCGCTTCACTGAGTTCGGTCCATGAAATCACCTGGGCCGCCGCAGGAGTTCGACTGCTTGATGTATACCGAGACGTCATTGAGGCCAAGCGGGCAGTAGTCGCTTACTGAGAGGGCGATCTTCTTAGCCGTAAACTTGAAGAAACCGGTTTGGAAATGATTGATAGGCGGGTAACAAACAGTGGCTATAAGAATCTGAACAAGTATGCCAAAAAGTCTTGGGACAGTCGTTGAAACCTTAATTGAGAGGATGATCCAACGCATGCCTGAGCAGAATCACGACAATACAACCGCCGAATCTTGGCGAGCCGCCCAAGAATGGGAGCGCTCATTTTGGTTGCGCGATCAAAAATACATGCGTAAATACGGGAAAAACTATTTATGGAGGCTCCTTGCCAAGTTAGATCTTGTCGATCGTTGTAGAGGTGATGATCGCAATCGCTGGTGGATGGAGGCGTTTGAAGGTTATCGATTTCTGCCCCCCACCGTTGAAAACGCAATTGAAGTAGGCTGTGGGCTGTACACAAACATGCGGCTCATCCGGCATGTATGCAAACCGTCGCATCTCTTCCTTTCCGATCCTCTCATTCGTACGTACATTCACTTCCCGATGACCTTTGTATGGTAGATCTACCAGAACGCCGGCTGCATGTTCGACGACCATCCTATTGAGGAACTGCCCTTTGCCGACAAGTATTTTGACTTGGTAGTGATGATTAATGTCCTCGATCATGTCCGCGATGCGCGGCTCTGCATGAAGAATGTCATGCGAATCGTGAAACCTGACGGTATTCTAATAATTGGCCAAGATTTGACAAATGAGGCTAACCGACTGCGCACCCCCCAAGATTTTCGCACCGGACATCCCATCACGCTTGATGCTGAGTGGTTCAAGCCACACCTAAGCGCGTTTGACCCCTTGCTGAAAAAAAATTGTTCCTGTCTCTGCGGACTGGGAATGCGAAATACACCACGGCACTATGATCTTTGCTGGAAAGAAAAAACAGATTGCTTGAAGTATAGCCACCAAAGCCGATGTGCAATATGCCTGAGCGATTGCATGGAAATTCACCTATGACCATACGAACTTCAATTCTGCATGGAGCCTTCAAGTTAGGTTCCGGGCAAGTTGTGGTACAGGTATGTTCCTTTGTTCGCAGCGTCATTCTGGCGCGGTTGATCAGTCCAGAGGATTTCGGTATCGCTGCTACGTTCGCGATGACGTTTTCCCTATTGGAAATGGTCAGTAATCTTTCGGTCCAATCGTTGTTGGTCCAGGCACCCGATGGTGATGCCCCACGATTTCAGGCGACGGGTCACCTCTTGCTCGTTTTCCGTGGACTCTTGAATGCAGCATTGTTGCTCGTATTGGCACTGCCGTTGTCGTCACTTTTCGGGGTACCGCAGGCGTGGTGGGCATTTTGCTGGATTGCCGCGATTCCGCTGCTGAGAGGTTTTAGCCACCTCGACCTTTGTCGGTATCAACGAAATATGCGGTTTGCTCCGCAGGTTGTCGTGGACATCGTCAGCAGCTTCTTGGTGACGTTGCTGGCTTGGCCGATCGCCGCCAGGTTGCGTGATTATTCCGCCATGTTGTGGCTCTTGCTGTTACAATCCGCTGTTCAGGCGATCGGTTCACATATTGTTGCCGAGCGCAGATATGTCTGGACATGGGATCAAGACTATGCTCGACGATTTATTTCATTCGGCTGGCCGCTACTCGTCAATGGTTTGCTGATGTACGGGATTCTTCAGGGGGATCGTTTTATCATTGGCGCCTCTGGGCGATTGTTTCCCAACAGCGTTTACAACCTTGCTGATCTGGGCATATACTCGGTGGCATTCTCTCTGACAATGGCGCCAAGTACACTTTTCACAAATATGGCGAGTGCACTTTTCTTGCCCGTATTGGCACGTGTTCAAACAGAACCGGAACAATTCGAGCGGCGTTACAAGGCATGCGTGCTGACTCTGGCATTAGCAGGGGCAATGATTGCTATACCATTCATCGTCGTGGGCAGCTGGATTGTACCATTGATCTTTGGGTCTAAATACGCGGCCGCAGGCGCTTTCATTGGATGGCTTGGCGCTATGTGGGGCGTCCGGGTGTTTCGCACAGGGCCAACCCAGGCAGCATTGGCGTTGGGCGACAGTAGGAATTCCATGATCGCAAATATCGCACGCAGTACCGCACTTATAGGCGTGCTGGTTTCGGCTGCAACCGGCAGGGGTCTTACTTCAATCGCGGTCTGCGGTCTTCTCGGTGAAGTCTTAGCTACAGGCGTTTGTTTATGGCGGCTATCTGTGAAGCACCATGTCCCTATGAAACTGTCACTGACGCCATTTTCTGTGTGTAGTATCGCAATTGCATTAGCGTTGGTATTCGATCTGGGAGCTTTTGGATGGATGATCTCGACTCTGATAGGGGTGGTAATATTAATTGCCTGTGCCGGGACCATGTTACAGTGCGTCGACCGAGACCAGAGGTGGAATTGTTTTTTCGGACAGTCGAAATAAAACAACTGATGGAGAAGAATCTATTTATAAAACCAATAAACCGATGAGGTAGATGGCCCTGAAAATATATTGCAAGGCTGTATCCACCGCCCAAATAGATTTCAAATTTGTCTTGCATTAAATATTTTCACAAAAATCTTTTTTTATTTGGCTCTTCCGGGTTTGTAGTGGGTAAGCCGAGGACATGTCCTCAGCATTCTGGAACCGGACGATCGGCACGAGCAACGATGCCGCGTGAGTAACAAGGAGCCGAGGAAGACCAGCAAGCAAGGGAACACACAAAATATCGCGAGGTTACAATGTCACGGAGGACTTGTCCCAACTTGCCCTCCGATACCCGACGCAGTGTCCGTTCTGCTTTCCAACCCATCCAAGAGACTGCGATGTTCCCTATCAAGCCTCTACAAACCCGGAAGAGCCTTATAATTCAAGTTATTAGGTAGGCCGAGGCTGGCATCAAATTTGCTGGGAATAATTTCATGGGTTAAAGGAATCGACAATCTTGGGGAGGGGATTTGTAATATGAGAATAACTAGTACCATACCGCACATTGTCGGATTGCTATCAATTCTAACATCACTTTCATATGGAAGCGACATATACATTGCCCAGAATAGTGCAGGAACGAATAGCGGCGCAGACTGCTCAAACGCGCACTCCGTAAGTTGGTTTAATTCTAATGCGACAGGCGGAAACATTTATCATCTCTGTGGTACTTTTACAGGCACAGCGGGAAGCACAATGCTCACGCCGCCGAGTGGAGCGTCAGATAACGTACTAACAATCCTGTTTGAAAGTGGCGCAGTGATGTCTGCACCCTATTGGGGTGGGGGCACTGCTGGGGCCATCAACATCATCGGCAAGGGTTATATTATTATTGATGGAGGTATGAACGGCGTAATTAAAAATACTGCCAACGGAACTGCATTGGCTTATCATCAAGCCTCGCAAGGTATCTATATCAGCAACTCCAATAACATCGAGATAAAAAACCTGACAATTCAGAATATTTACGCAAACGGAGGTAGCAATCCAAATGCCTCCGACACAAACGGGATAAACACCAATAACATCCTCCTAAGTGGAAACAACAACAACATTTCTATTAACAATAATACTCTTACAGCGTCCCGAACTGGCGTACGTGTCGATTTCGATCGCTCTAAAATCGATAAAATTGATATTCATAACAATATTATAAGCGATCATTGCTGGGGCATAATGATAGGGGCTGGTTCAGGCGGCGAATCAGCAACTAATGTCAGTATCCACGGAAACGAAATCACTGATTATCTGAATTGGCAATGCCCAGCTAATGCCGCCTTTTGCACAAACAAGACCGACGCCTATCATACGGACGGAATTATCCTTTATCAGCCTCGAGGCAACGCTACGATTTTCTCACCAAAGATTTACAACAACTACATTCACGGTGACCTCGGTGCAGCCTCGCCCACCGCATACATCTATTGCACCTATGGAGGGGGTGCTGGTACTACGTCCACCTCCTGCATTATTTACAATAATCTGCTGGTGAACGATGGAGCGCATAACACTTGGCTCTTGAGCACAGGTGAAAACACAAGTGGGCACCTCATCTACAACAATACACTGATCGGGCGCTCGTCTGCAGGTGGGACAGCGATGATGCTAAGTGGTACAAACATTACCGTCAAGAATAACATCGTTGTTAACGTGCGCGTTGGTATCGGGAGTTACAAGTTTATTCCAGACGTACTAACCGCTTCAAACAACAATGTATGGTACAATATTAACAGTGGCAGCACGGATGCAATATTCAGCGGAAATGATGGGGGAAACTGGTATTCATGGTCTCAATGGCAGGCCCTGGGATTCGATGCAAATAGTTCAATATTCAACCCCCAGTTAAATGCTTCCTATCAGATTTCATCGGCAAGTTCCTCTGCCTATCGGCGAGGGGCCAACCTTACTGGTGAGTCAATCCCATTCCTGGACTACGATAAGTCTGGGATTCAACGACCGGTTTCAGGCCCTTGGGATGCAGGGGTGTACCAATCCTCTGGTAAGTTACCCTTCCCGCCGAGTATAATAAGCATCGGTCCTTAAATCACGTCCGAAGTCTTCATTTCCTATTGCATTCCCGTGTAACTCCATATCTGTGAATTGGTATGGAAAATCAGCCAAACTACACCTACGACCTGCCTGAAAACTACTATTTTGGAGGTGGTGGCGGTACATATACCCCTCCGCTGGCAATTACTGCCCTGATCTTGGCCGTCATCCTCATGATGGCCTTGCCCAGGAAATATGCATTCGTACCATTCCTGCTCGCGGGTCTATTGATCCCGCAAAATGTGGTTCTGGTAATTTCTGGTCTTAATTTCAATGTCAACCGACTGTTGCTGCTGGCTGGATTGACCCGTCTTCTGGCCTGTGGGGAGTGGTATCCGGACAGTATGAATTCCCTTGATAAGGTTTTTATTTACTATACGTTAGTCGAATCGGTTGCCTATATTCTTTTGTGGAGGCAGGTCGGCGCCATAATAAACCGCAGTGGATTTCTATTTTCAACATTGGGAACTTATCTCCTACTACGCTCGTGGATTCGGACCAAGGAAGACGTTATCCGGGTGATCATGGTGCTCGCGCTTGTGGTTATAGTGATCGCGCCTTTAATGTGGAGGGAACACATCAGTCAACACAACGACTTTTCTTTGGTAGGAGCACCGGAGTTAAGTGGTTTACGCAACGAACGAGTACGCGCGCAGGGACCCTTCGCCCATCCCATCATCGCGGGCACTTTCGGTGTGGTGCTGGTACCGCTTTTCATCGGCCTCTGCTGGTACAGGCCTCGCACATGGTTGATTGCAGCGGTCGGGGTTGCCTCGTCGACGGTGATGATGATCTCTTCTTCCTCCAGTACCCCGGTGATGTCGCTTCCTGCGGGAATACTGGCTTTATCAATGTGGCCGCTGAGGAAGAAAATGAGGGTGGTCAGACGCGGAATCGTTGTGGCTCTAATCGGGACGCAATTGGCGATGAAAGCGCCGATCTGGTTTTTAATCGACCGCGTCAGTGGTGTGCTCGGGGGAAGTGGTTGGCATCGGGCGATGCTTATCGATAATTTTGTACGCCATTTCTTTGACTGGTTTCTGATCGGTACGAACGACAACCCCAATTGGGGTTGGTCCATGTGGGACGTGGACAATGCATTCGTCGGCGCTGGATTGAACGGTGGCTTCCTTGGGTTCATATTGTTTCTTGCAATCTTCGTGTACGGCTACAGAATGATCGGATCCGCGATAAACGCGCAAGAGGATTCGCGCAGGGATGCTCGCTTGATATGGGCGATTGGTTCAGCGCTTTTTGCCAACTCCATCGCATTCTTCGGAATAGTGTATTTCGATCAGAGCGTCATCGCGTGGTACGCATTGCTCGTGATGATATCTGTGGTGGCCACCCTCGCCATGGAGGAACAAAACCCCCGGCTTGAACCGGGTGTGGCAGACATGGTCGCCACTGCATCGACTGTTTAACCTGTCCGGCTCTCCAAAATAGCGAAAAAAGTGGCTCTTCCGGGTTTTTAGTGGCTTGATAGGGACATCGCTGCCTCTTGTATGGGTTGGAAAGCAGAACGGACACTGCGTCGGGTAACGGGGGGCAAGTTGGGATGAGTCCTGATAACCTCGCGATATTCTGTGTGTTCTCTTACTTGCTGATCTTCCTCGGCTCCCTGTTACTCACGCGGCATCGTTGCTCGTGCCGATCGTCAGTTTCCAGGAAGACGATAACATGACCTCGGCTTACCCACTACAAACCCGGAAGAGCAAAAAAGTAAAGGGAAAGACCGCATGGAAATTGCAGTGAACGTGCATGCCAATGAATCTGAACCACTACTGTCGATAATCATCGTGACTTGGAATGGCAAAAGGTATGCCCTCGAGTGCCTCGAATCTTTACAGGCGCAATCGACGAACCTCTCCGCTGAAGTGATCGTGGTCGACAACGGGTCGACGGATGGCACTCCCGAGGCGATTCGAACGCAATTCCCGAATGTCACCTTGATCGAGAATCACGCTAATCTCGGTTTCGCGAGAGCGAACAACATCGGAATGGCTTCAAGCCGGGGCAAGTATGTGTGCCTGGTCAACTCCGATGTTGTGATCCCTTCAGGGTGTCTGGAGAAAATGGTCGAGTTCATGGAAGCTCACCCGGAAATTGGGGTATTGGGTCCAAAGATGCTGAGTCCGAATGGAGGGATAGGGGCTTCGGTGATGCAGTTGCCGACGGTCTGGAATACTCTTTGTTGCGCCTTGGGATTGCATACGGTCTTCCCACGGTCGGCGCTCCTTGGCGGTTTTTCGATGGATGCATACGCCTATGATTCCATCGACGACGTCGAGGTTCTGACGGGGTGGTTCTGGATGATTCCCCGGACGGCAATGCAGATGGTCGGCGGACTCGACGAGCAGTTCTTCTTTTACGGCGAAGATATCGATTGGTGCCATCGGTTCCGGGATGCGGGATGGCGGGTGGTCTTTTATCCCGATGCCGGGGCCCTGCACTATGGCGCTGCGAGTTCCGCAGAGGCGCCAACACGTTTCTATGTCGAAATGCGGCGCGCAAACATGCAATATTTCCGGAAGCATCACGGGCGACTTGGTGCCTTTGGATATCGGTTCGCGATTTGGGTACATGAAACTGCCAGAGTGGCTGGATATTTATTAATATACTGCTGCAATAGACACCGTCGACCGGAAGCTGCATTCAAGATTCGCAGAAGCGTTGCATGCATACAGTGGCTGATGGGCGACGGGTCGCAGTTGACCTATGCCGCGAAAGTTGCAGAACCGGCGACCGGGCAGGCCATATGATCGCAACGAATTCGTATGTATTGGTCACCGCCGCATACAACGAGGGGATGTTTATCGAGGCCACTATCGCCTCAATCATTTCTCAGGATCTCCGACCGGTGAGATGGATCATTGTGAGCGACGGTTCGACGGACGACACCGATGCCATCGTTTTAAAATACGCTGCAGCGTACGATTTTATTCGACTGTACAGGATGACCGAAGATCACCCGAGGAACTTTGCAGCCCAGGTACATGCGATCAATGCCGGGATCTCGCACCTCAAAGAGGAGCGATATGCTTTCATTGGGAATCTTGATGCAGATATTACCCTTGAGCCCTTGTATTTCCGGATGTTGCTGGACAAATTTAGGATGATCCCCGAGCTGGGGCTGGCAGGAGGAGCGATTTATGACAAATGTCCAGATGGCGCCTTCCGATATCGAAGGACGAACAGTACGTCGTCCGTAGCGCATGCGGTCCAACTGTTCAGGCGTCAATGTTTTGAGGCGCTCGGCGGTGCGTATCGTCCGCTTCCCTACGGGGGACCAGACACATATGCTGAAACGGAGGCCCGGAGGAAGGGTTGGCAAGTAGCATCCTTCCCCGAACTAAAGGTGTTTCACCATCGGCCAACCGGCTCTGCCGGGGGAGTGATGCGTGGATGTTTTCGGCAGGGAAGGATGGATTTTTCACTTGGTGTGTCACCACTATTTGAAGTCGCAAAAATGCTCAGCAGGGTCGGAAACAAGCCTTATCTGGCAGGATCGTTGGCAAGGCTCTCAGGTTTTGTCTATTCCTATTGCCGTGGCGAACAAAGAGCTGTTTCCAGCCAGTTTATCGAATACTTGAGACAGGAGCAGATGCGGAAGCTAGGGGGGATATTTCGACTTCGTTGGGGGCGTTAACAGATCCTGGCGTGCAATAGGGAAATGAAAACTCATGGGGAAAAGAGAAGGGTAATCAAATTCATAATAAGTCTTTGCTGTTATGTGTGGGACTCTTGTTATCGGAAGGCCCTTCGCATGTGGGGCAGAGAGCCCGATGCAACTTGCGTGGTACTTTATTACCATTCGATTCCGGATAGCCACCGTAAAGCATTCGCCCGCCAATTGGATGTCATTGCAAGTTTAACGATACCCATATCGATAGAACATGTCCCTGGGTTGCTCCCGGGGAAACGGTACTCTGCAATTACTTTTGACGATGGATTTGAGGACACCATTGATAATGCTGTCCCAGAATTGGAAAAGAGAGGGATACCTGCGACTGTATTTTTAACTACCGCTTATCTGGGCCGACACGCCAATTGGTGGCCCGACTATTTACCTGAGAGACAACACAAAATTGCCGCGGCGGAAAAGTGGCAACGGCTCTCGGAGAAATTAATTAGTATTGGATCGCACACGGTAACACATCCCTACCTTTCATCGCTGGTGGAGACGGAGGCGAGGCGTGAGTTGTCCGAATCACGGGCGATATTGCAGGAGTTATTGAACAGGAAAATTAGCACATTCAGCTTTCCTTACGGTGATTTCAACGCGGGATTGGTCGATTGGTGTCGAGATGCAGGATATAAACGTGTCTTTTCGACGATGCCAAGTTATGCTTTCCGAAATGAAGAGGAGTTTCTCTCCGGGAGAGTGAAGGTAGAGCCAACCGATTGGAAGTTAGAGTTCCGTCTCAAAATATTGGGAGCTTATCGATGGCTGCCATTCGCAATCTCATGGAAGCGTAGAATTTTCTCGAAGGGATGATTAACAACAGAAAAGACTTTGGGTCATGATTTAAATAACCGAACGTATGGTTGGAAAATAAAATATGAGTGCTAGAATCTGCATATTTTCCCAGAGAAATCTTAGCGGACTTGTGTCAAGATGTGGTGCATATGAATATGAAGATATAATTTGCCAAACTGATGATGTAGATTTATTGGCACCAGAATTATATCACTACAGTCATTTTAATGATTTCTATAAAGCTGGAAAGCAAATTTCAAATTGGCTGGCCCGAAATGCTCATTTAAGATGGATAAATCCTGGAGTTAAGAAGATAAAAATATCAAATGACTACGAACTCTTTATAGCTTTTTTCCAGTTCTCGCATGACATTCCAAGTCTCAACGCAATAATTGACTGGCGAAAACGATGTCGGCTCGCTGTCTGCTGGATTGATGAAACATGGTCCAGTCAACTGGATAAATATAAGGAAACGTTTAAACTTTTACGAGAATTTGATTATATTTTAATAAACTGCGGGAATAGCATTAATATATTTGAGTCAATTATTAATAGAAAGTGCAATTACATGGCACAAGGAATAGATTCATTAAGGTTTTGCCCTTATCCAAATCCGCCACATAGAAGCATTGATGTTTATAACATGGGACGGCGTTTGCCTATGCAACATAATGAGTTATTGGCATTATCTAAAAATAATGATATATTTTATATGTATGACACCATTGTGAGAATGGAAACAAATAATTATAGGGAACATAGAGAATTATTTTCAAATATATTAAAAAGATCAAAATATTTCATCGTAAATATGGCAAAAGCCTATTTACAAACTGAGACAAACGGCCAAATAGAAGTGGGTTTACGTTATTACGAGGGAGCTGCAGCCGGCGCAATAATGATCGGTGAGCCGGTTCCTTCGGAATATTACAAAAAAGATTTTGACTGGGATGATGCGGTTATACCGATACCGAATGGACCAGGTGAGATTAGTAAATTAATCAAATGCCTTGATAAGGATCCTGATCGATTGGATAAAATTCGAAAAACAAGCATCGTTCAATCCCTTCTTCGACATGACTGGGTGTACCGGTGGAAAGATATATTGGAACTCATGGATATGAAGAGCAAGCCTCAACTTGTGGCGCGAGAGAAAAAGTTGAAGGAGCTTGCCCGTCTGGTCGAAAGAACGTGAAATACGTAATGCACGAATCTAATGGCTGATCTGTTTGAATGGAGCGTATCCCTTGTCGAACACATTTAAACGCGGGGATGTCGTCGAGGTAAAAAGCCCCAGGGAGATTCTGGCCACGCTCGACGATGTCGGCAAACTCGATGCGCTCCCGTTCATGCCCGAGATGCTCCAATATTGCGGGCGCCGTTTTGTGGTTGACAGGAGGGCTGAAAAAATTTGTGACACGATCCGTTACTCCGGGAGCAGAAGGCTGCGCAACACGGTTCTCGTGGAAGACTTGCGGTGTGACGGTTCAGGGCATGATGGTTGTCAGGCGGATTGCCGCCTGTTTTGGAAAGAATCCTGGCTGCGATTGGTTGAGCCGAATGAACCATTATCGTCAAAACACTACGTCGATGACGATTTTCGCGCATTGCATGAGGTTACTTCCCGCTATGTAAAGAGGACGACAGAGGTCGAAGGAAAAACGGTAGAGGTCTACCGGTGCCAGGCCACTGAACTATTGAATGCAACGACAAGATTGAAACTGTGGGATCCGATACCGTACATTCGGGAATTTACCTGTGGGAACGTTCCCTTCGGAAAATTTCTTCGTATCAGCGTGAAAGCATTTTTTATCGAACCACTTCGCATTCTTGGCTTCTTTCCGCATGTCTTTCTGAAAGGATCTCACAGTGGACCAAAACCAGAGGATGAGCTCAATCTGCAGCCTGGAGACTGGGTCCAGGTAAAAACATTGGATGAAATCGTCAGATTGCTGTCTCCGGTAGGGACAACCAGGGGGCTTTGGTTTGACCGGGAGATGGTGCCGTACTGCGGGGGCACATTTCAGGTAAGGCAACGGATAAAACGATTCATACACGATGCGGACGGAAGGATGATTGAGCTCAAGAGGGAATGCGTCACTCTGGAAGGTGCGGTCTGTTCAGGGGAACTCAGCATGCGCAGGTGGTTCTGCGCCCGTCGGATATATCCTTTTTGGCGGGAGAGTTGGCTCCGGCGGGTGAATGTGGAATCGCCTTCTTCGTCAACGGATCAAATTCAAAAACAATCAACCTAAAAACGGCAGTTGAACTCGACTGTTGACCTGAAAGCGATGCATAATCGGGATATTCCACGATCTGGAGGACCCACTCGATGGGTGAACGGGATTTGGCCCTGCAAAAGCACAAGATGCGCAGGGGAGGTTCCAAAGAAGGCGATCATCGCAGTAACTGCCTCGATGCTCACCGCCGTGTACCACATGTTGAAGGATCATGTCCCGTACCACGACCTCGGTGGCGAATACTTTTACCGGCGAGGTAAGTCCGTTATGGCTAAACGCCTGATTAACAAACTGAATACGCTCGGATTCCATGTTGAGGTCTGATCAGCCACGTGAGTCTTTTTTTTCAAGTAAGGGATGGGGGATCGGCCAGTGAAATTTTCCAGATCCATGGATTTAAGAAATAAATTCCATTCTTTTGTTCCTGGCGGAAGCCATACCTACAGCAAAGGGGACGATCAGTTTCCAGTGGATGCCCCAGGCTTCATCGTTCGAGGGAAGGGATGCCATGTCTGGGATGTCGACGGAAACGAATTCATCGAATACGGCATGGGGCTTCGGGCGGTGACACTGGGGCATGCCTATCCGCCGGTAGCGGAGGCAGCAGGCAAGCAGTTGTTGCTGGGGAGCAATTACACCAGGCCCTCCTTGATCGAATACGAACTGGCGGAGACCGTCGTCGACTTGATCGAAGGTGCGGATATGGTGAAATTTGCCAAGAATGGGTCCGATGTGACCACGGCCGCCGTGAAACTGGCTCGCGCCGCTACGGGTAGAGATTTGATAGGCATCTGCGCAGACCACCCTTTTTTTTCGGTCGATGACTGGTTCATAGGTTCCACGGAACTCTCGGCAGGAATACCCAAGGCGATCCGGGATCTTACGGTGAAGTTCCGATACAACGATATAGGAAGCGTCTCCTCCCTTTTCAAGAAATATCCTGGGCAGATCGCCTGCTTGATCCTCGAGCCCGCGAGAGAGAAAGAGCCAATCGGAAACTTCCTGCATAAGGTGCAACAACTTTGCAAAGAAAACGGAGCTGTCTTCATCTTGGATGAGATGATCACCGGTTTCCGTTGGGATTTAGGCGGCGGGCAAAAATATTATGACATAGTTCCTGATCTTTCGGCGTTCGGCAAGGGGATGGCGAATGGTTTCTCCGTGTCGGCATTATTGGGGAAAAAGGAATTGATGGAGTTGGGTGGACTCCATCATAAAAAGGAGAGGGTTTTTCTCCTCTCCACTACGCATGGTGCGGAGACGCATGCGCTTGCCGCCGCGGCTGCAACTATCCAGGTTTACAAACGGGAAGATGTTATCGGATATCTTCATGCTCAGGGGGAAAGGCTCCGGAAAGGGATCGAGAAGATAATTCAAGAGTACAGAATCGGTGAATTTTTCCAGGTCATCGGTAGACCCTGTAACCTGATCTATGTGACGAAGGATCCCGAAGGTAACCACTCCCAGCCATTCCGCACGCTGTTCCTGCAGGAATTGATCAAACGGGGGATCATCGCTCCCTCGTTCGTGGTGAGCTTCTCGCATACCGATTCCGATATCGACAGGACGATCGAGGCAGTCGGTGAGTCACTGAAAATTTATCGAGCCGCGTTGGAAGATGGGATTGGAAAATATTTGAAGGGTAGGCCGGTCAAGCCGGTCGACAGGCGGTTCAATTAGGGTGGATCGTCACTTTGCCGAAACGGAAAGGGAAGTATGCGCGTAATCGTGACGGGATCAAACGGTTATATTGGATCCGTGCTGGTACCTTTACTTATCGAGAAGGGATATGAAGTTCAGGGACTCGACAGCGACCTTTATACGGAATGTACCTATGGAGCAACCTTTCCTGAATTTTCGTTTCTTAGGAAAGATATCCGTGACGTCGATCTCTCCGACCTGAAAGGATTCGATGCGGTCATCCATCTGGCGGCATTGTCCAACGATCCGTTGAGTGATTTGAATACAGACTTGACATATGAGATCAACCATGTGGCATCGGTGAGGCTTGCGACCCTTGCAAAGGAAGCCGGGGTGAGTCGGTTCCTTTTTTCCTCCTCCTGCAGTACCTACGGGGCGTCTGGGGACAATATCCTGAATGAGAGTGCCCCCTTCAATCCGGTGACGCCGTATGGAACCAGCAAAGTTCTTGTCGAGAAGGACGTTTCCGCCCTTGCCGATGATTCATTCAGTCCCACTTTTCTTCGAAATGCCACGGCATATGGGGTCTCTCCGAGGATGCGATTTGACCTCGTCCTCAACAATCTCGTCGCATGGGCCTTTGCGTCCGGCCTCGTTTACCTGAAGAGCGACGGGACTCCCTGGCGCCCCCTGATCCATGTCGAAGATATCGCACGGGCATTCATTACCATCCTCGAGGTGTCCAGAGAGACTGTGCACAACCAGGCGTTCAACATCGGCAGCGACAGGGAGAACTACCGGATTCTGGATCTGGCGAAGATAGTGGAGAAGACCGTTCCTGGTTGCCGGATCGAGTTCGCCAAGGACGCTGGTCCCGACAAGCGATGCTACAGGGTCGATTTTGGGAAATTTCGATCCACGTTCCCGGAACATCGAATGAAATGGGACGCAATATCCGGTGCGATCGATATTTACGAATCGTACAGGAAGTATGGCATCCGCCAAGAGGATTTCGAGGGGCCTCGTTATAAGCGGATCGATCATATCAAGCAACTGATTTCCGCAGGGCGGCTGGACAAGTCTCTTCGCTGGATCGGACCGAAACCATGAATATCCTGGGCAGGGGGGATCGGTGATACGTATCCCGGAAAGACGCAAAGGAGCAATCTGCAGATTTTGCGGAGCACCTTTGTCTCAAACCTTTGTGGACCTTGGGATGTCCCCATTGTGCGAAAACTACCGCACTGCCGACCAGTTGAAAGAGATGGAGCCTTTCTATCCGCTCCACGTGTATGTGTGCGGAAACTGTTTCCTCGTGCAGCTCGAAGAGTTTGTTCCACCGGAGGAGATTTTTACTGAGTACGCCTATTTTTCCTCCTATTCCGATTCCTGGCTTTCCCATTCCCGTTCGTACGTTGAGATGGTCATTAACCGGTTCAGGCTAACCGTAAGCAGCAATGTGATCGAGCTGGCGAGCAACGACGGCTACCTCCTCCAGTACTTCGTAGAGAAGGGGATCCCCGTCCTGGGTGTTGAGCCGGCTGCGAATGTCGCGGCGGCCGCGGCCTCCAAGGGGATTCCGACCTTGGTGAAATTCTTCGGCGAGCGGACGGCCAGGGAACTTGTATCGAAGGGAACGTCAGCGGACCTCATCGTCGGGAACAACGTCCTGGCCCAAGTACCTGACCTGAACGATTTCGTGCGGGGGATGAAGATCCTGCTGAAGCCGGAAGGCGTCATCACGATGGAGTTCCCTCACATCTTGCGGCTGATCGAAGAGAACCAGTTCGATACGATCTATCATGAACACTTCTCCTATTTTTCCTTCCTTACGGCGGAGAGAATTTTCGCTGCACACGGCCTGATCCTCTTCGATGTCGAGGAAATTCCGACCCATGGGGGATCGCTCAGGATCTTCGGTCGACACGCCGAAGACAATTCGAAGGGGGTAAGCAACGCTGTCCGGAAACTCAGGGAGGCGGAGGCTGAATACGGCCTCGACAGCCTTGAGCGCTATGCATCCTTCGGCGAGAAAGTAAAAGAAACCAAGAGAAAACTGCTGGAGTTTCTTATCCGGGTAAAGCGCGAGGGGAAGCGGATTGCTGGGTATGGTGCCCCGGGAAAGGGAAACACGCTCCTTAATTATTGCGGAATCCGGACCGATTTCATCGACTTCACGGTGGACAGGAATCCGTACAAGCAGGGGAAATTCCTTCCTGGAACGCACATCCCGATCTTCCCCCCCGAGAAGATCCTCCAGGAACATCCGGACTATGTTCTGATTATGCCCTGGAATTTCCGGGAGGAAATCATGCGGCAGCTCGAATGCATTAGGGAATGGAGGGCGAAATTCGTAGTCTTCATTCCCGAGGTGACGGTCTATCCTTGATCTTCACGGAAACCGAACTGAAGGGCGCCTATCTCGTTTCTCTGGAGTGCGTTGCCGACGAGAGGGGATTCTTCGCACGTTCGTGGTGCGAGAAGGAATTCCAGGAAGTCGGCTTGTCTTCTCGAATCGTGCAGTGCAGCATTTCGTACAACAGAGTCAAAGGGACATTGCGGGGGATGCATTTCCAGCTCCCACCCTTCGAAGAGGAAAAACTTGTCCGTTGCACACGTGGGGCGATCTACGATGTGATCATCGACCTGCGTCATGAATCGAAATCCTTTGGGAAATACTTTGGTGCCACGTTGACTGCTGAAAGCAGGACGATGCTCTACATCCCGAAAGGATTCGCCCACGGATTCCTGACTCTTGAGGACGATACGGAGATATTTTACCAGATGTCAGAGTTTTACGCCCCCGATTCCGCAAGGGGAGTCCGTTGGAACGATCCGGCTTTCGGGATCGAATGGCCAGGAGAGGTGCGGGTCCTGTCGAAAAAGGACCGTTCATACCCTGACTTCGACCTGAAGAAATACAGGAACTGAATGAAACCGGCACGACACGGAGACGATCCACTCTTCACAGATGCCGGTCTTTGGATGTACCGATTCATCGAGGAATTGTATCCGATCTGTCGAAGCATCACGGGAGAGGGGACGCGTGAGACTTTGCGGCGGATCGCTTTTCACATTCCGATCGGGGTCTATGAGGTGCCTTCGGGCACAAAGGTGTTCGACTGGATCATCCCGAAAGAGTGGGATGTCCGGGATGCGTATGTACTGAACGAGGCTGGAGATCGGGTGATCGATTTCCGAAAATCGAATCTGCACCTGCTAAATTACAGCATCCCCTTTCACGGGAAGGTATCCCTGGAGACGTTGCGCAATCACCTGTTCACATTGCCGGATCGACCGGAGTGGATCCCATACCGTACCTCGTATTATAAGGAAAACTGGGGGTTCTGCGTCTCGCAGCAACAGGCGGAAATGTTACGGGAAACGGAGTATGAAGTCTGCATCGACACCAAACTCATAGACGGGAGCCTGTCCTACGGGGAGTGCTTTATCCAGGGGAGCACGGAAAAGGAGGTTCTGTTCTCCTGCCATGTTTGTCACCCCTCTCTTTGCAACGATAATCTCTCGGGTATCGCCATGACGACATGGCTGGCGAAGCATCTATTGACGAGAAATCCGAAGTACTCGTACCGCTTCCTGTTTCTTCCCGGCACGATCGGTGCCATCGCTTGGTTGAACCGGAACGAGCATCTTGTGAAGAGGATTCGACATGGTCTCGTTGTCGCCTGCGTAGGCGACCCAGGAATGCCCACCTATAAGAAAAGTCGGCGCGGCAATGCGGAAATCGACCGGGTGGTTCAATATGTTCTCCGCACAAGGGGATCGAGATATACAGTCCGGGAATTCACACCGTACGGGTATGACGAGCGACAGTACTGTTCACCGGGATTCGATCTTCCAGTGGGGTCCCTGATGCGAACACCCCACGGTGAGTACCCTGAATATCACACTTCGGCGGATGATCTGGATTTTATACGTGCGGAATCCCTATCGGACTCCCTTTCGATCTACTTGGAGGTCATCGAAGTTCTCGAGTCCAATAACACGTTCATAAACCTCTGCCCGAAATGCGAACCACAATTGGGAAAACGCGGATTATATCGTGTACTGGGAGGCGATCCGGAAGCAGGGGAGAAGGAGATGGCCCTGCTCTGGGTTCTGAACATGTCGGACGGGAACCACTCCCTCTTGGACATTGGCGAGCGATCGGGAGTGGGGTTCCGGAAGTTGCGCGATGCGGCGGATCTTTTATTGGAACACGGACTGCTTTCCGAGGTTCTCAACGAAAGTTAAAGTTCGAGGGAAAGGTGATCTGTAGATGAAGGTTGTTTTGTTCTGCGGTGGGTTGGGAACAAGGCTCAGGATGAGAGAATACTCCGATTCTATTCCAAAACCGATGGTGGAAATCGGTTACCGTCCTTTGTTGTGGCATGTGATGAAGTATTACGCAAACTTTGGCCACAAGGACTTCATCCTGTGTCTCGGATACCGCGGAGACATCGTGAAGAAATATTTCCTGAATTACAACGAGGCCACTTCAAATGATTTTGTTCTCACCGAGGGCGGGAAAAACATCAAACTCCTTGGAAGCGATATCGGAGATTGGCGGATCACTTTCGTGGAGACAGGCTTGCATTCCAATATCGGACAACGATTGAAGGCCGTGGAAAATTATCTGGAGGGAGAAGAGGTATTTCTAGCGAACTATTCCGACGGTCTTACTGATTTACCTTTGGATAAAATGCTCGAACACTTCCATCGACATGACAAAATAGCCTCTTTTGTATCAGTAAAGCCGCACTATAGTTTTCATGTTGTATCATTTAAAAATGGACACAATGTTGAGGGAATAAAACACATTAAATCTACAGGGGTGTGGATAAACGGGGGCTATTTTGTTTTTAAAAAGGATATATTTAAATATATAAACAATGGAGAAGAGCTGGTAGCAGAGCCTTTTGGTAAATTGATATCTAAAAATCAATTGATTAGTTACAAATATAATGGATTTTGGATGTGCATGGATACTTTTAAGGATAAACAAATACTGGATGATATATATTCTCAGGGAGATGCGCCATGGGAAGTTTGGAAGAAGCGAGAGAATAAAGGCAAATTATATGTTAAAAATTAAATTAAACACAAAGCGTGGGTTGAAAGTATTGTGCCTTGGCGCACACTCTGATGATATTGAAATCGGTTGTGGCGGTACAATTCTCATTACTCTTAATAAATATAAATATTCCAGTGTATATTGGGTAGTTTTTAGTGCAATGCCTCCTAGGGACAAGGAAGCAAGGCGGAGTGCCGATCTGTTTTTAAAAGATGCTAGTAGCAAATATATAATTACAGAAAATTTTCGGAATGGTTATTTCCCGTATAATGGTATGGAAATAAAAGATTATTTTGAGATGTTAAAGAAGAACATATCGCCAGATATAGTATTTACTCATAGTAGGACAGACCTTCATCAGGACCACAGAACAGTTTCAGAATTAACATGGAATACTTTTAGAAATAATTTCATATTAGAATATGAGATACCTAAATATGATGGTGATTTTGGATCTCCCAACGTATTTGTTCCTTTGAATTATGAGGTATGTCAGAGGAAAATAGGTATAATACTGAATAGTTTTAAATCTCAAAATGACAAGAAATGGTTTACTAAAGATTTATTTCTGTCAACATTGCGTATTAGAGGGATGGAGTGTGTTTCTTCAACCAATTACGCTGAGGCATTTTATTGCAGGAAATCAGTACTTGAATAATGCGGTAGAAACGGGGGGATTTCATAATCACATTCAATATCCTCGGTAGATTTCTACATAAAATTGCATTCGTCATTCCGGGTGGCTACTCCCTCCGCCCCTGGCTTCACAAGATCAGGGGCACCAAGATCGGTAAGGGAGTCTGGATCAGCCAGCTTGTATACATCGACGAACTGTACCCGGAGGGGGTTACGATCGGTGAGAATAGCACCATCGGGCTTCGGACCTCGATCTTCACCCATTTCCACTGGGGAAAGCGGCGGGAGGGGGGGTACGGCGAGGTGGTGATCGGCAAGGACGTCTTCATCGGGCCGCACTGCCTGATCCTTCCCAATGTACACATCGGAGACGGGGCCGTGATCAAGGGAGGGACAGTCGTCACGAAGGACGTACCGCCCTATACGTTTTTCGGGGCGCCCGCCGCAGTCGCCCTTGGAAAGGTGACGGTTCCCCTCACGCCGGAACACGACTACAAGGAGTTCCTCCGGGGATTACGGCCCGTTCGGAACGGCAAGAGGGCGAAGTGATCCCCGCGGAAAAGAGAGATCCTGTATTCACTCGAAGACAGACGTTGCGGGGGGCGCTGTGGGCCTCTTGCGCGCTCACCCTCGGATCAGCGGCGTGGGGAAGTTCCCGGGGGAACGCAACGGTCCGCCGGGGCCCGGTGATTGACCCGCTCTGCACGGTATATCGGACGGTCAATGGAAGCCCGGCGGAGAACGTCCGGAAAGTGGTCGAGATGATGGGGGGGATCGCGAAGCTTTTCGGGGAAGACGACATCGTGTTGATCAAGCCGAACGCGCAGTGGTGGAACCAGGGCGCGACGAACCTTGCGGCACTCTCGACCTTCGTGGATCTGATCATGGAGAGACCTGGAGGTTTCCAGGGGGAAGTGGTTATCGCGGAGAATTGCCACCGGGGAAATTCCCCGGCGGCAAGAGGATCCGGAGCGACGACCTTGTTCTTGGCGGGGAGATGGATTGGGGGCGGGATCCCAAGTCGCTTTTGAAGTACATATATCTTCGATTTCTGCCGATATGATCCATGCGGCAACGAAATTCCAGGGGGTTGAGAGGATGGACGTTCTGGATACGGTAAGGGCCTTCGTCGTCGAAAATTTTCTGTTCGGCGACGATAGCAGGATCGGCCCGGACACATCGTTTTTGAAGGGCGGAATCCTCGATTCCACCGGTGTGCTGGAGTTAATCGGTTTCCTGGAAGAGAAATTTTCGATTCGGGTCGAAGACGACGAGGTAGTTCCTGACAATCTGGACAGTCTTAATAAAATCGCCCTCTACATTTCGAAAAAGACCGCCAAAAACCAACCTGTGTAGCTTTTTCGATCATGTGTGGCATCGCGGGCATCTATCGTTTGCGAGGAACGGGTAGCGTCTCCGTTGAGACGCTATCCCGGATGACGGGGATCTTGCGCCATCGGGGGCCCGACGAATCCGGCATCTATGTAGACGACCGTGTGGGGCTTGGACAGGCACGGTTGAGCATTATCGACCTTACGGGAGGGACGCAACCGATCCCGAACGAAGACGAATCGTTGTGGGTCGTCTTCAACGGGGAGATCTTCAATTACCCGGAACTCCGGGAGATGCTGATATCCAGGGGGCACAGGTTCAGAACGGCCACGGACACCGAGGTGATCCTTCACTTCTACGAGGAGAAGGGCCCGGCGTGTCTTTCGGAACTGAACGGACAGTTCGCGCTTGCGATATGGGATTCGAAAGCGGGGGAACTCTTCCTGGCAAGGGACCGCGCGGGGATCCGCCCCCTCCATTATGCCGTGACGGGAGATCGGCTCCTCTTTGCCTCGGAGATCAAATCGATCTTTCAGGACAGGGATATTCCAAGGAGGCTGGACCACGAAGGGATCGATCAGGTCTTCACCTTCTGGACGACGCTGCCGGGGAAGACCGTGTTCGATGGAGTTCACGAGTTGCCTCCGGGTCACTTCATGCAAGTAGTGAAAGGCGAGGTTCACATCCAACGGTTCTGGGATTTCCCCTTTCGACGCCCGGAAGATCAACTGGACTGGTCGGTCGGAAAGATCGCCGATACCGCATCGGAGTTGTTGCTGGATGCGACCCGCATCAGGCTTCGCGCGGACGTTCCCGTCGGGTGCTACCTGAGCGGAGGGCTCGACTCCTCGATCCTGGCGACGCTGGTCCGTAGGAATTTTCAAAACGAATTGCGGACGTTCGGGGTCCGGTTCGATGAGGAACGGTTCGATGAGGGCGCCCACCAGGCGACCATGGTGGATCACCTCGGCGTGAATCATTCCGAAGTCCGGGTGTCGAACAGGGAGATCGGGAAGCATTTTCCCGAAGTGGTCTGGCATTGCGAGAAGCCGATCTTGAGGACTGCTCCGGTCCCGATGTTCCTTCTTTCCGACGCCGTGCGGCGGTCCGGGTACAAGGTCGTCCTGACCGGGGAGGGGGCGGACGAGATTTTCGGTGGGTACGATATCTTCCGGGAAACCTTGCTCCGCCGGTTCTGGTCGCGTCAGCCGGAATCCCGCCTCCGGCCGCTGCTCGTCGGGAAATTGTATCCGGACATCTTCAACGATCCCCGCCTGAAGAGCACGCTGCAATCCTTCTTCCGGAAGGGATTCGACCGGCAAGACGACCCGTTCTACTCCCATCGGCTCCGTTGGGAGAACACGTACCGGAACAAGATGTTCTTTTCGGAGGGGATGACCCGGGCGATGCTTGGGGTTGACGGTTTGCGGGAACTGGAACGGCGTCTCCCCGGCGATTTCACGGGCTGGGACACCCTGGCCAAGGCGCAATATCTGGAGATGGTTCTTTTTCTCGGGAACTACCTGCTCTCCTCGCAGGGCGACCGGGTGGCGATGGCGCATTCCCTCGAAATCCGGCTTCCATACCTCGACTACCGCCTCGTCGAGTTCATGGGGAAGGTTCCCGCGAAGTGGAAGATCTTCGGGATGGGGGAGAAGTACCTGTTGAAGAAGATGTACAGGGGTGTTCTTCCGGAATCGGTCCTCCGGCGGCCGAAGCATCCGTACCGCGCGCCGATCGCTGAAGGGCTCCTTGCCGGCGAGGAGGAGATTGGAACCGCCTTGTCGGAATCCGCATTGAGGAAGACGGGGGTGTTCGAACCGAAGAGAGTATCCCGGTTGCTGGAAAAGGTAACGCGTACGGGGCAGGCGTCCGAGGTCGAGGGGATGGCGATCGCCGGGATCGCCTCCACGCAGATCCTTTCCCGACAGTTCATCGAGGAATTTCCCGTGACCGCGGAGTACCCTCTGTCTCCGACCGTCTTCGTCGATCGACGCACGCATCCCGCCGGATGGGTTCCCGAGTGCTCCTTCACGAATACCTGACATCGTCTGCTTTGCTTCACCCCGAAAAGGTCGCCGTCATCCAGGGGAAGCGACACGTTTCCTACGGGGAGTTGCTCGAAAAAACAGAGGCGTTTGCCGGGGTGCTGCGGAACGCCGGGTTGGCTCGGGGAGAGCGGGTAGCGATCGTGCTGGAGAATTCACCGGAGTACGTCGTCGCCTGTTTCGGTGCCCTGATGGCCGGGGGAGCGGCCGTCCCGTTGGGTCAACAGATAACGGGGAGACGGCTGGCTACGATACTGAAAGATTGTCGCCCGGCGGTCCTGGTTGCCCCCAAACTTCTGATCGAATCGTTCGCGGAGATTCCGGAGGTGGGGGAGGTACGCTGCGTGATCCACGCGGAGCGGATCTGCGAAGGGAACGTATCTGCCGGAACTCCATTCCGCGAAGAACTGTCCGGGAACGACCTGGCCCTGCTCCTGTACACCTCCGGGACGACCGGGGAGCCGAAAGGGGTGATGCTCACCCACCGGAATCTCACGGCGAACGCGGAATCGATCGTCGAATACCTCGGCTTGTCCGATTCCGACAAGGTCATGGTGGTCCTTCCGTTCCACTACTCCTACGGGAACTCGCTCCTGACGA
>Ga0334722_10001399_pt1 | contig 30376 bp, 27 predicted proteins | sample C3_bottom_MG_FD_207210 | JGI IMG/M metagenome (GOLD analysis project Ga0334722, IMG submission 207210) | Sediment microbial communities from Yellowstone Lake, YNP, Wyoming, USA - C3_bottom | ecosystem: Environmental > Aquatic > Freshwater > Lake > Sediment | place: USA: Wyoming | collected... | reverse complement strand
CGCAAGGCGGTCAAGGCGTGCGCCGACGCCCACGGGATTCCGACCTGGCGCACGAAGATCTTCGAGACCTCCGGCACGCCCGCGGGGCAGGTCACGGCGTTCAGCCTCCTGGGCCACGGCAGCCGCCTGGCCGTGGTTGGGTTCACGCCGAAGACGGTCGAAGTGCGGCTCTCGAACCTGATGGCGTTCGACGCCGTGGCGCAGGGCAACTGGGGCTGCGTGCCGGAGTTGTACCCGCCCGCGGTGGACCTGGTGCTGTCGGGAAAGATCGCGCTCGAGCCTTTTGTCGAGCGGCGGCCGCTGGCGTCGATCAACGAGGTGTTTGCGGAAGTGCACGCCGGCGGCGTGCGGCGGCGGATTGTTCTCGTTCCCGGGAGTTGAGGCTCATGGACTTCAAGAACCACGATCTGGTGGCGCCGGAAACCGTTCCCGGCGTGTTGTACGAGGAACGCCCGCTGCGAGATCTGCGCGGCAACGAGATCCCTGGCCTGCACACGGTCTGGATCTCGCTCGATAACCCGTCGCAGCTGAATTCCTACACGACGGCGATGGTGAAGGGCGTCATCCTGACGATGCGCCGGGCGTCGAACGATCGGGCCGCCGTGGCGGTCGTGTTCACCGGGACCGGGACGCGGGCGTTCTGCACCGGCGGGAATACGCAGGAGTACGCCGAGTACTACGCCGGGCGTCCCGACGAATACCGGCAGTACATGCGTCTCTTCAACGACATGGTGACGGCGATCCTGCACTGCGACAAGCCGGTCATCTGCCGCGTGAACGGGATGCGCATCGGGGGCGGGCAGGAAATCGGGATGGCCTGCGACTTCTCGGTGGCGCAGGACATGGCGCTGTTCGGCCAGGCGGGTCCCCGGCACGGGTCGGCTCCCGACGGCGGCAGCACGGACTTCCTGCCGCTGTTCGTCGGGATCGAAGCGGCGATGGAGAGCTGCACGCTGTGCGATCACTGGAGCGCGCAGAAGGCCCACCGGCTGGGTTTGCTGACGAGCGTGGTGCCTGGGCTGCAGGTGGATGGCAAGCCGGTCGACAATCCGCTGGTCGTCACGGACCGCTGGATCGACGGCGGGCGCGTCGTATTCGGCGAGTTCAAGACGGGCGCCGAGAAGGACGCGGGCAAGAAGATCCTCCAGCAGGGCCAGGTCAGCCTCACGCGGCTGGACCAGGAGGTGGAGTCGCTGGTCTGGAAGCTGGCGAACACGATGCCCAACTGTCTGACGAAGACCATCGAGAGCGTGCGCAAACACAAGCTCGATCACTGGAACCGCAACAAGGAGTCCAACCGCGCGTGGCTGGGCTTGAACATGATGACCGAAGGCCGCGCCGGCTTCAGGGCGTTCAACGAGGGCTCCAAGGACTGCCGCGAAGCGGACTTCATCCTGTTGCGTCAGCGCCTGGCCGAGGGGGCCGTGTGGGGCGACGCGCTGACCGACGAGATCATCGCCCGCGCCAAGGGGACGGCGAAGTAATGGCCCCGGACCAGGCGTCGCAGCCCGCGCTCGCGATCGAGCGTCTCGACGATGGCGCGATCTGGCGGATCACGCTGGGCGGCACGAAGGGCAATATCCTCGACGGGCGGCTGATGTCGTCGCTCTCGGAGGCGTTGACCGCGGCCGTGACGGACCGTCATCTCAAGGCGATCGTGCTCGAGGGCCAGGGCCCGCACTTTTCGTTCGGTGCGAGCGTGCCTGAACACCTGCCAGCAACCGCGGCCGGCATGCTGGCACAGTTCCATGGCTTGCTGCTTCAACTCGTGGACGCGTCGGTGATCGTGCTGGCGGCGGTGCGCGGGCAGTGCCTTGGCGGCGCACTGGAACTGGTGACGCTGTGCCACCGGGTGTTTGCGCCGAAGGACGCGAGGTTCGGGCAGCCGGAGATCGTGCTGGGCGTCTTCGCGCCAGCCGCGTCGGTGGTCCTGGCAGCCCGTGTGGGCCGTGGAGCCGCCGAGGACCTGTGCCTCTCCGGTCGGACGATCGGGGCCGAGGACGCGTTTCGGATTGGTCTCGTCGACGACCTGACCGAGGGCGATCCGGCGGACGCCGCGATGGCGTACGCGCGCGCCCACCTGGTCCCCAAGTCGGCGTCGAGCCTGCGACATGCCGTGCGCGCCGTCAGGTCGGACCTTCGGGCGACGTTGCCCGGGCGGCTTCGGGCGGTCGAGCGGCTCTACCTGGACGAGCTCATGGCGACCGCCGATGCGGTGGAGGGGCTGCAGGCCTTCCTCGATAAGCGCAAGCCGGCGTGGCGGGACCAATGAGCCCCACACGAGCGGCGTTGACGGACCTCTCCGGCAAGGTGGCGATCGTGGCCGGTGGTGCCGGCGCGATCGGGTCGGCCATCGCAACCATGCTGCGGGATGCGGGGGCCAGCGTCTGGTGCGTCGATCGGCCGGGCCAGACGGGACCGCCGGGAACGCGCACGCTGGCGTGCGACGTCAGTCGGGCGGAGGACGTCAGGGCATTCTGGAGCACGTGGACGCGTGATCCCGGCCGCATCGATATCCTCGTGCACTGCGTGGGCATCGCCCGCGACTCGGTGATCTGGAAGATGACCGACGAGGACTGGTCCTCGGTGCTCGCGACGAACCTGGATTCCGCCTTTTACCTCGTCCGTGGCGCCGTGCCGGTGATGCGGTCTGCGGGCGGCGGCGTCATCACGCTGGTTTCTTCGATCAACGGGGAGCGGGGCAAGCTGGGACTCAGCAACTACTCGGCCAGCAAGGCCGGCCTCAACGCGCTGGCGCGGACCGTGGCCCGGGAAGTGGGCCGGTTCGGCGTCCGCGTAAACGCGGTGGCGCCGGGCTGGATAGAGACGCCCCTGATCGAAGGCATCGCCCCCGAGTGGAAGCAGCGGGCGACAGACGAGACAGCGCTTGGCCGACTGGGCACCCCGGACGATGTGGCCCGCGCCGTCCTGTTCTTGTGTTCGGACCTGAGCCGGCACGTGACCGGCCAGGTGCTGCGCGTGGACGGCGGCCAGTTGATCGGGTAGGGGTCCCGGCGAGGACCCAGGCGGCTGCTCAACCTGGGCCTCGAAGGGCGGCGGCCCGCACGTGGGACGCCGCCGGCTCGCTAGCTGGTCTTGCGGGGCACGGCGCGGCAGTTCTTGTACGTCGCTTCGCCGTTGACCATCTCCTCGCTCGTGCCAATCTCGGTCTTGTGCTTCATTTCGACGGGGACCCAGAGGCCCGACACCTTGTCCTCGCCGAACGTCAGGCTCATGTCATCCTTCAGTTTCGGCTCGTCCTCGGAGGAGATGGTGGCTGCATAGACGCGACCGCTCACCGGGTCCACCCACAGGCTGCCCTTCACCCTGGCGTTCTTCTCGCCGAAGTTCCCCGTCATGATCGTGGGGGAGCCCTTCTCCTGGTACTTCAACTCCCACGTCTTGACGTTCTTGAACCCCTTGGTCCCGGCCTTCTTGAACTCGAACCGGGCCTGGTTGGCGCCGTGCAGGAACAGCATGGCGGCCCGGGGCAGCACGGCCGTCCTGGGCATCTCGCCGAACTGGAAGCCCATGGCGTCCTTGGTGTAGTCCCAGGCCTTCGTGATGGCATCCGCCAATTGCGCTGACGAGAGGATTCCGAGGCGCGAGACGCCGTCGCGAACGGGCTTCTTGTCCACCATGATGACGTCGCGGAATTCCATCCACGGGAATCCCTTCGGCGTCTCGGAGGGCGTATCGACGAAGGCGAGCTCCGCCACGAGTTCGCGCGAACTGATTTCCTTGGTCTCGACGCGCCCGGACGTGTTGTAGATCAGCTTCGAGAATGTCTGCTTGTAGCGTTCTTCGCACACGATGACGCGCGAAGGGTCCGTGAACTGGTTCGTGGCCGCCGCGGCCTTGGCCAGCACGTCGTCGAGCGTGGGCTCCTGGGCGAGCAGTCCGGGCACGGCGATTCCTGCCGCCACGAGGACGCCGGCCAGCCCGGGCAGGACGGAACAGCAACGACGGTTCATCGCACACTCCACTTCGGGGGCACGGGGCCAATGGACATTCGGGGGCTTCAGCTCTCGTTCATCGTCGACTTCCACGCCTCGAGCGTGTCGAGGTGGAGCCCGTTGCCGGGCAGCTCGAGCGTGAACTTCACCACCTGCATCAGTTCGTCGTCCGTCATGATGCGGTCGCGCTCCTTGGCCGCGCGGAAGATCTCCTCCACCATGCGCTCCTCGGGCTCAAAGCCGTGCTCGAGCAGCCAGTGGACGACGTTCGACACGCCGGACATGAAGCCCACCTGGATGTTCTGCTTCATGCCCAGCATGCCGGCCGGCACGCCGGAGTAGATGCGATCCGCCAGGAAGTCGTCGCCCTTCTTCTTGGCCTTGATGATCGCGGCCGCGTGGACGCCGGTGGCGGTCCGGAAGGCGTCTTCGCCGAAAATGGGGTAGTTGGACGGAATCGGCACGCCGGTGGATTCGCTGGCGACGCGCACGTACCGGTGCAGCGGCAGCAGGTCCGTGTCGATGTAGCCCATCAGCCGGAGGTTGACCAGCAGCTGATCCATCGAGCAGTTGCCGATGCGCTCGCCGAGGCCGAGCGCGGTGGCGTGAATGCGATCCGCGCCGGACGTCATCGCGGTAATCGTGTTGATGACGCTCAGGCCCCGGTCGTTGTGTCCGTGCCAGTCAACCTTCACGTCCGCGCCGGTCTCCTTGATGAGCTGCCGGACGTACGGAATGATGTTCCGCACGCCGCGCGGCGAGATGTGGCCCACGGTGTCGCAGACGCAGACGCGCGTGGCCCCGGCCGAGATCGCCGTCTTGAGCAGCTGCCGGATCGTGTCGGGAGTGGCGCGGCAGGTGTCTTCCGTGACGTACATGACCGGCAGCCCGTGCTTGACGGCAAACGAGACCGTCTCGTCCGTCAACTTCAGCATGTAGTCGAGCGTCCACTCTTCGGCGAACTGGCGGATCGGCGAGCTGCCGATGAAGGTGCAGGCTTCGATCGGCATCCCCACCTTGTCGGCGATATGGACCAGCGCCTGCACGTCGGCCATCACGGTCCGGACGGCGCAGTTCGCCTTGATGTTGAGCTTGGCGGACTGGATCTCCTCGCACAGGGCGATGATGTCCGCGCGGGCCCTGGGGCCGGCCCCGGGCAGGCCGAGGTCGGCCGTGTGGATGCCGAGCTCGTCCATGACGTGCAGCAGTTCGAGTTTCTTTTCGATCGCGGGGTCGCGGACCGAGGGCGACTGCAAGCCGTCGCGCAAGGTCTCGTCGTCGAATTCGACGGGCGTGCTGCGGTGAGGGTAGTCGTTGCCGGCCACGTTCCAGTCGTAGATGAGATCGCCGGATGGGGGCTGGTCGCTCATGACATCCTCCAGGGATGAAAGCCTACACGCGGTGCACCGGTCCTGAGCCGGTGGCCGCGGCCTCTAGCGTCCGTCGCACGTACACGCGAACCATCTCGCGCCGGTAGCCGGCGTCCCCGGGGATATTCTCCAGCGGGTGGCATTGCTGATGCGCGGCGTCTCCCACCCGGGCCGCGCGATCGGTAAAGGCCGCCGACGGCACCGGTACGCCCGCCAGCAGTTCGGCTGCGGCCTTCACGCGTCGAGGCGCCGCCGCCAGCGCCGTGACCACGACGTCGGCGCCGGAGACGATTCCGGCCGGATCGACGTCCAGCCTGACAGCAATGCCCAGCAGAGGATAATCGATCGCGCCCCGATCGCGAAGCTTTCCGTAGGCGCCACGATGGCCGGCCCGGGTCGGCGGAATCCTGACGGCCGTCAGGAGTTCTCCGGCCCGGAGCGTGTGATTACGGCGGCCGTCGGCCGTCCAGAATTCGTTGATCGGGATCCGGCGGCGGCCCGCCGGGCCAGCGACCTCCAGTTCCGCGCCCAGGGTCATCAGGGCGGGGACCGTGTCGTTGGAGGCCGCCGCCACGCAGTTCGAGCCGCCGGCCACGACGTGGCAGACCGTCCCGTCCTTCTTGAGGCAGAAGCCAATCGAGGACCGCCAGAAGTACGTCTGGTTGTACCACTGGCAGCGGGTGTCCAGCAGGACGTTGCCGCCGATCGTCCCCATGCGCCGCAACTGCGGGCCCGCGATGAGCGAGGCCGCCTGCGCGAGTGCCGGGAAGCGGCCGCGGACGGTCTCGTTCTCCGCGACCTCCGCGATGGTTGTGATGGCGCCGATGACAACGTCCCCGTCGGCGTCGGCGCGGATGCCACGCAGCTCGGCAATGCCGGAAAGCGCGATCACCACGTCCGGGTTCGCCAGCTCGTGTTTGAGATTCGGCAGCAGGTCCGTGCCGCCAGCCATGACGGCGGCCTGCGGGCCGAGCGATCGCAACAGCTCGAGCGCCTCCGCCAGTGACGTTGGTTGGCGCAGATCGAACCGAGGGAGGCGCAGCATCAGCGGGCTCCGCCGGATGACGCGGCACCAGCTTCGCGGAGTGCCGTCAGGACCTTGCCGGGCGTGAAGGGCAGGTGGGTGAGCCGGACGCCCACGGCATCGAAGACGGCGTTGGCGAGCGCCGGGATCGCGGGGTGCAAGGGGCCCTCGCCAGCCTCCTTGGCGCCATAGGGGCCCTCGGGATCGAGGCTCTCCACGATGAGCGCGTGCAGCTCCGGCGTGTCCACCGACGTCGGGATCCGGTAGTCGAGCAGCGACGGTCCGCGGTGAATGCCGAAGCGGTTGACCGCGTGTTCCTCGAGGAGCGCCTCCGCGAGACCCATGTAGGCCGAGCCTTCCATCTGGCCCGCCACGAGCATCGGATTCAGGGCGCGCCCGCAGTCGTGCGCAATCCAGGCCTTCGCGCACGTGATGCGTCCCGTCTCGGCATCCACCGAGACCTCGACCACGTGCGCGGTGAAGGAATAGGCCGGCGAGGCCCCGATGGCGCCTCCGCGGTACTGGCCGCCCAGCGCCGGGGTGTTGTAGGACCCCGTGGCACCGAGCGTCTCCCACCTCGTTTCGGTGAGGGCAAACGCCTCCGCCATCGGCATCCGCCTGGCCGCGTCGTCGACGTGCTCCGCGAAGCCATGCGCCAGCCGGACCAGCGACGAGGCGACACCCCACGCGGCCGCGACGGCGGCGACGATGGGCTCCCGCAACTTCCGGCAGGCATCGATGGTGGCGTTGCCCACCATGAACGTCACCCGGCTGGAATACGCCCCGAGGTCCACGGGGCAGAGGTCGGTGTCTGCCGCGACGACGCGCACCTGGTCCAGGCCGAGCCCCAGCTCTTCGGCCACGAGGTACTGCACCACCGAGCTCGAGCCCTGCCCGATGTCGTTGCCGCCGGTGAAGGCGGTGACGACGCCGGAGCGATCGATCTTGATTTGGATCCCTGCCTGGGGCATGTCGTTCGGGTAGACGGGGTAGTTGGTGCCGGAGATGTACATCGATCCCGCGACGCCCAGGCCCCGGCCAAACGGCAGGTGCCCTCGCCGGTCACGCCAGCCGCTGGCGCGCTCCACGCGATCGAGACACGCAAGGAAGCCGTTCGAGGTGATGCGCTGGCCGTTGACCGTGGTGGTGTTGGCCCCGATGAAGTTCCGGCGCCGCAATTCGATCGGGTCGATGCGGAGGCGCTCCGCCAGCTGATCCAGCTGGACTTCGAACGCGAATCGCGGCTGCACCGCCCCGTGTCCGCGCTTGGGGCCGCACGGGGGCTTGTTGGTGAACACCCGGGTGCTGTCGAAGCGGTAGGCGGGGAACGCGTAGGGCGCGGTGAGCAGTTGTCCGGAGTAGTAGGTGGTGACGAGCCCGAATGAACTGTAGGCCCCGCCATCGATGAGGATCTTCGCGTCGACGCCAGCCAGGCGCCCGTCCGAAGATGCGCCCGTCCGGTACCGCATGTGCATCGGGTGCCGGCCGCGATGCGTGTAGAACACCTCTTCCCGCGTGTAGAGCATCTTCACGGGTCGGCGCGTGACCATCGCCAGCTTCGCCACCAGGAACTCGAGACTGAACGGATCCGACTTGCCGCCGAAGGCCCCGCCGATGTGGGGCTGAATCACGCGGATCCGGTGCGGCGGCAGGCCGAGCACGCGGGCGAGGGCCTTGTGGACGTAGTGCGTGATCTGCGTGGCGGACCAGACCGTCAGCAGGCCGTCCGGCGCGTAACGGGCCACCGCGCAGTGCGGTTCGATCGCGGCGTGCGTGGTGCCGTGAAAGAAGTAGTCGCCCTCCACGACGACGTCGGCGGCCGCCAGGGCCGCATCAACGTCGCCAAACGCCAGGTTGACGTGCTTCGAGACATTGCCGTCCTGGCGGCCCTCGTGGATCGCGGGCTCGTGCCGCACGGCACTCTCGAACGGGTCGAAGAAGGCGTGCAGCGGCTCGTACTCGACGCGAATCAGCTTGAGCGCCGCGTTGGCCGTGTCCTCGTCGACCGCCGCAACCGCCGCGACGGGATCACCGATGAACCGGACCTTGTCCACCGCCAGGGCTGTTTCGTCCTGCGTCCAGGGCAGCACGCCGTACGTCGTGGGGAGGTCCCGGCCCGTGACGACCGCGTGCACGCCGGCGAGGGCGAGCGCCGCAGATGCGTCGACGGATCGGACTCTCGCATGCGCCTGCGTGCTGCGCAGGGTCTTGGCGTGGAGCATCCCGGGCAGCGTAATATCGTCGGCGTACACCGCGTGGCCGGTGGCCTTGTCCAGGCCGTCGATCTTGCGGGCCGGCCGGCCCACGTGGCGGAACGTGCCCCAGGGAGCACCAATGCCGTGCGTGTCGCGTGCGCTCATGTGGAAATGGGGTCGGACCCTTTTTCGGGCGGGTGTTCCCACGCCCGCAGGGGCGGCCGGGTGCCGGATTGCTCGGCGACGGTCAGCCGCACGGCCTCGATGATCTGTGTGTAGCCCGTGCAGCGGCAGAGGTTGCCCGACAAGGCATCACGAACCTCGGAATCGGAGGGGGCGGGATTCCGATCGAGCAGCGCGCGTGCCGACAGGATCATGCCGCTCTGGCAGAACCCGCACTGCAACGCGCCGCATCGATCGAACCCGTCCTGCACCGGATCGACGCCGTCGCCGCCGGCGGCCGTGTGCCGCGGCGCGAGCCCTTCGATGGTGACGATCTCGTGGCCTTCCGCCAGGCGCGCGAGGACGAGGCACGCCAGCACGGGTTGGCCGTCCATCAGCACCGTGCACGCTCCGCAGTCGCCCTTGTCGCAGCCTTGCTTCGTGCCGGTGAACCCGAGCCGGTAGCGCAACACTTCGAGCAGCGTCCAGTGGTCGGGCGCGCCCACGTCGTGGGTGTCCCCGTTCACTTTGAGGAGCATGCACGTATTGTGACGTCAGGGCGCGCCCGGGAACAAGCGGGAAATCCCGGCTAGACCGCGCGGCCGGCCGCCACCCCTGACGACCACGCCCACTGGAAGTTGTACCCGCCCAGCCAGCCGGTCACGTCGACGACCTCGCCGATGAAGTAGAGTCCCGGCACGCGAGCGGCCTCCAGCGTCTTCGACGACAGGCCGCTCGTATCGACCCCGCCGAGCGTCACTTCCGCTTTCTCGAATCCGAGTGTGCCAGACGGACGCAGTTCCCATCGGTTCAGCGCGTGCGCGACTCGGTCGATCTCGGCCCGTGTCATCTGGTTGATCGGCTGTTCGGCGGCGTGCAGTGATGCCCACGCTTGCGCGAACCGCCGCGGAAGGCGGGTCGCGAGCGCGCCCGCGACCGTCGAGCGGCCGTCATGGAGGGACTGCAACCACAACGCGGCATCGGTTCCCGGCAGGAGGTTCAGCGTCAAGGCCGGACTGGCCCCCGATGCGGGGGCCTGCCCGGGCCAGTAGTTGGAGATCTGAAGGATGGCCGGTCCCGATACGCCCTGGTGCGTGATCAGCACGCTCCCCGTGAACGAGGGCGCGCCTGGAACCGCACACGAGACCTCTGCCGTGAAGGCGACGCCGGACAGTTCAGACAGGCGCGTCCTGACGTCAGCGGCCAGGCCGAACGGCACGAGGCCAGGCCGGGGGGCGACCACGGGCAGGCCGAACTGCTCCGCGATCCTGTACCCGAGCGGCGTGGCGCCGAGTTTGGGGACGGCGAGACCGCCGGTGGCGACGACCAGGGACTCGCACTGGTACGTCCCGTGTGACGTGGCGACCGAGAACCGCGGCGTCCGCCCGCCGTCCGCCGGCGAGGGTCGTTCGATGGTCCCGACGTCGACGCCGTGGGCGACCCGCACGGTTGCGGCCTCGCACTCGGCGATCAGCATCCGCGTGATGTCATGCGCCGACTGCACGCAAAAGAGCTGGCCGCTGTCGCGTTCTTCGTACGCAATCCCGTGCTGGTCCAGCAGCGCGACGAAGTCGTCCGGCGTGAACCGGGAGAGCGCGGACCTGCAGAAGTGCGGGTTGCCCGACACGTAGTTCGCCGGCGAGACGGACCGGTTCGTGAAGTTGCAGCGCCCGCCGCCCGACACGCGGATGCGTTCGCCGATCTTGCGCCAGTGGTCGAGCACCAGGACGCGTCGCCCTCGCCGCCCGGCCTGCGCCGCGCACATCAGGCCCGCTGCTCCGGCGCCGACAATGACGACGTCGACGTCCAGGCGAGCGTCAGTCATGCCCGGTGGCCCCACGCAGGGGCGCGGCGTCCGTCAGGTGCAGGTCGAGTACAACAACCTGGTTCCGGCCGGCCCTCAACCAGGGCGCGGGGCAATAGAGCCGCTTCTGCGGGCCGATGTCCCAGTAACGACCCAGGTTGTGTCTGTTCACCCAGACCACGCCTTTGCGGTAGCCGGTCATGTCGATGAACGTGTCCGCCGGGGTGTCGAGGGTGAAACTGCCGGTGAAGAACATGCCGGGCCGGTTGCCCGGGTCCTTGTCAGCCGGGAGGGAAGCGACCCATGCCTCCCGGAGCGGCAGGAGATACACCTTCCAGTTCATGAGCGTCATGCCCTGGAGGGTGACGCGGTCGGTGATGCCCTTGCGGTCGATCAGCTCCTGCGCGAAGTTGATGTGACCCATGCCCTCGACCAGGATATCGAGCACGGGCATGGCGGCGTCGGAGCGCGGGATGTCGATCGACTTCTCGCCCAGGCGCCGGTCGAGCGTACCGATGAACGTCCCGTCCACGAACACCGTGGCGTAGTCGTGGAGGTCGGTAATCGTCAGTTTGCCGCTCTTCCTGCCCACCAGCGAGGTCCGATACAGGACCAGTCCCTGATTTTGCCCGTACATCTCAAAGGGCCTGGGTTGCACCGAGGCCACCGGCGCGGGCAAGTGATTCCAGATCGAGGCGTGCGCCGTCATCGGGAATTCCGGCAGCGCGACCGCCGGGATCGGGGACGGAACGGCTGGCAGCGGATCGTCCGTGGCCCGATAGGTGCCGATCAGGTCCCGCAACGCCGTGTACTTCGGTGTCGGCCGCCCCTGTTCGTTGATGGGGGCGTCGTAGTCGTAGCTGGTGAGGTCCGGTTCGTAGCCCTTGCCTCCGGAGTTGGCGCCGGCTGTGAAGGCGAAGTTCGTGCCGCCGTGAATCACGTAGAAGTTGAAGGACTTCTTCGCGGTCAGCAGAAAGGTGACCTCCTTCACCAGGTCATCCGTCTTCGGGCGCGCCCACTGTTCACCCCAGTGCGTGAGCCAGCCCGGATACGTCTCGGACGAGAACACGGGCACGCCCGGCACGATCGACCGGGCGAGATCCCAGTGTTTCTCGGTGGAGCCGGAGTCGAGGCCGACGGCAGCGCCCGGCAGCGAGCCGGCCTCCAGCATGTACGTCGTGGGGCCATCAGCGGTGTAGAACGGCCCGGGCACGCCGTTCTTCACCCAGAGCTCTCTCAAGCGCGCCATGTAGCTGCGGTCGTTGCCGTAGCTGCCGTACTCGTTCTCGATCTGGACCATCACGATCGGCCCGCCATTCGCGACCAGCATCGGCTTGACGACGGCGGCGAGCCTGGAAATGTAGCGCTCCACCGCGGTCATGTAGCGGGGGTTGAGGCAGCGCACCTTCAACTCGGGATCCGCCAGCAGGTACGGCGGGATACCGCCGAAGTCCCATTCCGCGCACACATAGGGACCGGGCCGGAGCAGCACCCACATGCCCTCCTCCTGGGCGATGCGGATGAACGTCGCGACGTCGCGATTACCCGTGGCGAAGTCGAACGTGCCCTCCGCGGTCTCGTGGTAGTTCCAGAACAGATAGGCCGCGATGGTGTTCAAGCCCATCGCTTTGGCCATCTGGATCCGGTGCCGCCAGTATTCGGCCGGGATGCGTGCCGGGTGCATTTCGCCGGCCAGCATCTGGAACGGCTTGCCGTCGAGCAGGAAGTCGTCCTTCCCGAGCGTGAAGGCATGCCGCGCCTGCTGGGCTGCCTGCGCGTGTGGCCACGCGGCCAGGAGCCCGGCGACGACCACGGCGAAGGCGAGCGTACAGGCGATTCGTTTCATGGGGTCAGGTCCAAAATGCTAGATTGCTCTAATCCGCTGCATCCAGACTGTCGGACAAATCTTACACTTGGGACCTGACCCCATGACACAGAAGCCTTCGATCCTGCTCCGGCAACTTGAACGCCTGCGCGAGCGGTTCGGCCCGGAGCCAGCCGCGCGCAAGGCGGCGATCGTGCGTGCGCTGCAGCGCGCCGACCTGGGCACCATCGGGCGGATCGTGGCGTTCCACGAGGCGCTGTGCTTTGCGCGGGCGTACCCCGACGACAGCCGGTTACTGGCCGCGGTTGAACGTGCGCTGGCCGCGTTTGCCGGGCGCACCGACCTGCAGCGGGTCCGGGATCGTCTGGTGAACTCCGGCATCGCCGGGACGGACACCGTCTACCCGTTCGGCCTGTGCACGGCGCAATGGCTTGCAGCGCACTGGCCAGAGCATCTGCGCGTCGAATGGAAGGACCTCGACGACTCGGCGAGGCTGGTGCGCACGCTGTTGTTGTACGCCTTGCCGGCGGAGGTGCCCGGACTGGATGAGGCCCCGCTGGAGGCCCCTCTGTGGGCGGGCCGACTGGCGGGTCGGCGGGACTCTGACGCGTCGTGGCTCGTCTCGCGTGCGGCGCGAGCGATTGGACCCCATTGGGTGCGCGACCGGGTGTTCGAGGAACTGGACGTGCCGATCCGGTTAACGGCCGGACGGCAGACTCCAAACCGGACGCTGGCGAAGTTTGAGCCGTCCCCGGTCACGTTCCAGGACATCCCCATGCGCACGGGCCGGCCGGACCTGTTATCCGAGATTCGGCGGGGCCCAGTGGCCGTTCGTCCGGTTGCCCGCCGGGACGCCGAACGCCTCATCGATCTGGCGCACGAGTCGATGGTGACCCGCAAACGCGATCTCGACGCCTTTGCCTGGGCCGACCCGCGGGACGTGCGGCTGGTCGAGTGCGGCGGCGGCCTGCAGTTCGCGCTGATCGGCGTGCAGCCGGGCCGCCGCTTCGTGTTCGAATCCGTCTACGGCTTGCTCACGCTCAGGAACGGCGTGCCGGTCGGCTACGCGCTGGCGAGCGCCCTGCTCGGGTCGTCGGAGATTGCCTACAACGTATTCGAGTCGTTCCGAGGCGGGGAAGCGGCGTACATCCTCGGCCGGTTGCTGGCGACCGTTCATGCGCTGTTCGGCAGCGATACGTTCAGCATCGACGCCTATCAACTGGGCGGCCACGGCAATGACGAAGGGCTGGATTCGGGCGCCTGGTGGTTCTACTACAAGCTGGGGTTCCGCCCGCGCGCGCCGGAGATGCGGCCCATCGTCGCGCGGGAGATGACGCGCATCCGGCGGCAGCCGGGATATCGCACGCCGCGCCACACACTCGAGCGCCTGGTTCAGCACAACCTGTTCTTTTCGCTGGGCCCTCGACGCGACGACGTGATGGGCGTGGTCAAGATGGGCCGTGTGGGCCTGGCCGTGACGGCGATGGTGGCCCGCCGCTTTGGGCACGACCGCGAGCGGGCGTCCGCTGAACTGGCCGCCGAGGCCGGCGGGCAACTTGGCGTTCGGGACTGGCGGCGCTGGCCGGCGGCCGAACGACGTGCGTGGACGACGTGGGCACCCGTCGTGGGGGTGCTGCCTGGCCTGGCGAGGTGGACCGGACCGGATCGACGGGCCCTGGCGGCGGTCATCCGGGCCAAGGGTGGCGTGCGGGAATCGGAGTTCGTCCGGTTGTTCGACAGCCACACGCGGCTTCGCCGCGCGATCCTGGCCCTGTGCGATCGTCCCGACGAGAGGCGTCCATCCCGCTGACCGCCGGTCGATCCGTGGTACGTTCGTAGGTTCATGCCGCTGCTCACGCTCGACAACGTTTCCATCGCGTTCGGCCACTTGCCGCTGCTCGACGGCGTGGCGCTCCAGATCGAGCGCGGCGAACGCGTGTCGGTGATCGGCCGCAACGGTTCGGGCAAGTCCACGCTTCTCCAGATCATCAACGGCGAGCTCGTGCCCGATTCCGGGGTCGTGTGGCGGGCGCCGGCCGTCCGGACGGCGCGCCTCGAACAGGACGTGATCCTCTCGGCGAATCGCCCCGTGTTCGACGTGGTGGCCGAAGGCCTGGGCGACCTGAGCGATCTCGTGGCGGCATACCACCACGCTGCCGTCGAGGTGGCCGGTCACGGTACCGAGGCACAACTGGAACGGCTCGGGCGACTGCAGCACGAACTCGAAGAGCGGGACGGCTGGCGCGTCGAGCAACGCGTGGAGATGGTACTGGCGCGATTGTCACTGCCTGCCGACGCGATTGTCGATTCCATGTCCGGCGGCTGGCGGCGCCGCGTCCTGCTGGCGCGCGCCCTGGTGGCTCAGCCGGACGTGTTGTTGCTCGACGAGCCCACCAACCATCTCGACATCGATGCCATTGTGTGGCTGGAAGACTTCCTGAACGAGTACGCCGGTGCCGTGGTGTTCGTGACCCACGACCGCGCCTTCCTGCAGCGCGTCGGCACACGCGTCGTCGAACTCGATCGCGGCCGCCTCACGTCGTGGCCGGGCGACTACGCCACGTTCCTTCGCAAGAAGGACGAGTGGCTCGCCAACGAGTCGCTGCGGAACGAGAAGTTCGACAAGAGACTGGCGGAGGAAGAAGTCTGGTTGCGCCAGGGCATCAAGGCCCGGCGCACACGGAACGAGGGCCGCGTGAAGGCGTTGATGGCGATGCGCACGGAGCGGTCCGAACGCCGGGAGCAGATGGGAGCCGTGCGTCTCCAGGTGGAGCAGGCAGAGGCCTCCGGCAAGATGGTGTTCGAGGCCCGTGGCGCCCGGCTGAGCTACGGCGGGCCGGATATCGTGCGCGGGTTCTCCACACGCGTCATGCGTGGCGATCGGGTCGGCGTCATCGGCCCGAACGGCGCGGGAAAGACGACGGTGCTGCGGTTGCTGCTCGGCGAGCTCGAGCCGACCGAGGGCGATGTCCGCCGGGGTGCCAACGTGCAGGTCGCCTATTACGACCAGCAGCGCGAGCAACTCGACCCCGAGCGCACGGTGTTCGACACGATTGGCGACGGGAATGACACGGTCACGGTGAATGGCCTGCCGCGGCACGTGAACGGCTACCTGCGGGACTTCCTGTTTCCGCCCGAGCGGGCGCGATCGCCCGTGAAGGCGCTGTCGGGCGGCGAGCGAAACCGGCTGTTGCTCGCGCGGCTGCTCACGCGTCCGGCCAACGTGCTGGTGCTGGACGAACCCACCAACGACCTGGATCTCGAAACGCTCGAACTGCTCGAGGCGCAACTCGTGGACTGGCCAGGCACGCTGCTCGTCGTCAGTCACGACCGCGTGTTCCTGGATAACGTGGTGACGAGCACGATGGCGCTCAGTGGAGACGGACGGGTGGAGGAGTTTGTCGGCGGCTACGAAGACTGGCTGCGGCAGCGCTCCGCGGGGAAGACACCGATGACGGCGCAGGGCCCGGCGGCCGGGCCCGCGGCACATCGAAAGGATCCGGCGCGCCAGGCAGCGCTGCCTCGGAAGCTCAGCTTCAACGAGCAGCGCGAATTCGACGCGCTGCCCGATCGCATTGAGGCGCTGGAGTCCGAGCAACGATCGCTCGAGGCGCGGATGGCGGGCGCGGAGTTCTACAAGGAGGGCGCGGCGGCGATCAGCGAAGCGATGGCCCGGCTCGACGCCGTCCATCGGGACCTGGCCGCGGCCTACGCGCGCTGGGACGAACTCGATTCGCGTTCGAAGGGCGCGGGCGCGCGCTAGCCGGGCATGATCCAGCCGCGCGCCCTCTCGACGGCGCGGGCCCAGTCCCGATACCGGCAATCGCGCTCGCCGTCGTCGATCCGCGGCTCGAACTGGCGATCGAGCGCCCAGTTCTTCCGCAGATCGTCCTGATCCGACCAGAACCCCACGGCGAGGCCAGCCAGATAGGCCGCGCCGAGCGCGGTGGTTTCGCCGACCACCGGCCGGCGGACACGGACGCCGAGCAGGTCGGCCTGGAATTGCATGAGCTGGTCGTTGACCGCGGCACCGCCGTCGACCTGCAGGTTGGCGAGCCTGACCCCGGCGTCGCGCTGCATGACGTCGAGCACGTCGCGGGTTTGGTACGCCATGGCATCAACGGCGGCGCGCGCAATGTGCGCGGCCGTCGTGCCGCGCGTGATGCCGACGATGGTGCCCCGTGCGTACGGATCCCAATACGGCGCTCCCAGGCCGACGAACGCGGGCACGAAGTAGACGCCGCCCGAGTCCGCGACGGTGGCGGTGAGCGCCTCGACACCCGCCGACGACGTGATGATGCCCAGGCCGTCACGCAGCCACTGCACGACGGCTCCTGCGATGAAGACGGACCCCTCCAGGCAATACGTCGTCGCCGGGCCGATGCGCCAGCCGACGGTCGTCAGCAGTCCGCCGCGGGACGGCACCGGAAGGGATCCGGTGTTCATCAGCAGGAAGCAACCGGTGCCGTAGGTGTTCTTGGCGGAACCGACGTCGAAACACGTCTGGCCGAACAGGGCGGCCTGCTGGTCGCCCGCGTCACCCGCGATGGGTATGGGGGCGCCGAGAAGCGACGCCTCGGTGTGGCCGTAGATCTCGCTCGAGCTCGCGACTCGCGGCAGCATCGCTCGCGGCACACGCAGAATGGATAGCAGCTCGTCGTCCCAGTCCAGGGTGTGGATGTTGAACAGGAGCGTCCGGCTGGCATTGCTGACGTCGGTGACGTGGACGCGTCCACCCGTCATCCGCCAGATCAGGAAGGTGTCGATGGTTCCAAACAGGACGTCGCCACGTTCGGCCCGGTCGAGCAAGCCGGGGATCGACCGGAGGAGGTACGCGACCTTCGTGCCGGAAAAGTACGGGTCGAGCACCAGCCCGGTCTTCCGGGTGACCGTGTCCGAGAGCCCTTCCTGCTTCAGTTGTTCGCACAGGTCGGCAGTAATGCGGCTTTGCCAGACAATGGCGTTGGCGACCGGCTTGCCGGTTGCGCGGTCCCAGATCACGGTGGTCTCGCGCTGGTTGGTCACGCCAATCGCCGCGACATCGGCGGCCCTGGCCCCGGCGCGCGCCATGGCGTCCCTGGCCGTGGCGAGCTGCGACGACCAGATGGCCTCGGGATCGTGCTCGACATGGCCCGGCGAGGAGTAGATCTGTTCGAACTCCTGCGCGGCAACGGCGACAGCCTGGCCGCGCCGATCGAACAGGATCGCCCGGCTGGACGTGGTGCCCTGGTCGAGGGCGAGGACGTAGCGCATCAGTTCGGGATTCTAGCCTGACTGCGAACGGGGCCGCGCGGGAATCCGTGCGGCTGGAATCCGTGCGGCGGCCTGGCGTCGCGGCGTAAACTATCTGGCATGGTGCAGCCGCGACCCTGTCCATGAACGCTTCTCCCGACGTTGCCCGCATCGAGCGCCGCTGCCGTCACTTCGAGGCCTGTGGCGGGTGCCTCTGGCAGGATGTGCCGTACGAAGACCAGCTGGAGCGCAAACGACGGTCGGTCCAGGACCTCCTGCATCGGGCCCTGGGGTCCCGGCATTCGCCGATCGTCGATCCGACGCTGGCGCCCGCGGATCCTCCCTGGGGTTTCCGGACCAAGGTGCACTTCGTCCTTGGTGCGGGCGAGCGGGGTCGCGGCCTGGTCATGGGGCATTACCGCCGCGGCTCACAGGCTATCGTCCCGGTCGAGGAGTGCCCGGTTCACGCGGAGGCGGGGAACCGCATCGCGTTCGCGTTCCGGGATGCCCTGAGCGATGGGCGTGTGCCCGCGGTGACAGGGGACCTGCGCGGCGGCGTCGTGCGCCACGTGGTGGTTCGCGTGGCGCAGAGTTCCGGGCAGTCGCTTGCGACGCTCGTCGTGACCCGGAACGACAAGCTCTTGCGCCCCGCCGTCCGCCGCGTACTTGCCGGAGACACCGCGCCGGCCGGCCTGCACCTGAATGTGCATCCGCGCCCGGGTTCCTTCCTGTTCGGTCCAGACACGACGAAGCTCGCGGGGCTCTCGCAGGTGCGCGAGCGGATCAACGACGTCGACTACCTGGTCTCCCCGACGTCCTTCTTCCAGATGAACGTGCTGGCGGCCGGCCGGATGGTGGATCTCGTGCTGGCGGAGCTGTCGGGCGCCGCGACGGTGCTGGACCTGTACGGAGGCGCCGGCCTGTTTTCGTTGCCGCTGGCCAAGCGCGGAGCCCGCGTCACCGTCGTCGAAGAGAGCGCAGGCAGCGTCACGGATGGCGACGCCAGTCGGCGTGTGAACCGGATCGCCGAGTCGCGGTGCCGGTTCGTCCGGGCGAGGGCCGAAGACGTGGCCTCAGGCTTCTACCGGCGGGTCCTGTCGTCGCCGCCCGATGCGGTGGTGATGGATCCGCCGCGGCAGGGCTGTTCCCGAGCGGTGATGTCCTGGGTGGCGCACACGCTGCGCCCGCCGGCGATCGCCTACGTGTCCTGCAATCCGGAAGCCCTCGCGTCGGATGCCGGCGCGCTGGTGGCGGCCGGCTACCGCGTGCGTCGCGTCCAGCCCATCGACATGTTTCCGCACACGCCGCACATCGAGGCGGTGGCGCTGTTCGGGCGATGACGCCCGGCCGCGACCGCGGGGTCGGGCCTACTTTCCGGACGGGGTCGCGTCAGCCGGGATGACGTACTGCTTCCGTCCGCGGACGTCCAGGTTGGGTCGCGACACCTTGACTTGCATGTGGTGGGGGCGGCCATTCCGATCGGCCGGCATCACCTCGATGCCCAGGAGGTAGGACGCCGATAACTCCGTCGCGACCCGTTCGAACGACGCCTCGGGTGTGCCAACCACGCGGACGATGACACCCCCGGTGGCGGCAGCGACGTTCTCCAGGCCGAACACTTCGATGCGGTCGTCGTCGGCGAGTGTGGGTGACTGGCGCCCACGCGCCGTGCTCTGTTCCATCTTCTCGAAGAGCATCGTATAGAGCGTGATTTGGGCCGCCGCGAATTCGGCCTCGATCGCCGAGTAGGACTGCATCGACTCCGGGGTGGGAATGCCGCCCGAGATGAGGATGACGGTCTTGGGGCCGTTGATCTGGCGAAGCCCACGCCCCAGGGTCTGAAGCGCCTGGAGCGTCAGCGTGCCGCGGGCATGCGCGCGCAGGGCCACCTGCCGTGCCTCGATGATGACCTCCCGGGCGCAGGTGGTGTCGGTTCGTCCTCGCGTATCGGCGGGACACTCCCGCGCGATCACCCGCTGCATCGTCGACTGATCATTCCGCTCAATCTCGAACGCTTCGGACAGGCCCACCAGGTACGGGCCCTGCATATCCTGCTGGCCGCCGGGCACCCAGTTGGCGATCGCGCGGCGGGCCACCGCCCGGTCGGCGGTCATCGTGAAGTTCGACCGCAGCCTCGGAATGACATTGACGCCAATGCGATCGGCGGGTCCAAGCTGATCGAGAAACCCAGTGGCGGCGCGCTTCGCAAACATGCCATCGCCCAGCTCGAGACTGTCCTCATCGATGATGATCGCGACGTCACGGCTTCGTGGCGGCGGCGAGGGGGGCGGTGGTTCGTCGGCAGCGCCAGACGGGTCCGGCAGGGGAGCCGCCGTCGCGTGGTGGTTGACGAACTGCGCGGTCGTCACCCGCCGAGGCACACCGTCGACGACGACGGTGAAGTCCGCGGGCGTGAGGTCATGGACGGGCTTGCCCTTGCGATCGACGACGGAGACATCGATCACGACGACCTCGACGCCGGAGCGGAACGTGGGCGGAGGCTGCGTGCCCTGGGCGGCGGGCGACTGGGCGTGGCCCGGAACACCTGCAAGCACAGTCAATGCGATCGCGGACGGCAGGACGAATCGTAGGAACAGCATGGCGCACTGGGAGTATAGCGCGCCGGTCGCGTACACTGGGCAACAGGCGGCAGGACTGACGAATGACGACACGAGCGACCGGGCGGGTCCATATCCGTGAGGCAGAACGGGCCGACAACGCCGCGCTGCTGGCGTTGACGGCATCGTCGCCGATGGGAGGCCGTATCGGTGTTCGGATCGACCGGGCTCCGGACTTCTTCGGTCTGCTCGATCGGCGTGGGCCCGGAGTCGTCCTGGCGGCCGAGCACGGGGGGAACCTCGTCGGCAGCCTGTCGGCAGCCTTGATGACCCTGCACGTCAACGGGGCGCCTGAGCGTATCTGGTTTCTCGGCGATTTCAAGGTCGCCACCCCGTATCGCGGGTCCGGCCTGGCCGTGCGACTGCTGCGCGCGATGCGTGTGCGACTCCGCGACGACGGGCCTGATCTGGTCGTCGGGCTCACCGCCCGGGACAATCACTTCGTCCAGCCGTTTCATGGCGGCCGGGCCCGCCTGCCGAACAGCGCATCGCTTGGGGCGTTCCGGGTCCTGCAGATGCTGCCGACGCGACGAACACCCGCCCTCAACGCCTATGATGTGGACGAATTCGCCGATGGCGGCATACTGCAGTCACGCTACGATGCGTGGGCGTCCGGATATCAGTTCGGCCCGGTCGTGACCAGCCACTATCTGGCGGGGGCCCGCCATCTGGTCGCGACCGATCGAAGGGGCGCCATCGCGGGCTGCATGGCGCTGGCCGACGTCTCGGATGTGCGACAGAACGTCCTCGTGCGCCTGCCGTGGCCATTGCGGGTGGCGTCATCGGCGTTGCGGCAGGGCAGTCGCGTCCTGCCCATCGTTCGCCCACCGATGGTCGGACAGCCGATTCGGACCCTGTACGTGAAGGCGCTCGGCGTGAACGGCAACCACCAGGAGGCACTCCATGCGCTGATCGGCCGGGCCCGCTTCCTGGCCGCGACCGGCGGCTATCACTTCCTGTCGGTCGGCCTGCACGAGCGCGATCCGCTGCTGCGTCGGTTCCGGCGTGTCCCCGCTTTCTCGTTTGACGTCACGGGCTTCGTCGTGAGCCTGCGCCGGGATGCGACTGCTTTGGCGCACTTACTCGAGCGGGTGCCGTTTCAGGACTTCTCGGTGGCGTAGCGGGTGTCGTCGCGACGGGGCCTTGTCGCGGACCGTCCGGAATCGCGGCGCGGACACGCTGGGGGCAATCTCCGCGGTTCGACCGCGTGACCGGTATATGATCGATGTTCCGATGGAGAAACACATGAAGTCTGATGAGTGCATCCTGTTCAGCGGCGGTGCGGCGGGCGCAGAGGCGATGTTTGGCGCGTGCGCGGAGCGTCACGGTGTGGAAGAAGTGAACTTCACGTTCGACGGCCACAAGATCGAGCGGCGACGGGGTGTCCGCGTGCTCAACCACGAGGAGCTGCGGACCGGGGACGTCAGCCTCGAGTACGTGTCACGCCTGATGCATCGGCGGTTCACCGACGCGCCCACCATTCGGAAGGTTCTGCAGACGTTGTGGTACCAGGTGAACAACGGGCAGGAGATCTACGTCATCGGCACGATTCTCGAGGACGGCACCGTGCGAGGCGGAACCGGGTGGGGCGCGGAGTTCGCCAAGCTCTGCAACAAACCGCTGTTGGTGTTCGACCAGGTGAAGGACGGATGGTTTGCCTGGACGGACGGTGACTGGCGGGCGTTTGCCGCCGGCGTCGGCCCGGTGATGACGCACCGGCATTTCACCGGGACGGGCACGCGCACCTTGCAGGCCAACGGCGTCAAGGCCATCGAGGCACTGTACGCCCGGTCGTTCCGCGCCTAGCGCGGCGGGGCGGGCGCGCTCAGGATACGTCGTCCGCGAAGCCCGGGTACAGTTTCGCGATGCAGGTCGGGCAGAGACCGTGGCTGAAGTGCGCGTCCGAGTGCGCGCCGACGTACACCTCGACCTCGGTCCAGTACCCCCTGTCGTCCCGGATGCTCTTGCACGAGGCGCAAATCGGCAGGAGACCTCTCAGCGCGTTGACCTCCGCCAGTTGTGCCTGCCGCAAGGCCTCCTGCGCTTCGACCTTGTCGGTGACGTCGATACAACTCCCGATGTAGCCGGCGAACGTGCCATCCGGCTGGAAGAACGGGACGCCCCTGTCGAAGATCCATCGGTACACGCCGTCGTGCCGGCGTAGGCGATATTCCATCTCGAAAATCTGCCGCTGCCCGAAGGCGTCCAGGTAGATCTTCAGGCACCGTTGCAGGTCATCGGCGTGGACGCCTTCAGCCCACCCGTTGCCGTTCTCCTGCTCGAAGGTGCGGCCCGTGAACTCCAGCCACCGATCGTTGAAGTAGTCGCATTCGGCGCTGGTATCGGCGCGCCAGATGAGGATGGGGGACTGTTCGACCAAGGCCTTGTATTCGTCCAGCGAAAGCACGCGTGTCTGCATTGGAAGTCCTCGATCGGGGCGGTTTAGCGGGTGAGTATACCCCAGCCATCTGCAAGACTGCAGGCCTCGGCACAACAGGACCAGGCGCCATCCCTCGTGATGCCCGGCGGCGCTACGCGGCCCGATGCCGGAGCTATACTGAGGCCGCCCCCCCAGTGACTGACACGCGAGGAGTTCACCATGCGGATCAACTGGCGGGAAGTCTTCAAGTTCTTCTCGGGTGCCGCGTTCGTTGGCACGATCTCGAACGCCTACCTGTTCGTCTACGACATCTCGGGTCCCACGCCATTTGTTGGCTTCACGATCTCCCCGCGTCTCTTTGGCGTGAGGGCCGTGATCTCGGCCGTCTTGTGCGGCGTGTTCTTCTACTTCGGCTACCTGAAGCGGCCGCAGCAGTCCCGTTGAAGGCCCCTGTCGCTCGGTCCCTCATCGTGACCGCCACCGGCGCGCCGCTGCGGCGACTATTGCCCGTACTCGACAATCAGCAGCAGCGCGGTCGTGACGGCTAGCGCGAGCACCACCGCCAGGATGACCCACGTGTGCCACTGCAGTCGCACGAGCGGCAGTGCGCCTCGTCGTGCTGACATGGCGTGCCTCCTGGTTCCTTAGACACCGCGCACGACTCCTTGGCGCTCCGCCTGGAGCCGGACGGAACGCGCAGGCACCCTATTGCGGATGGCTCGTGGTTGCCGAATCGTCATGGCCCCGGAGTTCATGACCCACCAGGGCAGGGGACGTGTGCACGATGATGAGGGTCTAGGGTTCGTCGTTGTCACTCGGCGGCTTGGCTGGCCGATTCGCGATCTGCTCGGCAATCCGAATCACCCGCTCCCGGCCGGACGCGTCAAGGCGTTCCCACGCCCGCGCCAGTCTTTCATCGGGTGGAACGGCCACCGGCCGGCCGGGCGCCCCATAGCCCCTTCGGACCTTCTCCGCAGCGGCGATCTTCCACATTTCGGCCTCGTCGAGGCCGAGCAACTCGCAAGCATCGTGGTTGAACGCCTCAGAGACCGCTGGATGTCCCCGAAGGACCAGGCGGCACAATTCGTAGGATCGGCCGATGGCTACTGAGAGCTCCCGGATTGAAATGGCCCGGCCCTGGCGGTTCGCGCTATCAGCCATCTTGCTGCGCAGGAGGTAACTGTAGCGGTAGTAGGGCTCCATCCGCCCATTATGCGATGCCACGGCCTGCCCGCCAAGCAAACATTGAATCCCCGTCGGGCCGCCGCGGATGTGCGCGTCATACAATGAGACCTGACTGGATCCCTCGGTGCCAAGGACGCTGAAACCATGAAGACCCTCTGTCATTCCGTGCTTGGAGCCCTGCTGGTCGTTTCGGCAGGCTGTGGAGGACACTCCGGCATCGGCGGCACGGCGGGAGACGCGATGCCCGCCACGGCACTGGCCAACGCCCGATTTGGGCAGGGTCTCAAGCTCGATGACCCTCACGACTTCGAGGATGCCAGCCGGGGACTAATCGCGAGACCGACCGGGAAGATCCAGGCGTCCGATGGCGAGGTGCTGGTTGATTTCGACGCGTATCGGTTCCTCGCCGGCGCGGCGCCGCCGAGCGTGAACCCCAGTCTCTGGCGACACGCCAGGCTCGATGCGGAGGTCGGCCTGTTCAAGGTCACCGACGGCGTCTACCAGGTGCGTGGCTTCGACGTGGCCAACATGACGCTCGTTGAAGGCACAACCGGCTGGATCGTCGTGGACACGTTGACCTGCCGCGAGAGTTCGGCGGCGGCCCTGGCGTTCGTCGGCACGCAACTCGGCAACCGGTCGGTCTCCGCGGTGGTCTTCACGCACAGCCACATCGATCATTTCGGGGGCGCGTTAGGCGTGGTATCACCCAAGGAAGCAAGCGACCGCAGGATCCCGGTGATCGCGCCGGCGCGCTTCATCGAGGAAGCCACCAGCGAGAATGTATTGGTTGGCACGGCGATGGGGCGGCGCTCGGTCTACCAGTTCGGCCGGGATCTGGAACGATCAGCGAGGGGAAACGTCGACACGGGCCTGGGCAAGGACGTCGCGGTGGGCCATTTCGGCATTCTCCAGCCGACGCAACTCATCTCGCAACCGACGGAGGCACTGACGCTGGACGGCGTGCGCTTCGTGTTCCACAACGTGCCGGGCGCCGAGGCGCCGGCTGAGCTGACGTTCTCGATCCCGGACAAGAAGGTGTACGGCGGAGCCGAGATTCTGGCGCAGACCATGCACAACCTGCTGCCGTTACGGGGAGCCAAAGTCCGGGACGCGCTTCGCTGGGCGGATTACCTGCAGCAGGCACTGGACCAACTGGGTGATGCCGAGATCTACGTCGGCCAGCACACGTGGCCGATCTGGGGCCATGCGCGCATCGTCGAGTTCGTCAGCAAGCAGCGCGACGTTTACAAATACACCCACGACCAGACCGTTCGCCTGATCAATGCCGGATACACGCCCCTCGAGATCGCCGAGCGGGTCAAGCTGCCCGGGTCGCTCGCCTCCGCATTCGCCGACCGCGGGTACTACGGAGATCTCCGCCAGAACGTGAAGGCCGTGTACGAGTTCTATCTCGGCGCCTACGATGGGAATCCAGCCAACCTCGATCCGCTTCCGCCGCAGGAGTCCTCCGGCCGTTACCTGGCCCTCATGGGTGGCGCCGACAAGGTCGTGGCGGCCGCACAGATCGCCTTCGACCAGGGCGACTACCGTTGGGCGGCCGAACTGCTGAACCGCGCGGTGCTTGGCCAGCCCGGCCACCAGGGGGCCAGGCAGCTCCTGGCGCGCACCTATGAACAAATGGGCTACCTGGCCGAGGCCGCGCCGTGGCGTAACAGCTACCTCACGGCCGCGGCCGAACTGCGCAACGGCCCGCCGAAGAAGGGAGTCGACCGCCGGCATCTCGTCGACGTCCTGTTGCAGACGCCCGTCGAACGTTTTCTCGAAGCGCTGGCCGCCGGCCTTGACGGCCCCGCGGCGGATGGCCGCAACCTGAAGATCAATCTCGTGATGTCCGACACCCACGAGTCGTTCGTGCTGTGGATCGAAAACGCGGTGCTCCACTTCAGGAAGGCGGGCCGCGCCGCGGACGCCAGTACAACCTTGACGGTCACCAAGGAGTTCTTCATCAGGATGATGGTGGGCGCCGCCGGCGTCACGGACTTCCTGTTCAGCGACCAGCTCAAGATCGAAGGCAGCCGGATCGACCTGATCCGGTTCTTCACGATGATCGACAAGGCGGCCGGGACGTTCCCCATCGTCTCCAGGTAGCGATTCCGATGGACTATCCGCCTGAGACCGTCAGCTTGCAGACTACGGACTGTGAGAGTTTTCCCTGAGCGTCGATCGCGTAGAACGAAATACTGTAGACGCCGGGCGGTGGCAGGAGGTGGATATTCAGGTCCCACTCAGTGCCTCCGGTTGTTCCCACATAGTCCAGCGGGTACGTGCTTGAGGCTCCGATCGAACTCATGTTCGCAATGACGGCGCTGCGGTTGGTCGGCAGCATTCCGTCGCCCGGATAGACCCCCACTCCGCAGGCGGGATAGCGGATGTTCGCCGCCGTGAGTGTGCCGCAACCACAGGTGATGGTCGGGCCCCCGGTTGGTTGGTCGGGCTTCTGAGTAACCTCGGTCCAGTAGTTGGTGTTATTGGCTGAAAAATAGATCCGGCTGAAACGAGCAGCATCCGACGGCGGCACGGTCACCGGAACATCAATCGAACCGGCACCGGCACTGGGCATTCCGAGTAGCCACGCTGGGGATTGCAGAACCTTCCAAGGACATGTTGAAGAAGACGCCGCAACCCGCAGGACTCCCTTTCCGCCTGCTACGCCGAAGATCGACGGTTCCATCGACAGGGACACGGTCGTGCAGCCGGCGCGATCGTTAGCGGTGAGCAACGCCCCGGCAAAAACACCTGTGGTGAGTTTCGCAGTGATCCACGTAGTGCCGACGCTGGCCGGCGTTACGAATCCACCGGCGACCGTCGCCACAGCTTCATCGCCAGACTTCCAGGACGCTTCCAGAGAGACGTCCCGAGAGGTGCCGTCAGCAAATGTGGCGGTGGCGATCCACCGGACTGGGGTGTCAGTGTAGGTCGTCGTGGTCCCGGATAACGCCACCGACACTGGCGCCGTGCTGGGAGTCCCAGGCGGCGGCGCCGTGGTAGGAGCTGTCGTGCCTATCGTGCCTGTCGGGCCTGACGTGCTCGTAGGAGATGTGGGTGCCGAGGATGGGGACTGGGAGCAGGCCGACATCGCCAAGACCAAGGCCCAGGATCCGATGCGACATAGCTGCATTGGCCCTCCTGCACCTTTCCAGACGCCCGGAGGTCGGCCGGCGTCCCTGGGGACCCTTCAAGTAGTGTACGCCCGGCTCGTCTCAGTGTAAAGGCGCCAGGCGGTTTCGTTACTCGCCAGGGTACCGGTCGACGCGCTTCAGCGGGTCAGATAGCGCTGACTCAGGGTGAACGCCGAATCCTGGGTACTCCGATGTGACGAGGGTCCTGCCGGTGGAGCGGTCCGCCTTCGCAACTCTCCGGCTCGAGATCGTTTTCGCGCTGCTTCGGCGGGCCAGCCTTCGCGCGAAGGCTGGCTTGCCCAGACGAAGCTCACGGAAGAAAGTGTGCAAGCTGGACGTGAGCGAAGTCTGGCGTCCCCACCGGGGGGAAGGGCATTCCCTCATCGCCGATCCCGGCGCCTGCAAATACAGATGGTCTGGGTGGGAAGGAAGTCCAACGTCTTCACCACCTCGAAGTCGGCATCCTGGATCTGTCGGAGGGTCTGGCGGAGGGCGGCCTTGGTTTCCTGCTCGGCCATCTCTGGGTATAGCTTCACGGGGTTCCAGTCGATGACCACGAGTCGCCCATCCGGTTTCAGGCCCTTGGCCAGGTTACCCAGGAAGTTCCTGGCGTTCCCGAGGGCGGACAGGACGTTCACCATCAGGGCCACGTCCACGGACCCCGCTGGGAGTTTCGGATCCTCCATTCCTCCCACCAGGACGGACACATTGGACGCGTTCTGCCGGGCACACTTCTCACGTAGCACCTTGAGGGCCGGTGCATCGATGTCCTCGGCAATCACCCGACCTGGGGGGCCCACCCGGTCCGCCAGATAGAAGGTGAACCAGCCGTCGCCGGCCCCCACGTCCGCCACGGTCATGCCGGGCTTGATGCCGATCTCGTCCATGACCCGGATGGGCATCTGCCACTGTACCCGGTCGGCAAACTGACCGAAGGCGCCATTCTGAGGCACCCCGGGCGTGACTTGCGTCGGTTCCTGAGCTCCCCAGACCACCAAGCCACCGACTACGCCCAGCAGCAAACATCCCCATCCCGCCAATGTCTTCGCCTGACCCATGTTCGCCTCGCCGGCTGTCACTCAATTAGACGACGCCGTCAGGTCCGCGGTTGTCACGAGCGCCTTGGCAGAGGGTCACGAACGTCAGTATCAGGGCTGCGGCACCGGTTCGCCTCCGGGGGGCAGCGCGCCGTTCCTAGAGTGGGGAGGTGGATACGCTGTGGAGGTCGTGACGTCCCCGACGGGAGACGAATTCCGTGGCATCACGGCGAACCGCCGATGTCATTCAGGCTGGCGTCCCACCAGGACACGCCATGATGTGGAACGTCGAAATGCTCATAACTATTCGACAATCCGCGTGACTGGTAGGCCCTGCTGTGCCGGGGACGCGTATTACAACTCTTGTCATAATCTGCCCGGAGATGTCGTGGACGACGGTGCCAAGGTCGGCATCCGAGACCACTACGGTCGCGTTCCCAGCGGGAACCGGTCCGGCGCCGCACCGCGCAGATCAGGCGGAGTACTTGCAGGAGAGCGGCGTGACGAGGACCAAGCCAAAGGAACTGGTGTCCAATCTGTGTGGGAGATGCCGGGCGTGACTCGCCAGACGCGTGCAGCAGGGCAACCGATACGGATGTTGGCATTTCTGGCAGGACTGAGCATCTCGGCCGCGCTGGTGTCATGTCATAGCCGCGAGGCAATCCCCTCCAACTGGCTCGAGGTCGCGCGCCGCGCACAGCGTGAAGGGAAGACATCGGTCAATGTTCCGATGTTCGTGGAGATGTACGAAGGCGGCAGGATGCGAGACGTTCTGAGAACCACCACGGTAGTCGTCGCGACTCCGCTCGCGGGCGAACCACAAGTGACGTTCATGGAATCGTATTTGATGACGTGGCGCGTCCTGCACATCGACGAACGCCTCGCGACCGGAACGCCTCTCCCCCCGCTTGGTGTGCCCTGATCAGCGGAAAGGGACCGGCGCCAGGTCCCGAGGAAATGGCGCCGGGGCTGGGGGGCGGGACGAAGGTCATCGAAGGCGTGACGATCCGATACACCTTCCGAGAGTCCGACGTGAACTTGGTCGCCGGCCAGCAGTATCTGTTCCTGCTGAACGTCTGTCCAAGCGGTCAAGCCGGGCTGACGTACGACGTCGCCAGCGTCCATTCGGTGTCAAAGGACGGGACTATCACTGCGTCGCTCGGCGGTCGCCCCTTTGCTCAGGAGCTGCAGGCTGTCGGCACTCTCAAGAGGTTGCGCGCGATTATCGAGGACGTCAAATCGCCCCGCTGGCTGACGCGATGCTGCAAGAGGTCAGTCTTCGCTTGAGATGTTGTCCTGACCTGCCAGCCGCAGTTCAACCGAAGGAGTGGCAAGGTGAGGTTGAGCGAAGGCTGGCGTCCCCACCGGGAGCCGACCGACAATGTATCAGCGTCGACGGTAGTACACGCGAGTCCGCAGCCTGATGGGGCGGCGGCCCTACACGGAAGCGTCGGGCCCGTTTTCCGTTCATTTCGAGTGGTTTGTAAGGGGCAGAACCGCATAGACTGAACTCTGCGGACCATGTCCGGTTATGAACTCCGTCCGGCTTGGAATGGCGATAGAATCTGACCAGAGAGACGGATGACCTCAATACAGAGACCGCATGCGCCCGAGCACTTTCACTCCGTTGTGGAATGGCGGTACGCGCGAGCGCACCGATACTGGGACGAAAGCGGAAAGCTGATCCGCGCCGTGGAGACTGAATTCCCGGGCTTGATCTGTAAGGGTCTATTCGAAGAGGGGTTCAAGTTCGAAGGCACCTCTAGGGGCATTACGACCGCGGTGTTTTATTGGGACAAGGCTCTCATCAGCCAAGTCGACCAAGGCGATAGCTCGTTTCCCGAGGCGGCGGCGCGCTTCTGGCCGATCGTTCGAGACGGTCTAGGTATCGCAGTTCCAAATAGAATCGGACACCGGACGTGGATGTGCTTTGGGACCGATACCACGAGAGTGGCCGTGCGGTGGCTTGAGCAGTTGACGCTGTGGCAATTCACCGGTCAGGAAATGGATGCGCTCGGCAGACCGCAAGCCCTAGGTTCGGTCATCCGCACGCAGCTCGAGCCCGGTGGCCGGCGAGTGCGACTGGAAGTTGAGGTTGGAACCGTAACGATCGCCCGCCGGGAACGCCACGGAGTAATCGTCAACGTGGACGTTGTAGCCGAACCTCCCGGAGTCGTTCCCGATGATGTGGCCGATTTTGTTAGATCGAACACTTCGTTCTTACGCGAACACGTGAGCCCGATCTTTGGAGCGCGGCGATAATGGCAAACAAACAAGCCGAAGTCCTCCAGTTCTACAGGCCCGTTACCACACCAGATACCGCGGCCCCTTCCCAGGCGGTTGCAGCACTGTCGCGGACGAGGACATCGGATACTGATTCGGGATTGTCTTACCCGCTGTCAGGCGCGGAAGTTCGGAGTCATTCCTCGCAGATCATCACGCTCCAGG
>Ga0334722_10001398_pt1 | contig 30379 bp, 21 predicted proteins | sample C3_bottom_MG_FD_207210 | JGI IMG/M metagenome (GOLD analysis project Ga0334722, IMG submission 207210) | Sediment microbial communities from Yellowstone Lake, YNP, Wyoming, USA - C3_bottom | ecosystem: Environmental > Aquatic > Freshwater > Lake > Sediment | place: USA: Wyoming | collected... | reverse complement strand
TGATCCATGTCAGCCTGAAGCAGGGAGGGTCGACCCTGACCCAGCAGCTGGCAAAGGTTGTTTTTCTGGGCCCTGAAAAGACCCTTAAGCGGAAACTGATGGAGGCGGCCCTTGCGTTCAAGATCGAACATAACCTCAGCAAGAACGAGATCCTCGAGCTTTATCTCAACCGTGTCTATTTCGGGCATGGCGCTTACGGCGTTGAAATGGCTTCAAAGGTTTATTTCGGGAAATCGCTTAAAAACCTGACCCTCGGTGAGACAGCCATGATTGCGGGGCTTGTCAAGGCGCCTTCGATTTACTCGCCGTTCAATGATCTTTCAAAGGCGAAGGAGCGGCAGTCTGTTGTTCTGATGCGGATGGAGGAAGAAGGGTATATAAAGAAGTCGGACAAGGATTATGCCTATGCACAGCCGCTTTACCTTTCGAGCCTGAAAAAAGGGGTTGAGGCGAACACGTATTTTGTAGACTACATAAAAAAATACCTTGAGGAGAAATACGGGGAAGAGACGGTCTATAAGGGCGGCATGAAGGTTCATACAACTCTCGACCGGGGCATGCAGAGCGCTGCGGTTAATGCGATGCAGTCGGGATTGCGGGAAGTGGATAAAAGGAGGGGCTGGCGGGGACCGATTGATCAGAAAAAAGGCGTGGACTTCGAGAAGGAGCTGAAGAGCAAAGATCTTGCAACAACAGTTGTTATCAATCCGGGTGATATATACTCCGGACTTGTCTTGAGCGTTTCGGACAAAGAGGCGGTGATCAAGACCCGCGGTGTGCTCGGCAAACTCTCAATCAGGGATGCCCAATGGGCCGCAAAGGTCCTGAACACAAAGGACGGGACAGCAAAGGTGGTCCAGAACTTTACCTTGACCCGCATTCTTAAGCCTGGTGATATGATCAGGGTGAGCATCAAGAGCATACAGAACAAGAACGTTCTCCTGGCCCTCGAGCAGGACCCCGAGGTGGAGGGGGCGCTGGTTGCGGTCGAGCCGCATACGGGGTTTCTCCGGGCACTGGTCGGCGGATATGATGTTACCAAGAGCGATTTCAACAGGGCCCTTTATGCGAAACGCCAGCCCGGGTCGTCATTCAAGCCCGTTATCTATGCTGCGGCCATGGATAATGGCTTTACCCCGGCCAGCATTATAAATGACGAGCCGGTCACCTACATGGGTGGACCGAAGGGTGCATGGAGCCCGGAGAACTATGACCATAAATTTTATGGCCCTACCCGCCTGCGTGAGGCCCTCACCTATTCGAGAAATGTGGTGACGGTGAAGCTGGTCGACGCGATCGGGATCGATAACCTGATGAACTTTGCGAGGACAGTCGGTATCCAGGGAGAGATTCCGCGGAATCTCAGCGTCGCCCTTGGGTCATTCAATATTACCCCGTTCGAAATTGCAATGGTCTACAACGTATTCGCGAGCAACGGGATGAAGGTGAAGCCGATATCGATCAAATATATAACCGACCGGAAGGGCAGGGTCCTTGAGACGAACGAGCCTGAGTCGGAACAGGCGATAAGCCCGCAGACAGCCTTTCTGATAACCTCGATGATGGAAGATGTCGTGAAATATGGGACGGGCTGGAGGGCCAAGTCCCTTGGTGTTCCGGTGGCAGGCAAGACAGGGACGACAAATGATTATAAAGATGCCTGGTTCGCCGGTTTTACGTCGAACCTTGTTACCAGCGTCTGGGTCGGATTTGACAGCTCACGGCCTCTGGGTTCGACAGAGACTGGAGCCCGTGCGGCCTCACCGATTTGGGCCTCTTTCATGTCAAGTGCTGTTCGCGGGCAGGCCGAGCCTTTTGCCCAGCCTGAGGGGATCGTTACTCTGGCCATTGACCCGAAATCAGGGCTCCTGTCACGGGACGATTCAGGGCTGAGGGAGTTTTTCAAGGAAGGTACCCAGCCGAAGCAGGTCTCGCCCTCGAAGTCCATATGGGAGATAAGAGACCCCTCGCAGTTCAATTTCGACTAGTGTAATATTTTCAACACTTCGGTGCATGCGTGCAGAAACGATCAAGATCCCTGCGAAAGGGCATCAATACATTAAGGCAGAGCTTTAAGGCGCGATGACGGCACGGGTTAGATTATTTCTTGGCCTGTTTTGAAATATAAACGATGCAGTCTTCGCAGATCCTGCCTGATGCAGTATTGCAGATCATCCGGTTCAGCTCCCAGCAGGGTTTTGTCTTGTCTATGAAAGCCGAACACTTGCCCTTTCGTTCATCAGGACAGTTGGTAATCTCCCAACAGGGGGCGTAATCGAGAAGCTTTTTTATGCCTTCAATGCTTATCTTCTGATGGTGGATCAGCTCCCTCAGGCAGCGTAGCCATTTGATGTCATTTTCCGAGTAGAAGCGGTTTTTGTTCCGCCGGGCCGGCTTGATAAGGCCATGTTTTTCATAGAGCCGCAGGGTCTGGTCGGTCGTGCCGATCAGTTCAGCGACGATACCGATCGGGTAGAGCGGCATGTCCTGTTTTTCAGCATCACTGATGTCTTTTCGCGTTCTTGTCTGTGCCATTATACGTTCGTACTACGGTTAATAATTGTAATTATTAATACATTATCAAATTAAAAAATGCAAGTATTTTATTTTTTAATTTGACAATGTTCAGTGGGGTTAGGTAATATCTGTAACGATTTAACCTGAGGAGGCTGCCCTGTTATGCATGAAGAGAAACTCTTAATGGATATATTTGTAAATCCTGAAGTTGTTCCGCATTTCGTGTCGTACGCATTGCTTGCATCGGTCATTTTGATAATAGTGTCCCTGCTTGTGAGACGCTCGCTCTCCCTTATCCCTCACGGGATACAGAATTTTATGGAGACGATTATCGAGACACTGCTGGCGCTTTGTGAAGAGAACATCGGCCACCACTGGGCGAAGGCTTTTTTTCCGCTGGTCGCCACGGTAGCGCTCTTTATTGCTGTCTGCAATTTCATGGGCCTTATCCCGGGCTTTACAGCCGCAACGAGCAATATCAATACAAATGCTGCAATGGCCATCCCTATATTCCTTGCGACGCATATCTTCGGTATCAGGGTCCACGGTTTCTCGTATCTCAACCATTTCCTTGGTCCTATACGCAACATTTATGCGCTTCCGCTGATGGTGCTGATGTTCGTCATTGAATTCATCGGACATCTCGTGCGGCCGGTGACCCTCACGGTCAGGCTTTTTGGCAATATGGTCGCAAAGCATTACCTCCTGGGCGTGCTGCTGATGCTGGCGCCCATGTTCCTGCCGGTATCCATACTGGTGCTCGGTGTGCTGGTCAGTGTTATCCAGGCGTTTGTCTTTACTCTCCTGACAGCGCTTTATCTTGGTGGTGCCGTTGAAGAGGCACATTAATTCAAATTCCTTGAGAAAGGAGGAAGTGGTATGAAAAGAATTATCGCATCTGTTTTATTGGTACTGTCTCTGGTTGTCCTGATGGCCCCTGTTGTCTTCGCTGAGGAGTCTGCAGCAGCTGTTGCGTCACCTGCAGAGGCCAAGCTGAAGTATTACGGCGTTGCAGCCCTTGCCTGCGGTCTTGCTATCGGGATTGCGGCACTGGGAACCGGCATCGGCCAGGGCCTGGGTCTGAAAGGAGCAACCGAGGGCATCGCACGGAACCCCGGTGCATCCGGCAAGATCACCACGACCCTGATCATTGGTCTTGCCATGATCGAGTCTCTGGCGATCTATGCGCTTGTTGTTGCGCTGATCCTGCTTTTCGTGAATCCGTTCAAAATATAGTTTTTTTACGGATATACAGGCAATAAAAAAGGGCCGAACAGGCCCTTTTTTATTGCCTGATGAGAAGCAGCCACTCTCGGATGAAAAACGCTTGAAATTGCCCGATATTTAAAACCTGTTTCTAAAATAAAGGATTGTCATCCTCATGCATGCCTTCCTGCCGGCAGGCATGATCCGGGGATCCGGAGCATGCTGAAAACACTGGAGTCTTGATTGAGAACTTCGGGAATGACGGGCAAAAAATAGAGTTTATCAACATCCCCTATTTAATCATTGACAAATGATCCTGCTTATGATAAAACAAGACTATAAGAGTCCTGTATAGCACATTTGCTAGGGTTGCTTCAGCACAGCATGCCCGGATTATTTGGTTATTAAATGACATACTAACGGGAGGTGGAAAATGTTGGAGATGTTGAACAAGCGTGAATACATAAACGATTTTCTTTATTTCGTGGTGCGACCTGAGAGGCGGGGGGACAAAGAGGTTCTGATCCTGTGTTCGGGTGTAAATCTGACCCGTTTTTCGCCTATCACCAAAAACCGGTATGGTATTGGCGGCAATCCTGTTCTGAGCGGACTTCAGCTGGTCAAGTACGATCTCTGTGCTTTTGCCCTGTCAAAGGGTGCTGTCCCAAGAGATATCTGGGGATACCATTGTGATGGTATTGCCCCGACTCAGGAGGCCTGGTATGCAGAGCCTCTGCAGATAGCGAATGCCGAAAATTTATCGCCTGAAGAAATCATCAGCTTTGGGGTCAGAAGCCTGTTGCAGAAGGTTATCACCTGTACCCGGCTCGGATACGAAATTCCGGATACGATTCCCTCACCGGCAGATCTGCAGAATTATCTGGAAGATATGTGCAGGGCAATGCCTCAGGCTGCCTGAAATCCCGGCTGTATGACGTCATGCGAACATGACGCCATACAGCCGGGACTCTGAATAACCTGCTGCATGCTAAATATCATTTCTTCATCTGCTCGTACATCCTGGCGTTTTCGATCGCGATGCCGCCTTGTTCCGCCATGGCAACGGCCACGTCGATCTCGTCCTGGCTGAAATTTCTATAAGAGTCGGTCAGAAGCCGCATGATCCCGATGATCCTCTGTCTTACGACGATCGGTATGACAAGCATGCTCCTGATTCCTTCCTCCCGCGCTTCATCCTGATAAACAACACGGGGATCAGTAGTGGCGTCAAAAATGGCTACCGGTTTCCCGTCAAGGGCGACAGAGATGCTGTGCTCGGCTTCGATTGGACCTCTGCTCAGATATTTTTCACTCAGGCCGTATGATGCGGCGAGTACGAGCTTCTTCCCCGTTTCATCCAGCAGGCGTATGGTTGCGGCCCTGGTCGACATGATCTCCGGAATCTTTCTGACGATGGTCTCGAGGACTTCACGGCTGTCCAGAGTGGAGCTGATGACCTTTGATACCTGCTGGATCGCCTGAAGGTAACGAACCTCACGGTACTGTTTTTCGTACATGCGCGCATTTTCGATCGCGGTCCCGCACTGCTTGGCCAGCGAGGCTGCAAAGTCTATCTCTTCCTGCGTGAAGTTTCTTGGATGTCCGGTCAGCAGCCGCAGGACGCCAATGACCTTGCCTCGTGCAATGATCGGCAGGGTCAGCATGCTCCTGATACCTTCCTGCTCGGCCTCCTTTTTGTACCTGATCCGCGGATCTGTAGCAGCATCATTGATTGCCACAGGGCTCTCCCTCAGCGCCTCCCTGATATTTTCTTCAGTATCGACCGGGCCCTTGTTGAGATACCGGGCACTCAGGCCATAGGCCGCAACAAGCTTCAATTCCTTTCCAGCATCGTCCAGCAGCCGGATGGTCGCTCCTTTGAGGTTCAAAACTTCAGGGATCTTGTTAACGATAAGGTCCAGGACTTCTTTGACATTCAGAGTCGAACTGACCGCATCGGTCACCGCCTGAAAAACGTTCAGGTATTCTTTTTCCCGGGATACGGATTTCTCGAATATCCGGGCGTTCATAATGGCGATGGCCGCCTGATCCGCAATGGCGGCTACAAACTTCAGGTCCTCGTCAGAATAAGAGACCGGCTCGGCTGTGTACATCCTGAGCACGCCGATAACCTCCTCCCTGAAACGCAGCGGAATTGACAGGATGCTTCGAATCCCCTCTTTTTCCGCTTCGTTACGATAGCGTGCATTTTTGTCCGCAGTGATGTCATATATTGAAACCGGTTTGCCGGCAAGTGCGTCGTCAATGCTCGCATCGTAGTCAACCGGCCCCTTATCGGCATATCCACGACTGAGGCCATGGTAGGCCGCCAGTTCCAGCTGGTTGGTCTCTTTGTTGAGCAGTCTGAGAAGGCTGGCCTTCACATTCATGACTTTCACGACATTGGTCACGATAAGCTTCAGGACCTCATCGAGAGAGAGGCTGGTGCTGATTGCCTTACAGATGCCCTGATAGCTTTCGAGGTAGATCTTCTTTGAGAATATCTTCTCGGCACAGGCCGGGCACATCGAATGGGTGAAGTCCCCGAAGCCTTCTCCGGTGAGAAAGGTTTCGAGCTGGCTCCATTCATCGCTGTCGTTGCGTATTTTTTTACACCACCCGCAGATCGGGATCAGCCGTTCGATTTTCTCATGCCTGATCTGAAAAAGCCTCAATCCTTTAAAATCAGCGACATTTCTGAAGGCAATAACAATGCCCCTGAACTTTCCATCGGCGTAAAACGGCGCGATATGCTCTTCGACCAGGATCTTTTCTCCATCTTTTGCAATCAGAAAAAGGTTTCTCCTCAGGGGAGCGTGCTCTTCAGAGATGCAGGTAATCGGGCAGTCTGTGTCGCATATGACATGTCCACTCTCGTCCTCATGTTTCAGGAGATTTCCTGCACAGCTTCTTCCTGTCATTTCTTCAGCCGTATAGCCGGTTATTGTTTCAGCGCCTTTGTTCCAGAATTCGATCACGCGGTTGCTGTTGATGATGTACAGTCCGTCAGGAATGCTGTTGAGAATCTGGAGATACAGTTTAGATTTTTTATCGAACATCGGTTTCCCTGTATGAAAAATTGAATAAATTCCAAGCAAACCTATTATAATGAAAGACGAGCGCTTAATAAAGGTTATCAGGTATGGATCTACATCTTTACGCACAATTAAAAGAGACCGCCCTGCAGACAGCCTGCCGGATCGGCAATCCTTCATTCTATGAGCGGCACGAAAAGGAACTCCTCATGTCATCTGCTTTTTTTGAATCGAGCAGTGTGATATCCCGGTGCCTGCAGTATCTTGATGAGGCGAGGCTGCATCCTGCCCATGGTATCCTGCATTGTGAAAAGGTCGCCCGTGAGGCGGGGGCAATCCTCCTCGTAGAACGGCTTGGAAGAGGGCTTGCCGATACGGACAGGGATGAGCTGATGCTCTCCGTCCAGATTGCGGGGCTGTTCCATGATATCAGGAGGAGTGAGGCCGATCACCCAATAGCAGGCAGTCGTGAGACAGAGCGGATTCTCCGGGACTTCGACATGAACGACCGGTATAAACAGTATATCGTTGCAGCAATCAGAAATCATGAGGCCTTCAAGCAGGTACTCGGTTCAGCGGATGAACCGGCCCGTCTGGTGAGTGATTGCCTGTATGATGCCGACAAGTTCAGGTGGGGACCTGATAATTTCACGAAGACTCTCTGGCTTATTACGGAATCTTTCAATGTACCGCTCAGGAGGCTTTATCAGGATTTCGAAGAGAAACTGGAGGGCATCAGCAGGATCAGTGAGACGTTCAGGACAGAGACGGGCAGGAGATACGGGCCGGAGTTTATCGAACTCGGCTTGAGGATAGGAAAAGAAATCTACAGGGAAATGTGTGCCATGGAGTTGTCATAATATGCACCTTATTACAGACCTCAAGGACCTGCAGCAGCGCTTTACAAACAGCATCATTACGCTGGGGAATTTTGACGGCCTTCACCGGGGACATCAGGAACTGATCAGGATGGTGATAAGCCGGGCAAAGGAGACGGGGGCTGTCAGTATGGTCGTTACCTTCAGGCCGCATCCGCTGAAGATCCTTTGTCCTGAGAAATGCCCGCCCCTGATAAGCATATATGAAGAAAAGATAAAGTTGATCGAAGACCTCGGTATTGATGTCCTGGTCAAGATACCCTTTACCCTTGAGTTTGCGGGTATGACGCCGGAGGCCTTTGTCCGGGAGGTCCTCTGCGGCATGCTCGGTGCCAGGGAGATTTTTGTTGGTGCCAACTATCGGTTTGGCAGGGAGAGGAAGGGGACGGTCCAGACCCTAAGCGACCTTGGCAGGGAATGCGGGTTTGTGGTCAGGGAGGTCGGGCAGATATCGCTGGACGGGGAGGTGATCAGCAGCACGAAGATCAGGCACCTTCTGAAAAATGGAGAGGTTGACCAGGCATCACGGCTGCTCGGCAGGGCATATGCGATCACCGGTGTTGTTGTCAGGGGAGATGGCAGAGGCAGAACGCTCGGGTTCCCTACGGCCAATGTCGCACCCAAGCATGCGATCATACCTGCACACGGTGTATATGCAGTGAGGCTCTTTGTCAGGGACCGGTTTTATGACGGTATCGCCAATATCGGGATTCGGCCGACGTTCAGTAAGGAGACGCTCTCGATTGAGGCATATCTCTTTGCCTTTGACGAGGACATTTATGGGGAAGAGATATCTGTCTATTTTCTGGAAAAGATAAGGGATGAGAAGAAGTTCGGCAGCGTTGATGAACTGGTTTCCCAGATACGGCATGACATAGAACAAGCAAAACAGATTCACAAAAAAAATTCTCAAAAAAGGTAGCAAAAGCAGGTTAGACGTGTTATCATAAAATCGTAGGCGGATACCCTCCAAAGATCCCCATTTTTTTACATCCGCCTACATCCCCAAGGGGCAGGCCTTTCCCCGATCCCCAGGCCTGCCCCTTACTTTTGTCCTGTTCCCGTTGTCGCTTCCGCCTTCTGTCTGCGTTGTTCGGACAGAGGGCATATTATTACAGAGGTAACTGTAGTTCGGGAATAGATTGGTTCCTTGGGGTTGCATTCGGGCTGAAGCTGGGGGTTCTGACGGCAGGGCAAATAAATAGAGCCATATGCCGGAATATTACTGCTTCCGGCCGGTTCAGGCAGAGCCCCGAAGAAACGACTCTGCCAGTCGAACCTATGGCTCCAAGATATCAGATGCGATATCCGGCTCCGGGAAAAGGAAGAGCATTTTTAAAATATGGGTGCTTCGGCGGCTGTTTAAGGCTCCCTCCCGCAAGAGGTATGCACACCACAACCAACTCCCGCTCCCTGGCCAACAGGTTGATCCTCTTTCTTTCCCGGATCCAGAGCACCGCAACCTTCCAGTTCTCTTAATTTCATTTTACCTCGACATTGGGGTAAGGTCAAGCCAAATAACATCCAGGCAAGTGCCTTGCTGATCTGAACTCTAACTACAGTGATCTTATTGATTTATTGTTACGGCTGCGACTGAAAAACGGTCACAGAACGGTCCACTGCTGGGGGAGAAAGAGCTTTTCATACGTCATAAGGGCAAAGCTGTCGGTCATGCCGGCGATAAAGTCGCAGACCATCCGGTTTCTGTTCAGCTTTTTTTCAGAGGGGATATCCCCGGCGATCTCGCCGGGATGTTCCAGGTAATAGGTATAGAGGTCCTTCAGTATCTTCTGTGCCTTTCTAAACTCTCTGATGATTACCGGGCTTTCATACACGCGTGCATAAAGGAAATCCCTGAGGGTGTAGGTCGCCTCTGAGAGGCCGTCACTCATCCTCAGTTCAGCAAGGTCTGTCCCGAGAGTACTGTATATAAGGTCTTTCACCATGGTGTCGATACGCTTCGCATGTGACGTGCCGAGACGTTTTGCCGCAATCTTTGGAATGTCGGACTCCCTGATTACTTCTGCACGGAGGGCATCATCGAGGTCATGGTTAACATAGGCGATCAGATCGGAGACGCGGACAACCTGTCCTTCAAGGGTCGCCGCACGTTCTGTTTTTTTGTCAGGGATGATCAACCCCTTGCCTTTTGAATGTTTGACAATGCCGTTGCGCACCTCGCAGGTCAGGTTCAGCCCATGGCCATTCCTCTCGAGGAAATCAACAACCCGAAGGCTCTGCTTATAATGGTCAAAACCGCCCGGATGGATTTCTCTCAGAATCATCTCTCCTGCATGACCGAATGGCGTATGCCCGAGGTCATGGCCGAGGGCGATGGCTTCAGTGAGGTCTTCGTTCAGCCGGAGCGCCCGGGCTATGGTGCGGGCGATCTGTGCTACCTCAAGCACGTGCGTGAGCCGGGTACGGTAATGGTCCCCCTGTGGTGCGAGGAAGACCTGGGTCTTGTGCTTCAGTCTCCGAAAGGCCTTGCAGTGGATGATCCTGTCACGGTCACGCTGGAATGCGGTGCGTATTTCGCCTTCATCTTCTGCTGTTACACGGCCTTTGGTTCTGGAGCTGAGGCAGGCGGCCGGGTGAAGGTATTTTGCCTCAATCGCTTCTGTCTGTTCCCGTATGGTTATCATTATTTTATTGCGGTGAGTATGAGGTCTGCAGCGGCTGTCATGACAGACTACTGTTCTGCCTGCTGAAGCCCCTTTACTGCCTTGTCGTTTGCTGCGTCGATCCTTAATGCCCTCTCGAAGAATCCGGCAGCACGCTTCTTCATTCCTGCCTTCAGGTAGATCAGGCCGAGGTTTGCGTGGAAGTCGGCGTTGATTGGTTCGAGTTTAATAGCGGTGAGCAGCGATTCTTCTGCATCTTTCAGTCTTCCCGGGATCTTGGATAAGGCCAGGGAAAGATAGTTCCAGTAGACCCCGCTTTCAGGGACGAGTTTTGCCGCCCACCTGAAGTGTTCAGCGGCGCCCCAGTAATTTCCTTTTTTGAACTCTTCTACGCCCCTTTTGAACTGGTCTTCAGCCCGAGGGGGTTCCTCTGTTTCAGGGGTCCTTCCAGCTGCTGCTGCCGGCCTGAAGTAAGCCGTCCTCGATGCCTCATCCTTCAGAAGATTATATGCCTTGGTTATGGCATCAAAAATGTTTGTCAGTTTGGATTTGACCGAGTCGTCCCTGATAGCAAAATACCGGTCGGGATGAAATTCTTTTGCGAGCCGGTAATAGTTCTTCTTGATTGTTTCACTGTCCGACCGGGCATCGGTCTCGAGGAGTTCTGCAGGGCTGAGCGTATCGATTTTCGCATGCATTGTATTGATCTTCTGAATCAGCGTCTCATCCTCTTCAGGATGCGGCTGGAGTATATCGTTCAACGACATGCTCATCTCGGTTTCCTGCGGGCCGGTCGTGTCCACTCCGGAGGTCTCCGCCGGTGCTGCGGGCTCAACGATACCGAGAGACCACAGCACATAGAGAATTTTCAGGGCCTCAAAAGAAGCCAGCCACGAGGCTTCGATAACCTCATTGATCGTTCTGGTGCCGTCGATCAGAGAAAGTATTTTTTTGTCCTGGATACTCAGTTCAATGTCCTGAAAGAGGCTCAGCGGGTCACTGCTCAGCCTGAGTACAGAGGAGGTCGCCGGCATCTCATTCCTGATCCGTGTCCAGCTGTCAATGTGTTTCACTGAGTCATAGATCAGGTTTCCCATACTCATCTTGAGGGTTATAACCTCCTGTGCCGGGATCTGCCCGTCAGTAAAGATATAATCCGCATCTTCGGCAAGGAAAAGGCTCTGGATGATTTCCTTTACCTGATATTTTACGCCCCAGAAAAGATCTTTTGGGGTCAGATATCCAAGTTCAACAAGGATGGCGCCCTGTCTTTTATCAGATGTCTTCAGGATCTCGACAGACTTGTCATATTGCTCTACAGATATCTTTCCAGCCTTCAGGAGCATTTCGCCGAGCCTGTCATCCTCGTAGGTCGACGAGGCAAATACGACATCCCCGGTATGGACAAAGAGTTTCTTTGTCCATACCGGGGTGGCCAGTGAGACGGTCCCGGTCTTTCTCTGTCTGTTGAGATATACGAGGATTCTGACGAGGCTCGTTGTCCTAACGTTGCCGTTGAGCGGTATTCCCATTGTCCCTTTCTCCTGCTGTCTTCTTAATCAGTTGCAGCTCGTCCTCAAGGGAGGTTCTTTCATGCCGCAGTGCCTGGATCTGCATGCTGGTATGATTAAGCTCCTCAGACTGCCTTTCTATTCTATCTCGCAAAACATATATATAGTAGCCTTCAATCCCGGCCGCAAGAATGAGCAGGAAGACCAGCAAAACAGGGAGGACTGCCTGTTTCCCGATCTTGATTTTCATCATCATAAGCCATTTCCCCATCTTTGTCTCCTCAGATGCTACTTATAGCGTGTGACCGTAAAACTGAGGATCTCTGCTGCTTCCGAAGGAAGTATGCCGGCCTTCATCCTGGTTATCCTTAGCTGGTCTGCCACGGTGTCAACCCCTTCGAGGTCAGGCAAAAGCAGTCCCCGTCTATGGCCGCTCTGCACGATGATGCCGTATTTCTTCGGGTCCAGTTGGTGTACGTCCCGGACCCTTTCGGGGGGGGAAAGTACATCTACGGAATAGACCAGGTCATCGAGCTCGTCAGGACCGACCGGGCTGAAACGCGGATCGCGGCTTGCCGCTGAGACAGCATTGGCAATTACCTCCTGGACTATGCTGCCGGTGGAGGGGGTAAAGGTCCCGATGCAGCCCCGCAGCTCACCGTTTTTTTTGAGGGATACGAAGACCCCTGCCTTCTGAAGATACTCAGGCGGAATATCTTCAGGCGGGGATATGACTATGCCATGCACTGCAAATTCCTCGACAGCCTGTTTCGCGATCTCAACCAGCCGGTGCACTATTTTTCCCTTTGGAGTGAAAAGGCAGCGATGGCGAGCAGCGCCTGTTTAGCCGCAGAATCAGGGAACAGGGAGAGCCTCTCCTGCGCGTCCGTAACAAGGGCTGACGCCTTTTCAAAGGAAGCCTCTATTGACCGGTATTTCTTGAGAAGGAGGAGAATGCGCGCGATTCCCTTCTCGGAAAAATCTTCTTTGATGATCTCTTTTATTTCGTTGACCTCGTGCTCTTCGGCTGCCTGGAGCAGGTGGAGAAGCGGGAGGGTCACCTTCCCTTCTTCAAGGTCCTTGCCGAGCTTTTTGCCGAGTTCACCCTCGTTGGCCATATAGTCGAGGATATCGTCCGCCATCTGAAAGACAATGCCGGTCTTCATCCCGAAATCGGCAAGGGCATTTTCTCTGTCTTCCGGAAGATTCCCGAGGATCGCCCCAACCCTGCAGGCGGCGGAGATCAGTGCCCCGGTCTTTGCGGCTATGATTTCCATATATTCTTCCTCGGTGATATCGACATCGCCGATGCGGTTCAACTGAAGGAGTTCGCCCTCGGTCATTCGGGTAGTCGCTTCGGACAATGATTCCATGATCCTCTGGTTTTTCAGCAAAACTGCTGCCCTGAGAGCATTTGAGTAGAGAAAATCCCCGACCAGGACGACTACCTGATTACCCCAGACAGAGTTGGCGGTCGGCTTCCCCCTCCTGACATCTGCCATGTCGACTACATCGTCGTGAAGGAGCGAGGCGGTGTGGATGGACTCGATGATCCCGGCGATCTCAATATCAGATTCCCCCTTGTAGCCTGCAAGATCAGCACTCAGGAGATGAAAGAGTGGTCTCAGTCTTTTCCCGCCGCTCGAAATGATATGGTTCCCGATCAAGGGGATGATTGAAGCCCTGTTGCTGAAGAGTTCCCTTATCTTCTGCTCAACGAGCCTGATCCTTGGTTCATACAGGTCGAAGACCTGCTGCAGCTGCATGATCTGCCCCCGGGTTTGAGACTGCCTCGTTGTCACGCCAGAGTCCCCGTCATTGACTTATTCATGGCCTGACCTCTATCCTGAGCCTGCTGACGTCCGCAGAAGGGTCTGCCAGCTTCTTGAGGTCAGAGGGTCTGAATATCCCTTTTTCGGTGATGATCGCTGTGACATATTTCGCGGGGGTGACGTCGAACGCCAGGTTTCTCACCCTGACCCCCTCAGGAGCAATACGGCAGGTCCCGAATATATGCGTCACCTCTTCGGGACTCCGTTCCTCGATCGGGATCAGGTCCCCGGAGGGGGTCGAAAAATCGATGCTGCTCATCGGTGCCGCTACATAGAAGGGAATGCCGTGTTCTTTGCAGAGCACCGCAACCGAATAGGTGCCGATCTTGTTGGCAACGTCGCCGTTCAGGACCGTGCGGTCAGTGCCGACGATTGCCAGATTGATCTCCCCCTTCTGCATGATTGCGCCGGCGGTGTTGTCGGAAATCAGCGTCACCGGGATGCCGTCTTCCATCAGCTCCCAGGCTGTAAGCCTGGCGCCCTGGAGAACAGGCCTGGTCTCATCAGCGATAACACTGATCTGTTTGCCCTGCTCTTTGGCGACCCGCATCGGTGCGGTTGCCGTCCCGTAACCGCCGGTAGCAAGGGATCCTGCATTGCAGTGGGTGAGGATGGTGTCTCCGTCTTTAATAAGCTGGGCCCCCCAGAAACCGATGGCCTTGTTTATCTGAATATCCTCGTCGAGCACCCTTTTGGCTTCTTGAATGAGCATGGCTTTAAGATTCAGTACGGTCTCGTCTTTATGATTGAGAATGAATGCCCTGAACCTGTTGACGGCCCACTGGATATTGACTGCAGTCGGCCTCGTTGCCAGAAGTTCGGCAAAGGCAGGCTCAAGCCCCTTTATGAATTCATCGCAGGAGGAGGCTTCGACATTCTGTGCGGCAAGGGCTATGCCCATCGAGGCGGCAATGCCGATCGCAGGGGCCCCGCGGATCCACAGTTTTTTTATGCCTTCCGCTACCGTATGGTAATCGGCGCACTCGATATAGACTACCTCTATCGGAAGTCGTGACTGGTCGAGCATGACCACCCTGTCGCCAACCCACTCTATTGTCTTAACCATACGTCCTCCCGTGTTCTCTCCAGTATTATAAACTAAATCAGGCCATTATTCATGGACATCGGGGATGAGGATTTTTCAGGTTCAGCTGTGCATGGGGGCAAGTGTCGTGATGATCATAAAGCCGGTGAGGAGGATAATGGCGGCGATTGTTCCCCATGAGATGTAATTATAGCTGCGGGGGTTGACATACTCTCCCATCAGTTTCTTGTTGTTGACGAGCAGGAGGGCAAAGACCAGCACAAACGGGAGCAGGAGTCCGTTGACAACCGCGGAGAGCACCATGAGAAATACAAGCGGCGCTCCGGGGATCATGATGACTGCCGAGGCAAGGGCTATCGTCAGTGTATATATCCACATGAACTGCGGGGCCTCTTTGAAGGATTTGTTAATCCCTGCCTCCCATCCCATCGCCTCACAGATATAATAGGCGGTTGCGAGCGGGACGATGATCGCGCCCAGCAGTCCGGCGTTGGCCAGGCAGATGGCAAATATCAGGTATGCGTAGTCGCCGGCCAGCGGCTTAAGCGCGAGGGCAGCCTCTGCAGCCTCATTGATCCTGATGCCGTGGGGAAACAGGAGCGCTCCGCAGGTGACTATAATAAAGAAGCTGATAATATCGGTAATGAAACATCCGATAATAACGTCCAGCCGTGAGGCTGCATAATTTTCCTTCTTGATCCCCTTTTCAGCGATCGAGGACTGTAGATAGAACTGCATCCACGGGGTAATGGTCGTGCCGATGATCGCAATGCTCAGCATGATATATTCAGAATCCCATCTCATCTGGGGGGCGACCGCACTTTTGAGGACCGGGGCCCAGTCCGGCTTCGACATAAAACCAGAGACGACATACCCGAAATAAAGGAGGCAGGCGATAAGGAGAATCTTCTCCACAAAGCGGTAGCTGCCCCGTGTTACCAGCATCCATATGGCGAGGGCGCCGACCGGGACCATGACATACTTGCTCAGTCCGAGTATCTCCATGCTCGCAGCCCATCCGGCGAGGTTTGCGACGGTATTTCCAAAATTGGCAACGAGGAGTCCGAGCATCATATAGAAGGCGGCCTTTATCCCATAGTTTTCCCGGATCAGGTCTGAAAGCCCTTTCCCGGTAATAACGCCCATCCTTGCAATCATCTCCTGGATAACGACCAGTGCCACGGTGGTCGGCAGCAGGGTCCAGAGCAGGCTGTACCCAAAGCGCGCACCGGCAACGGAATACGTCGTGATGCCGCTGGCGTCATTATCAATGTTGGCGGTTATAATACCGGGGCCCATGATCGAAAGAAAAAGAAGGAACCGTTTCCAGCGGCTCATATCTTTCTCCTTTTTTTCTTTGCAGCGGGCGGCAGAAGCATGTCGATGATGTCGTCGACGGTTATTATCCCATGCATATACCCGTTTTCGTCCACAACCGGAAGTGCCAGCAGATTATACTTTGAAATAATCTCGGCCGCATCCATTTCATCCTCACCCGGGGAGACTGTCTTGAGGTTGGTCTCCATGATATCAGCGAGCAGGCAGTCGGGCTCAGCCAGGATCATTTCCTTGAGTGACGTAACGCCGATCAGTTTCTCCTCTTTGTCGAGGATGTAGATATAGTAGACGTTTTCGACCTCCCGCGCGTGTATCTTGAAACGCTCCGAGGCCTCCAGAACCGTCATGTGAGGCGCATACGCTATATAATCGTTCGTCATACGACCGCCGGCAGTATCGTCATCGTGTTCGAGAAGTTCCTGGATGTCTTCAGCCTCCTCTTTCTCTATATTTTCAAGGAGTTCCTGCGCCCTTTCAGACGACAGATCACTGAGGATGTCGGCAGCCTCATCCGGCGGCATCTCCTCAATGATGTCAGCAGCTTTTTCTGTGTCCATTGCATTTATGATGTCAGCCTGCATTTCAGGCTTCAGTTCGGACAGGGCCTCTGCCGCAGTCTCAATATCAAGATCCTTAAAAAGGTGCGCCCCTTCTTCCCTGGATACCTGGCTGATGATGTCGGCGATGTCAGCGGGATGGAGCTCCGAGAGCATCTGCCGCGGCACCGTCAGGGTGATGGCGTTCAGTTTAGGGCGCAACGGCTGAATATAGTTCCAGCTGATCAGATTATAGGGGAGACTGGTCTTGAACATGCTCAGGAACTCTTCACTGCCGCGTTCGATGCCCAGCCGCCGCAGGATGCCCCGCATGCCGACGTCGACCGCAATCAGGATGGCATCGTTCTGATACCCTTCAAGTTTTATGTCATTAACCCTGACCACCTTCGCGCCGTTTGCGTCGACGATCTGCTTGTCAAGGATGTCCCTGACAACGAGGAGATCGTCCTCGCTGAACTCATAAGGGATCAGATTGTCCCGATAGGTTCTTGAGGAGATGATTTTTTTATTGAAAATATTCAGATCTACCCAGGGGAGCCTGAAATACTTCTTCTTTTTTTCAATAACGAGCATCGAGACGAGCGGGAGCGGATCCCCTTTGACGATTGCAAGGTCCTTCACCCTGCCGAGCTCTTCGCCCTTTGGGTCCAGAACAGGCTTCTTGATAATTTCGCTTGAAAATACTTCGCCAAAAAAAGGCATAGCAACTCCCTCAGGTTTTGTTGTTCAGATCAGCAGGAAATGAAGATACCGCCCATAAGTATAGCCTTCCCGGGGGCGTTTCGGCAATACTTTTCTGCGGTTCTTTCTGTTTTTCCCCAGCTGGTATGTGTGCATATATAGAGGGAGGTTGTGTTAGAATAACGAACTAGCTCATTAGGAGATTACGCATACGTGAATAATCCTCTTTACAGACCCGCACCACCATGTTACCGGAAAGGAACCGCCTCCGGGTCCTGCCGGCCGAACGCCGGTCCTCTCGCTTTTCATGCCCCTTCTCCCGATATAGCCGGGGACAAGTTTCACGAAGAGTGCGGCGTTTTTGGCGTCTTTGGTCATCCCGAGGCTGCGAATCTTGCCTATCTCGGTCTTTACGCCCTGCAGCACCGGGGACAGGAAGGGGCCGGAATCTGTTCCTCGGACGGCAAGCAGCTGTATATCGAGAAGGCGATGGGACTCGTTGCCGACATCTTCAGCGAGAAACGGCTCAAGAAACTGCCGGGCCATGCCTCGATCGGCCATAACCGTTATTCGACTGCAGGCAGCAGCATACTGAAGAATGTCCAGCCCATTGTTGCCAATTTTGCGCTTGGTACGCTGGCGCTGGGGCATAATGGCAACCTGGTGAATGCCGCTGACCTCCGCAAGAACCTCGAGGACGACGGGGCCATTTTCCAGTCGACCTCTGACAGTGAGGTCGTTGTGCATCTTATCGCCCATTCCAAAGGGGAGAGTTTCTATGAACGGGTCGTGCATGCCCTCAGACAGGTGAGCGGGGCGTTCAGCCTGCTGATCCTGAGGGAGAACGAACTGGTTGCTGTACGCGATCCGTATGGTGTCCGGCCCTTGTGTCTGGGCCAGGTGGACGGCGCCTATGTCGTTGCATCAGAAACCTGTGCCTTTGACCTGATCGGCGCGAAATATATTCGGGATGTCGAACCCGGCGAGATGGTGATCATAAACGATCAGGGCCTGACATCGCTCAAGGCCCTCCACTCCGAGAGGCGTGCATTCTGCATTTTTGAGTTCATCTACTTTTCCCGGCCTGACAGTTATATTTTCGGACATCAGAATGTCAACAGCATACGCAAGGAGCTCGGAAGGCAGCTTGCCCGGGAATCGATGGTTGACGCTGACATTGTTATCCCGGTCCCTGATTCAGGAGTTCCCGCTGCTCTTGGCTTTTCGGAAGAAAGCGGCATCGGGTTTGACTTCGGCCTGATTCGCAACCATTACATCGGCAGGACCTTTATCGAGCCGAAGCAGAATATACGGCATTTCGGGGTGAAGATAAAGCTCAATCCGGTGCGGGAGTTGCTCGAGGGGAAGAGGGTTGTGGTCATCGATGACTCCATCGTGCGCGGGACGACAAGTAAAAAGATCGTCAAGATGATCCGGGAAAACGGTGGTGCTAAAGAAGTTCACCTGAGGATAAGCTCCCCGCCGACGATCATGCCCTGTTTTTACGGTATTGACACACCGACGAGGCAGGAGCTTATAGCCTCGACCCATGACGTGGAGGAGACCAGAAAGTATGTAACAGCGGATTCTCTTTCGTATCTGAGCATGGGGGGACTGCTGCGGAGCGTCCGTGGTACGGACGATTATTGTTCTGCCTGTTTTTCGAACGTCTACCCGATCAATTTCCCCGGTGAGCATATGGAACAGCTCGAGTTTCTTTTTAAATAGCAGGAAAGGCATGACCGACTGCATTGTTATTCTCATTGCCGCCCCCTGTGAGGACGATGCGGCGATTATGGCCAGAGAGATTGTCGAGACCGGTCTTGCCGGATGCGTCAATATTGTAAACGGTGCGCGGTCCATCTACCGGTGGGAGGGTAAGACTGAAGACCATACCGAGGTCCTGATGATCGTCAAGACGCGGAGGGATCTCTTTGATGCCCTGATGAAAAGAGTAAAGGAGCTGCATAGCTATAGTGTTCCGGAGATCATAGCCCTGCCGGTGCTCGAGGGGGCTGAGGATTATCTCGGATGGCTCAGGGGCGTTACTGTCCATCACTAAAACAACAAATTAGGCACACCAGGAGGTTGTTTATGAAATCTGCAGTTCTGTCAGTACTTGTCTTGATCCTGACTGTCACCTTCTCTGCCGGTTCATATGCCGAACCGGCGCAAAAAGAGATCCTTATCGGCCTAATCCCTGAGATGAATGTCTTCAAGCAGCAGGAGCGGTTCCGCCCTCTTGCCGAATATCTGACGAAGAAGACCGGGGTTAAGGTGAATCTTACGATCCTGAGCAGGTACGGTAATATCATCGAACGTTTTACTGTGGAAAAGATGGACGGTGCTTTTTTTGGCTCGTTCACCGGCGCTCTGGCGGTCGAGAAACTCGGAGCTGAGCCTATAGCCCGTCCGGCGAACCTTGACGGCAGTTCGACATATCACGGCTATCTCTTTGTCCGCAAGGACAGTGGTATCAGGGGGCCGGAGGGGATGAAAGGGAAAAAGATGGCCTTTGTCGAAAAGGCAACAACCGCAGGCTATATATTCCCTGTTGCCTATCTGCGGCAGCATGGTGTTAAAGACTATAAGACTTTTTTCAAGGAATTTTATTTTACCGGCAGCCACGATGCCTCGATATATGCAGTGCTTGACAGGAAGGCTGATGTCGGCGCCGCAAAACACAGTATTTATGACAGGGTCAGAAAGACCGACCCCCGGGTCGACAAGGAACTCGTCATACTTGCCGAGTCTGCAAAGGTGCCGTCAAACGGGCTTTGTGTCAGAAAAGGTCTTGATAAGGGGCTTCAGCAAAACCTCAAGAATGCCCTCCTGAATATTGATAAAGACCCGGAGGGAAAACAGGTGCTGGAAAGGTTCGGAGCTCTCAAGTTTATTGAGACTACCCGGGAAGATTACAAGATAGTCTCAAAGCTGGCACAGGAAGCGGGCATTAACATGAAGACCTATAACTACCGGAATGAGTAGGCTGGGGGTCAGGACTGCAGGGCTTTTTTTACGGTGTCCTTGATCTCCTGGTGCTGGATCGGCTTGACCAGATAATCAAACGCGCCGGTCCGTATTGCCTCTACCGCTGTTTCGATTGAGGCAAAGGCAGTGATGATGATGAACTTTACTCCGGGGTTTTTCTCCCGGCACTTTTTCAGAAGCTGAATGCCGTTGACTCCGGGAAGTATGATATCCGTAATGATCAGACTATACGTTTTTTTATCAATAGTTTCCAGCGCCTCCTCCGAACTGTCTACGCTGTCGACCTCATAGCCCTCCTGGATGAGGACTCTTCTGAGAGATTCGCGCAGCGTCTCTTCATCCTCAACGATAAGCAATTTTTCTTTCACTGGTTATTTCCTGCCTCCATTTACATCTTACCGCATTGGCCTGCAAATTGAAAACAGGTGTTCAGATATCCCTGATAGCTGATATAATTGAGCGAAGCGACCGTTTTTTTGTCTGTCGATAAAAAAGAAGAGTGACATCCGCTGGCTTGACGCGGGGATCCGGAATATATTGAAAACAATGGATTCCCGATTGAAAACTTCGGGGATGACAGATAAAAAAGCAGGTTTATGGCCAGACACTCGTTAAGGCGAAATGTCTGTAACCCATCGGTGACGGAGGGCTAATGAAACGTCTCATAATGTTCTGTGCTGCATTAATATCCTTGCTTGCGGTCGTTTCTTCCGGCGTTGCCCATGAACAGGCGCGCGTTGCTGTCTTTTCGCCCCAGGGGACGATAAAACAGGTGCGGCAGGTCTCGGTCAGGTTCTCCTCTCCGATGGTCTCCTTCGGTGACCCGCGGACTGAAGACCCTTTTGGTATTGTCTGTTCAGAAAAAGGGAGGGGAAGATGGGCTGACAGCAGCAACTGGGTATATGATTTTGACCGTGACCTTCCCGCCGGGGTTGTCTGCGAATTCACTTTAAAAAAAGATCTGGAAACCGTTTCAGGGGTCCCGCTTGCGGGTCAACAGGCCTTCTCTTTTTCGACAGGTGGACCCACGGTGCTGCGGGGTTACCCTCTGGAGGATTCAGAGATAGACGAAGACCAGATTTTTGTTCTCGAACTCGATGCAGCGGCTGACGAGGCATCACTTCTTTCGCATGTCTCATGCGAGATTGGCGGGGTTGCGGAGAGGGTCGGTATACGGCTCGTCAAAGACCGGGAGCGGTCACTGATACTGCAGCAGTACAGTTTTTTGAAGGACCTGCCTGTTGTGCTTCTGCAGTGCAGACAGAAATTCCCTGCCAGGGCTGTAGTCCATCTGGTATGGGGCAAAGGGGTTTCGACGCCGGGGGGAGTGATGACGACAGAGGACCGGAGAATAGCATTCAAGGCGCGTTCTCCCTTTGCCGCAGAATTCAGCTGCAGCCGGGAAAATGCCCGGTCCGGATGCATTCCGGTGCTGCCGCTGCGGCTTAATTTTTCCTCTCCCCTGGCATGGGATATCGCAAAAAAAATACAGCTGAAGGGGAGCAACAAAATATACAGGCCGGAGAGGCCTCCGCATGAGGATGAAGGCGAAGATGCCGGGGGAGAAGAACCAGCGGCAGGAGACGACAATTTTGTCTCCGGCATAATTTTCAAAGGACCTTTTCCCGAAAACGGACTCTTCACTATTGAGCTGCCAAAAGAGGTGACGGACGATGCCGGGCGTCCTCTTTCAAACAGGGGGAGTTTCCCTTTGACCATTAAAACAGCCGCCAATCCTCCTCTCGCAAAGTTTGCAGCACGTTTCGGAATCATCGAACTGAAGGGGGATGCAACGCTCCCGGTGACAGTGAGGAGTATCGAACCTGAGGTCAAGACGAGGATGCTCAAGGTGGAAAAGCCGGCGGAAGGGGTCATGGAGAAGACGAAAGAAGTGGTGCTGGAAAAGTCGCATTCCATTGGCGAAGCCATCGGTTCGATACTCCCGGACTCGCTTAAGGGCAGGAAACAGGAAGTTGTTGACGGTCTCAAAGGAAGGCTGCATAAACTCAGGATGGGGAGTGAAGAGCAGGTCATAGTCTGGCTGAAGAAGGTGCTGGCTGCAAAGAGGGAAAAGACGATTTTTAGCAGCGAAAAAAATATGAAACCCTTTTCCGTTCCGAAACCGGGGGGCGCACGGGCCTTTGAGGTGGTGGGGCTGCCCCTGAAGGCCCCGGGATTGTACGTGGTTGAGATGGAAAGCCGGATACTCGGAAGATCGCTGCTTGATAAGCAGGCGCCGATGTTTGTGCAGACCGCTGCCCTGGTTACAAACCTCTCTGCCCACTTCAAGTGGGGCCTGGAATCATCACTTGTCTGGGTGACGACCCTTGACAGGGGCGAGCCGGTGAAGGAAGCGGCAGTGTCACTGAGAGACTGCAACGGCAAACAGCTCTGGGGGGGCAAAACGGATACGAACGGCATAGCGAGAATCCCGAAAAAACTTGCCTCAGAGCGTGAACTCCCGGTCTGTACCACAGGCGTTAACTATGAGGAAGCGACTCAGGCGCTCAGGGGAATAAACCGGGGACTGTTTGTATTTGCCACGTCCGGACATGACATGACATTTGTTCATTCCAGTTGGGATGAGGGGATAGAGCCGTGGCGATATAACATGCCGGATGAAGGAGACGCCGACCCGGTGGTAGCACACACGATACTTGACAGAAGCCTCCTGAGGGCCGGCGAGACCGTGCATATGAAGCATCTCTTCAGGCAGCATGCCACATCGGGGCTTTCCGTCCCGCGCCCGGGCGTCCTGCCCGGGGCGGTAGTGATCAGGCATTCAGGCAGCGATCAGAAATATGAGCTCCCTCTGGTGTGGGACAGGAAAGGTTCAGCAGAGACACAGTGGATGATACCGAAGGAAGCCAATCTCGGCAATTATACGGTCACGCTTCTCAAGAAAAAAAGTGGCGGCAAAAAGAATAGGAAAAACGAGGAGTCTGATTACCCCGAGGGCTGGGAATCAGGCTCCTTCAGGGTAGAAGAGTTCAGGGTGCCGCTGATGAAGGCGGTGTTGCTGCCTCCGAAGGCGCCGCTGGTGAGAGCGGCCGAGGCAGAGATTGATCTGCAGGTCTCATACCTTTCAGGCGGCGGGGCAAAGGATGCGCCAGTAAAACTCCGGAGCCAGACGATGCCGAAATTCGTCCATTTCCCTGACTATGAAGATTTCGTTTTTGCAAATGGGGAGGTCAGGGAGGAGAAGACCAGGAGGTCACGTTCGAATGAAGGTGAAGAGGCTGAAAGAGGTCTGCGGCCGAAGGTCCTTGCCACTGAACTGACGCTTGACAGCACTGGAGGGTTAAGAACGAAGATCTCAGGGCTTCCACAGGTTGACCTGCCTCATGATATTCTGGCAGAGCTGGAATTCAGAGACCCCAACGGTGAGTTCCAGACAGCCTCACAACGGATACCTCTCTGGCCGGCCGGAATCCTTGTCGGGATCAAGCCGGATTCCTGGGCATCGTCAAAGGACGATTTCAGATTCCATGTTGCGGTTGTCGACCTTGGAGGCAGGCCAGTCCACGACAGATCTGTTGTCGTTCATCTCTTCCAGAAAAAATCTTTTTCTCATCGCAAAAGGCTGGTCGGCGGTTTTTATGCATATGAGCATACCTCTGAGACAAAGAGGGTGGGCAGGATATGCCAAGGGAAAACAGATGCCAGAGGGCTGCTGATCTGCGATGTCAAGTCACCTGTCTCCGGCAACGTGATCCTCCAGGCAGAGGCGGGCGACGATGCCGGGAATGTTTCAAAAGCTCACAGGGATGTCTGGATTGTCGGCAAGGGTGAATGGTGGTTCGACGTTTCAGACCATGACCGGATCGATCTCATCCCTGAAAAAAAGAAATACGAGCCGGGTGAAACAGCGAAGTTCCAGGTCAGGATGCCCTTCAGAGAAGCAACCGCGCTGATCTCTGTCGAGAGGGAGGGGATCGTGGATACCTATGTCAGAAAGATATCAGGGAAACATCCTGTCATAGAGGTTCCGGTAAAAAAGGTCTATGCCCCGAATGTCTTTGTCTCGGTCCTGGTTGTTCGCGGCAGGGTCTCCGGCGTCCAGCCGACGGCCCTGGTCGACCTCGGGAAGCCGGCCTTCAGACTTGGCCTTGGTGAGATTAACGTTGGATGGAAGGCCTTTGATCTCCGGGTGAATGTGACGGCGGACAGGCAGGTCTATAAAACCCGCGATAAGGCGAGGGTTACGGTGAAGGTGCGCCGCGCAGACGGGAAAATTCCGCCGAAGGGCAGTGAGGTTGCGCTCGCTGCGGTAGACGAGGGTCTTCTTGAACTGATGTCAAATAGAAGCTGGAATCTTATCGAGGCGATGATGGGCCGCCGCAGCTACCGGGTGCGCACAGCAACAGCACAGATGCAGGTGGTCGGCAAGAGGCACTACGGGCTCAAGGCGCAGCCCCAGGGGGGCGGCGGCGGTAGACAGACAACACGGGAGCTTTTCGATACCCTGCTGTTCTGGAAGGCAAAGATCGCCCTGAACGAAAAGGGCGAAGCGGCGGTGGAGGTGCAGCTGAATGATTCGCTGACGAGTTTCAGGATTGTTGCTGTTGCCACCGGCGGAGCGCAGCTCTTCGGCACGGGCCAGACCAGCATCCGGACCTCTCAGGATCTTATGCTGCTTTCTTCCCTGCCCCCGGTTGTCCGCGAAGGTGACCGGCTCTTTGCAGGCTTTACGCTGCGAAATGCCTCTGACAGGATCATGGATATAGAGGTCAAGGCTGTCATGCGCGGGAGCGAAAAGAAGGAGCTCGAGCCTTTCACGATATCGCTTGCCGCAGGAGAGGCACGGGAGATCGGCTGGACTATCACTGTACCCACGGGAGCCGGGGACCTGACGTATGACGTTACCGCATCTGAAAAGGGTGGAGGTGTTCATGATACCATCAGCGTGAAGCAGAAGGTTGCCGAGGCTGTGCCGGTCAGGACGTTTCAGGCAACACTCACGCAGGTTGACGACCGTTATCAGCTGGATCTCGAAAAGCCGCAGGACGCGCTCCAGAGGAAAGGGGGGATATCGGTATCCCTCACGCCGAAGATATCCGACAGCCTGGCTGGCGTTGCATTGTATATGAAAAAATATCCGTACACCTGCATGGAGCAGAAGGTCTCCAGGGCGGTCAGCCTTAGAGATGCAGCGCTCTGGAAGGCGGTCATTTCCGGGCTGCCTGCCCATCTTGACAGCGACGGACTGGTGAAATATTTTCCCCTGATGACGTATGGAAATGACTCCCTGACTGCATACATACTTTCGATCTCAAACGAGGCCGGGTGGTTAATCCCTGAAGATCTCCTCACCCGCATGGAGGAAGGTCTTAAGGGATTTGTCGAGGGCCGGGTGGTCAGATATTCATCGCTGCCGACTGCTGATCTTTCGATCAGAAAGATAGCAGCGCTTGCTGCGCTGGCGCGCACCGGCAAGGCAGAGCAAAAGATGCTCGGCTCGATAACGATTGAGCCGAACTTCTGGCCGACATCAGCCCTGATAGACTGGACAGACCTCCTGTTGCGGATGGGGGAGATTCCCGACCGGGACAGAAAGATACAAGAGGCGGAACAGATGCTCAGGGCGAGAATGAATTTTCAGGGTACGACGCTCGGATTTTCGACCGAGAAATCAGACCGGCTGTGGTGGCTTATGGTATCGCCGGACCTGAATGCCGTAAGGAGCATTCTGACACTCCTCCCGCTGGAGCAATGGAAGCCGGATATGCCGAGGCTTCTGCGGGCTGCCCTCGGCCGGCAACATCGCGGCTCATGGGATCTGACCACGGCGAATGCATGGGGGGTGCTTGCGGTAGAAAAGTTTTCAAAGAAGTTCGAGGCAACAGCAGTGTCCGGAATAACCTCTGTCACCATGGGGGGTAACACGAAAAACAAAAAATGGTCAGACCAGGCTGCCGGAGCTGATTTGAAATTCGGATGGCCGGCGGGCAGGGAGCGCATGATGATCAATCACCAGGGGACAGGAAGACCGTGGGCGATGGTCCGGAGTCTTGCCGCTATCCCGCTGAAAGAGCCGCTTTCAACCGGGTACCATATGAAAAAAACGCTTATCCCTGTTGAGCAGAAAACACCTGGTGCATGGTCAAAGGGCGATGTAGTGAGGGTGAGGCTCGAGGTCGAAGCACAGGCGGATATGACCTGGGTTGTGCTTAATGATCCGATACCCTCGGGCGCGATGATCCTTGGCACCGGACTCGGCAGAGATTCCCAGATCATGGCAGCAGATGAAAAAAATTCCCGGTCGGTATGGCCTGCATTCGAGGAGCGCTCATTCGAGGCCTTCAGGTCATATTATGAATTCGTACCAAAAGGTTCTTTTACTGTTGAATATACCGTGCGGCTGAACAACAGCGGGATCTTTCATCTGCCGGCGAGCAGGGTCGAGGCTATGTATGCCCCTGAGGCCTTTGGAGAGATACCGAACAAGGCGATGGAGGTGGGACCATAGACCTGACACTGCATTGCGTAAGGCAGAAACACCTCAAAGTCTCTGCAAGGATGGCGAGAGCAACTCTCATGGTGGCTTTATTGGCCGGAAGGCGTCGTTTTCGCCTGCCGGGAATTATTTTTATCGTATTTTTTTCCCTGTCTTCTTTTGCCTTCGCCTTACCCTCATTTAATGAGGTGAAAAATAGTTATCGGGCTTCCGATGCTGTCCTGCTCGACCGGCACGGGAAGGTGATCCACGAACTCCGGCAGGACATGACCGGAAGGAGGCTCGAGTGGACCGGGATAGGAAGAATATCTCCTGCGCTGCTCAATGCTGTGGTCCAGTCAGAGGATAAACGGTTTTATCTTCACTCCGGCGTTGACTGGCTGGCGATCGGATCTGCGGCAGCCAGGGGTGTTGTGAGCCGCTCGCAGCGCGGAGCCAGCACGATCACGATGCAGCTGGCCTCGATGCTCGTAAAAGACCTGCGGCCGAAGAAGCTGAGGAGGACTTTTTTGCAGAAGTGGGACCAGATAGCAGCATCGCGGGATCTCGAAAAAGTATGGAGCAAGGATGAGATACTGGAGGCATATCTGAATCTCATAACCTTCAGGGGAGAGTTGCAGGGAGTGTCTGCCGCAGCGCGTGGTCTTTTCGGTAAAGATCCTCATGGGCTGGATGAAGCAGAGTCGTTTATACTGGCTGCTCTGATACGCGCGCCGAATGCCCCGGTTGCTGATATTACCAGAAGGGCTGTACTTCTTGCCGGAGCTGCCAGGTCGGAGGCCACGAGGGCGTTAGCGGAGAGGGCATTAGCCGGGGTCTATAAGGTGAGGCAGAGAATATCGCTTGCTCCTCACATAGCGCACGCGGTGCTGAAGAAAGGAGTGATTTCTTCAGGCTCGACGCTCGATGCGGATCTCCAGCAGTTTGCCGTTGAATCGCTCAGACATCAGCTGGACACGGTGAGGTCTCAGAACGTGACGGACGGAGCGGTTCTGGTCGCCGATAACAGGACTGGAGATATTCTTGCGTACGTCGGCAATACCGGCAGCGACTCCCCTTCTCCTTTTGTCGATGGCGTCGAAGCCAGGAGGCAGGCCGGCTCGACGCTCAAGCCTTTTTTGTATGGGCTGGCCTTCGAAAGAAAGATCCTGACTCCCGCCTCGATATTAAACGACAGTCCGCTTGATATCCCCACCGAACGGGGTATCTATAAGCCCGAAAACTATGAGCACGATTTCAAAGGAACGGTCTCGGCCAGGACAGCGCTGGCCTCTTCGCTCAATATTCCTGCCGTCAGGGTGATCAATCTTGCGGGCACAGAAGATTTTATTCAAAAACTCAACGAGCTTGGCTTTGCCCATCTTGAAGCTGATGACTTTTATGGGCCCTCGGCTGCATTGGGCTCAATCGATGTAAATCTCCGGGAATTGGTTACTGCCTACCGGACGCTGGCTAATGGTGGTATATGGTCTCCGCTGCAGTTTCTTCCCGGGCAGCAGAAAAAAAAGCGTCGTGTTTTTTCCCGGGAGGCTGCGTTTCTGATATCAGACATTCTTTCAGACAGACAGGCCAGGAGCCTGACCTTCGGACTCGAAAATGCCCTGGCCACCCGTTTTTGGTCTGCGGTCAAGACAGGGACAAGCAAGGACATGAGGGACAACTGGTGTATCGGATATTCGGAGCGATACACCGTCGGGGTATGGGTCGGGAACTTTTCAGGCAGACCGATGTGGAATATCAGCGGTGTCACCGGAGCTGCCCCTGTCTGGCTTGAGATCATGAACCGGCTGCATGGCAACAGCCCTGAGATGCCTCCCCGCAGGCCGGACAGCGTTATCGCCCAAAGGATTGAGTTTGCCGATGACATTGAGCCGCCGCGGTCCGAACTGTTTGAAAAAGGCACGGAGCCCTTTGCAGCCGTGCTGAGGGCATCTCAGGTAAAACCGGGCATTGTCTATCCTGCGGACGGAACCATCATAGCCTTGGACCCCGACATCCCGGATGAATATCAGCGCGTTTTTTTTGAAGCAGGCGGCTCAGGGCTTCCGTTTCGCTGGGTGCTCAACGGGGAATATTTGGGGTCGGTACAGAGCGATACTTTCTGGAGACCGCGGGAGGGGAGATATCTTCTTGCCCTGGCGGATGAAAAAAATACCGTTGTCGATTCAGTGAGGTTCGAAGTCAGGGGCGGGAAATTACTTCGGTCGCCGCCTGATATTTTCCAGGGGGACAATCCGGAGGCACACACCCAACACTTCTTTGCGAGCTTAGCTTGCGAAAATGACAAAAAACAGGTTTCTTATTGATCTAAAACCTCCCGTATCTTTCTCAATATTTCATCGGGCAAGGCGGCCTTTGATATGAAGTTGATTCCTCCCTCGCTAACGCCGAGAGAGTCCATGATATCCGCAGTGTAACCGCTGGTAAAAAGAAATCTGGTCTGCGGGTGTCTCCCCTTAATCTCTTCATAAACTACCCTGCCATTTTTTTTAGGCATCCTTACATCAGCAAAGACAAGCTGAACCCGGTCTTTGTTCTCCATAAACATCCTGATTGCTTCCTCCCCATCTCGTGCCTCCAAAACAGTATACCCGGTCATCCTCAGCATCTCGCTCATTGTCGCCCGTGCATCTTCATCGTCCTCTGCCAAAAGGACCGTCTCTATACCTCCCGCAGCGTTAGGTCTGTCCTGGTCTGCAGGCCGGCTGACTTCTGCCTCCACGGTCGGAAAGTAGATCCTGAAGGTTGTCCCTTTTCCGTGAACAGACTCTACATCAATAAAGCCATTATGCTGTTTTACTATCCCGTACGTAACGGCAAGTCCCAGCCCGGACCCCTTCCCCACTGCTTTCGTTGTGAAGAAGGGCTCGAATATCTTCCCGCTTATTGCGTCTTCTATCCCGGTGCCGTTGTCGGAAATAGTCAAAACGACATATTCCCCGGGGACGCCGTAGCCGTGCTGCTTTTTAAAGTCTTCGTCCATCTTCATTACTTCAGTGACTATGCTCAGACTTCCCCCGTCAGGCATCGCGTCCCGGGCATTGGTGGTGAGATTAACGAGTACCTGCTCTATCTGGTTCATGTCTGCCATCACCGTCGGGTTCTTGTCGCTCAGCATCATTGCCAACTCTATGTCTTCACCAATAAGCCGGATCAACATTTTGCCCACAGTGCGAATAATTTCATTAAAGTGCAGGGGTTTCAGGGAGATCGTCTGCTTTCTGCTGAAGGTCAGAAGACCCTGACTCAGAGTGTTGGCCTTGTTTATCGAGGCGAGGATCTGCTCCGCATGTTTCATAACCGGGCTGCCTTCCGGCAGCTTCTTGTCGATCAGGTACACAGATCCCTTCATCGTGGCCAGGATGTTGCTGAATTCATGGGCGATCCCTCCGGCGAGAATCCCGACTGCCTCCAGTTTCTGAGACTGTCGCAACTGATCATTCAGAAGTGACAGTTCCTCTGTTCGCTGCTCAACCAATTTCTCAAGCTGGGCACGGTACTTTTCCAGTTCCGTCTCCGCTCGCTTGCGCCCGGTGATGTCATCGAAAACGACAAGCACCTTGTCTGCGATCCATACTCCAAAAATCGCCGCGATCTTGACGCTGCCGTTCTTGCAGGTGACGCGGTATTCCCGCGGTTCAATTTCATGGTTATGCGCAAGGGCCTCGCCGACAAGACCCATCCACATCGCAATAACTTCGTCACGG
>Ga0334722_10001397_pt1 | contig 30380 bp, 51 predicted proteins | sample C3_bottom_MG_FD_207210 | JGI IMG/M metagenome (GOLD analysis project Ga0334722, IMG submission 207210) | Sediment microbial communities from Yellowstone Lake, YNP, Wyoming, USA - C3_bottom | ecosystem: Environmental > Aquatic > Freshwater > Lake > Sediment | place: USA: Wyoming | collected... | reverse complement strand
TTCTCCTATTATCCCCAAATTCTTTTTTATATCCAAAGCATTATTGCAGAATTGCGTCATCATTTCTACTGCTTGGCTTACATTTCCTGTTGCACTAACTATGTTCTGCGATGCACCTATAAATCTATCTGCAACTATATTTGTATTTTCTGATACTTTTGACATCAACAAATAAGTTATTATTACTATTATAGTTATCGTTATTATTGGAATTACTGCATGTCCCCATCTTTGATACCAATCCTTCAAGACATACTTTAGCATTATCTCATTTTGTAGTTGAGAATACCAATTTTTATGAGAAACATCTGCAGGTTCTATAATCAAATCTCCATAATTATTTTGATTTGGATTGAAAGGGATAAATCCATTATCTCCATATCTTATCAAGTGAACTAATCCAGCATTCCATTTTGATAGAGGACGATGTATATATTCAGAAGCTATTGGTTCTATTGGATCATATTTTACCCCTCCCATTAAAGGATTTAAAAATTCCATTTTCTTGAAGCCATTAGATCTAAAATATCTTAATTTTCTTAATGGCTCTGGAACTAAGCCATTTGCAGTTTTTCTATAAATCAATGCCTCAACTCTATATGCAAAATTGCGCATAATCAAATATAAAGGCACTAATAAAATTAAGGCTAATCCTCCCCACTTCAAAACAATAATAAAGTTTGTCCAAAATTGGCTTATTTGCGTTGCGTTTACTGCGAATTGAAATAACATTAAAATCTCCTCCTTGTTGGTAATTTATTTGGTAATGTTTTTGTTTCTAATTGATATCTAACTTTTCTCTCTGAAGCGTAAGGTTTATGAACATGCCATAATTCATGTCTTAACACTCTATCTCTTGTTGCAATCTTTACATTTCTACCTAATTTTTTACTTAAAATTCTTTCTCTATTTAATTTTTCTTGATTATTTTTAGCAAGACCTTTCCAAATAGCAATTCTATCATACTTTTTAAAATTTATATGAGAACCAACTCCTTGCTTTCCTTCTGTGGTTGGCTTATTCCTTGTAAAAATAATTTTTATTGGTCTATTAAATTTTCCTTTTCTAACAGCATTATTTACATTTTGGATATATCTTTTATTACTAACCATATTAAATCATCTCCTTATTCTTTTTTTGAACTGAATATATCCCTAAAATTTGGGAATAAGCCAGATTTCTTTTCTGGCATTATTGACGAGCTTTCCTTTCTTTCCAAAGTTTCTTTCAAGAACTTTAAAAATTCTCCATCTTTGGCTTTTGATAAAACAATTAAAACAAAATCCTCAACTATATTATATATGTAGCCTAACTCTGCTGGTGTTAATTTCTTTTCTATGAATGAATAGAAGTGAGCCTTTGTAAATAAAATAGCCGATATTGATTTCATAGAAGAATACATAATCATCTTGATTTGGATATCAGTTATATTGCCTAAAATAGTCTCTTTATTTACTTTAGAATCCAAGCAATTCATTATATCTCTAATGCACAAGTCATTTACTATTGGTCTTGATACTCTTTCTTCTACCCAATTGCCATCATTATCTTTATACCTTTCTATACCCATCAATTTTAATCTTAAAGGTTGTAATATTGGATTAGAATTTAACTGCCATTTAATTAAATCTGGTGATGTTTGATCTTGAAACCCTTGACTATAACTTTGTCTTATGTTTTGGTTGCCGATAAATTGGTCTTTTTCGTTCTCTTGCATTTTCTACACACCTTTATTGCATATGGAATATTACTAATTTACTATAATATGTTTTTGTATTATTGTCCCTTTTTAGAGGGATAAATAAGCTATTTTTATCCTTATACAAGCGTTAACTAATTAATTGTTTATTAATACTTATTCAATGAAATGTTAATAAGCAATTTTATATGTTACATCTATGTTACATTACTCTAAATAGCTTTTGCTTTGCTAATGCTATTTTCTTTTGCAATGTAGCTTGATTTATCTTTCCAATGCCCATAAAGTTGCCTACTTTTTTAGCCTTTCCTTTCTTTTTTCCTTTTTCGTATTTTGGACTAACTATTTTAGGCACATTCTTTAATGGATTTTGGATAAATCCTATTACTTGTTTTAGTTTTCCCATCTTATGTCTTTGACCAGTTAAATTTTTTATTTTGTCCAAAGTCCCTTAATAGACCGCCTTCGATTACTAATTTGTCCTTTATTATTTGTCCACTCTTTCCAGCTTTTTCAGCTTCATTGCCCACATCTATTATTGTTTTCTTTATTTTCGGTAACATTCATTCACCTCTCTTTATTTTTATTAAATCTATGCCTTCAGCATTTAATATATCTTCCCATTCTTTTGTTTCCATTTGATTCACCTCTTTAAAAATCTATAAGCTTTTATTCCTGATGGTGCTTTTGCTATTGCTTGTTTTGTCCCTCTTTTAGTTACTTTAATATCATAAACTGAACTAAAAAAGCTTTTTTTTGTTTTTACATCGTAAAATTTTAAGTTTTCTGCCATTATCTCACCCCCATCTTGTTTTTTTTATATAATCTTTTTGCCAAATGATGATTAAATATCAATTTCCAATGAAATCTTGATTCTTTTATATTCCATGCACTTGGATATTGTGCTTTTTTTCTTTGGTCTAATACTTCTTTCTTGCTGAATATTGCCTTTGAGTATTTTATTTCTCCCCTCATTTTAAATCCTTGAATGTATGATGTTTTTGTATTATATGTTGGTTTAAATTGCTTTCTTTGTCAAATGATTTATATGGTATCTCTTTAAGTAATAATTTTTTATCTCTTGGATTGCATATTCTACAGATATATTTTATTCCTCCTTGATATTTAATTATATAATAGTTCTTGCTTTCTTCTATTAATTTGTTTTTCATTGTCTTAAGTCATCCATTTTCCAATCTAAACATTCTAAACATTCATTAGTTCTTTCTCCAATATCTCTAATATTTCTACATTCCTTGCATTTTCCTTGCATTTCAGCCTCCAAATAAAAAGTATTTCTTTGCTTTCTTTGGTATTGGTCTTAATGCAAATATATCTGCTTTGTTTATTGCTTTTCCTTTAATGCCTAACTTTAAAGCTGTAAAGCTTCCTATATTGATATATCTCTGCTTCTTTCCTAGCTTTCCTTTAGGTAATCCATAATCATCATCTAAAGATGGCTTTTTAAATATTGGTGGGATAAATAAAAAGGGTGGATTAAAAGGAACTATTGGCTCTCTTCCAAATCCAGCAAATATTTCAGGCACTCTTTGTATTTGCTTTTGTATCTGCCTTTGTTCTTGTCTTTGTATTTGCTCTTGGATTTCATTTTGCTGTGATATTACTCTTTGAAGTTGTTTTTGTTGGACTCTTGGAAGCTGTAAATTTTTCTGTATCTGGTTTTGCATATTCTTCTGTGAAAATACATTAATTATTCCCTGTGATTTTGCTTGTTTAGATTTTAATCTTTCTATTTGCTTCTGCTTTGAAGTTTCTTTTGTAACTTGCATTTGCTTTGTAGGTTGCTTTATGCTTTGTGCTAAATTAGTTATTGTCTTTTGCTGTTGCAATCCAAACACATTAGGCTTTACTCCTTGTTGCTTTGTTATTATCTTTTGTGATTGAATATTTAAATTTTCAAATACCTGATTTAATGATTCTTGAACTGCTTTATTTGAGATAGTTGCTTTTGGTAATTTTGATATATCTTTAAATGAAATATCAACTAATGGATTATTAAATTCAAAAGTTATATCTTTTGATACAAATGGAGTAGTGGATTTTTTAGGTTGATAAATTTCTCCCAATGCAAAACTGTCTCTTAATTTTCCTCTTGATAATTCTTGCTCTATAATTCCTGCTGAAATATCTTGGCTTAAAAATAAGTTTTCTATTGGTCTTCCTGCCTTCCCAGTTTTAATTGTTGATTTTCCAAATACCGTAGTCATAAAAGAATCGCTTGAGACTGGAGTTGGCGATATCTTTTTGCTTAATGCTAATGCTTCTATATCTACAATTAATGGGCTTTTTTCTTGAAATGCAATGCCCTTAATTAAAACTACATTTGAAGGCTCACCTGTTAATTGGCTTTGAATTTTTTGTATATATTGTGTTGCTATTTTTCTTTTTAATAAAATTTCTGATACTTCATCTTTCAATGATAATCCAATATTTATATTTTTAGGTAATCTTCCTTTTCCATAATAAACATCATAGAAAGGAATATTCTTATTTACTGTTGATAGCCCTGCACTTGATACCACTCTTGGCGTTGGAATTGCAACATCACCTACAAAGTATGCTCTTGTTTTTGTAAATGGAACTGCTATTTCTTTTCCAGCTATTTTTATTACTCTTTCACTTTCTTTTATAAATAATTGTGTGCCTGTCCTAAAATTTATATTTGCATTTCCTATTCTTGCTTGATTTAATATTGAAAAGCTATCAAATCTAACATTTTTCTCTGGTAAGTTTCTTATAGTCGTTCTTAATCCTTTTACTCCACCTTCTATAAATCCAGAAGCGATATAAGGTATATTTTCAGTAAAAGCTAAATCAAAAGCCAATTGGTTTATTTTTCCACCTTTAAAAATATTAGGATTATAAATTTCACTATATCTTTCGGATGTTAATTGTGTTAATGGCTTTTCATTTCCATATCCAATATCTCCTGATTTTAAAGAAACATTACCATATAATCTATCTGTTATTTTGCTTCTTTCATCTAATATCTCATTGAATTTATTTACTTTTTCATTGAAATCTTTTACTTCTTTTTCATTAGATAAATCTAATTTTTTCTGTATATTTTCTAAATAATCTTTTCTTGATTCCAAATTAGCATCAATACTTTTGATTTTATTTTCTAATTGCTTCTGTTCTTTTACTTCTGGGACACTTGAAAACGCCTTGCCTTGCTCTGTTGCTAAATTTACTTCTTGCTGAAACTTTGAAGGTGCTGTCCCAAATTTTAATGCTTCAATTCCTGCCAATGTTAATCCTGCTATTCCAACTACTCCTGCTACAGGTACAGTTACTGGTGCTGATATTACTCCGATAGTTGCTCCTGTTATTGCAAGTGCTACATCACCAAATAATTCAAGCCTACTTTCTTCTTTTGCTTTTTCTCCTTGCTTTCCAATTAACTTTTTTCCAAAATCAGAAGCATATGCAAATGGACTTTGAGCTTTAGGTAATTCTACAGTTTCTTTAAAAGCATTTCCAGTCAGTAAACCTAAAGGATTATATCGTGTTTTTGTTTCTGTTGGAACTGAAGTTAATGTTGATGGTGGTCTATCTTGAATAGGTGGAGCTTCTAATCCAGCAATTTTTATTACTCTATTCAAAGCTAAATCATTAAATTGTTGCTGTGGAGATTTAGGCAATGGTGATAATGGCTGTGCTTCTCTTATTTGGCTTCCAGATGGTTGTCTTAATCCTTCAATAGAACTATTAATTAAATCTCTTTGTGACTGCAGATTTCTTAACTGTTCTGCTTTCTTTGATTCAAATTCAGCCTGATATTTTGCATTTAAATCTTGATGTCCTAATCCTGTATTTGTATTAAATCTTTGACCTTGAACTCCTTGTATTTCTGCGTCTAATTTGCTTCTTTCACTTTCTAATACTCTTTGTGCGTTTATGCTTTCTCCTTTTTGTTTTAATTGCTGTGCTAAATCTATTCTTCTTGATAATCTTTGACCTTCTACTTTTTGAAATTCCTCTTGGCTTAATTGGTTTTGTCTTGATGGTGGTGGATTAACCCTTATAGTTGGTTGTGATGATTTAGGCTCTCTTGAAAAGCCAATAATTTTTCCATATTCATCTCTTCTTATATTTTCTTCAGGTATTCTTTGACCTCCAAAATTATAGCTTCCATCTGAAGATTTATCAAGACCAATTATAGAAGTAACTAAAGATCCACGAGAAGTATCTGCAACTTGAACTTTCTCTTGTCCAACTACATTTCCATTTTTATCATAAATATCTTGATAAACTGTTTTTGTAAAACCTATTTCTTGAAAATTACCTTGATTTGCTCTTTCAATATTAACTTTTGTCTGTTCTTGTTTTGCCACAGTTGGAGTTGAAACAACTTGGCTACCGATTTGTGTTGTGCTTCTTGCCGATGGTTGAACTGTTGGTAATACTACTTGTCCTCTGCTATTTAATCTCCCACCTTGTATTAATACCATTTTTTACCTATTTACTATATCTTCTTTTATATATAAATAATTATGTTAATAATCCTATAAGTAAAAGCAATAGATAAGTCAATATAACTGTTGAAATATAAGTTAAAATTTGTCCTACTAATAACAACTGACACATAGAAAAAATATTAATATCAATAAAGCTTTCCTTTCCTTCCTTTGTTTTAAAGTAGAGCTTCATTTTAAATCCTTAATCAATAAGCTTTCTAAATAATCACCAAAAGATGTATTCAAGTCTATTGCTTTCTTTTGCCCTTTCTTTAATACATCTTGTTCTATTGTGAAAGTTACAGGCTTTTTCATGGTATTTATTTAAAGAATTGAATATTAAAAGTAATTATATATTCTAATATATATATTGAATAATAGTAAACTACATTAATACGCTTATTTATTTAAATATAATGCCAGAAGATATAAAAGAACCAGATGATATTACCTTATTGGATATAGACAGCCAAACCTCTATTAACACTAAATTTAATTATAATAGACAATTAAGCATAGCTATGGATAGGGTATCAATGGGATTTTTTATTCAAGAGTTAGGCTCTGTTGAAAACAACATAGATGTATTAGATGTTTTATTATCTCCTTACTCTGAAAAAGATACTAGATTTTTAAAAGATTACAATCAATTAAAAGAGGATATAGATAAACAGATTAATAAATTAAGACCTGATTTTTCAAATGATGATGTAGATGAGATGACAAAATTAAGATGGGCAAGATGCAAGAAGCTTTTTTCAATATTGTTAAAAGTTATGAGAAGAAGTAATTTATTACCTAATGAGGATTTGACAGAGGAGATTTGAATGGACAGTATAAATTTAATGTATACTTTACTATACACTTCATTTAGCTTGATAACACTTAATTTAATTGTTTTGTATAAATTATATATTAAAAAGAAGGTGAAAACATGAACTGTAGAACTTGCGATACTTATTTGATGATTGAAAAAGAAAAAATTATTAAGAAATGCAGATCCTGTTCAGATAGGGAAATTAGAAGTTTACAATATGTTGGATTTAATAATAAAACTATAGAATGACAAATGACTTAATATTTTCTGATTCAATGGCAGATAGCCAAAGCTATCTAGTCTGGTATATCAAGAGAAGAATTAAAAGAAACCAAAACTTTATGGCTTTAATAATTGGTGGGACTGGTTCAGGCAAATCTTTTAGTGCAATGGGATTAGCAGAAAAGTTAGATACAAATTTTAATATTGATAGAGTTGTTTTTAATTCCAATGATTTTATTACACTACTTCAATCAGGAACTTTAAAGAAAGGAGCAGTCATTATTTATGATGAGGTAGGGACAGGTATGGGGCATATGGAGTTTTGGACTAAAGCTTCTATATGGATGAATTATATATTACAGACCTTTAGGAAAGATAGTATTGTAGTCTTGTTTACAACTCCTAATGCAAAGTTCTTAAATGTAAATGCTAGAAGGTTGTTACATGCTTACTTCCAGACATCAGGCATAGACTACACTAAAGAACAAGTAAAAATAAAACCTTACTTAATTCAAACTTCAAGGCAAGGAAAAGAATACGCAAAGTTCCCAAGAATAATAAAGAATGGTGAGCCTTGTAGATTAAGCCTTGTCAAAGTTGGGATGCCAACAACAAAGCTATTGAAAGCTTATGAAGAGAAAGCAAATGTCTATAAGGATAAGATTAAGGAAGATGGGTTAATAGTTTTAAGACAAGGACTTTTAAAAGGCAATGCGAATGGGCTTGACAATCCTTTAAATCCAAACATTCCAATTAAAAGACTTACTGAAAGACAGAAGCAGACTTATGACTTGATGATGACAGGCATGAGCCAAAAGCAAGTAGGAGAACAGCTAGGGGTTCATCAAGGAAACATTAGCACCTATGTAAAAGCGATAAGAAAGAAGGGATATATCTGCTAGATAGCTTACGATTACATTAAGAAAGCCATACACTATATCTTTATAATTTAATTTATAAATGGCTTACGAAAGTTAACTTACGAGGATAGAAAGACACATAAATACAATAATGTATACAATCTTTATGACTTATGGGGTGATTTACAATCGATGGAATTAAAAGGCATCCAAAATCAAAGGAGTTTATCTATCCAGACTTTGATACCTTCATAAATTGGATAGAAGCCATAGAAAATTTAAAGGCAAAGGCATTATGCTCATTGCTCTATTGTTCTGGGGGTAGGATAAGCGAGATAATTGGGCAAGATGGAATTAAGCCAATACAAATAACAGAAGAAGAAGCAAATGACAATGAAGGCAAGAAAAGAATAATAGTCTATATTAATAATGTTATTACATTAAAGAAAAGAAGTCTAAACTTATTAGATGATATACGGCTTATCCCTGTAACCCATGACAAACATTATGTTTTATTAAAGGCAATAAAGGATTATATAACCATTGAAAAGATTAATGACAATGAAGTTATCTTTCCTTTTAATAGAAGCAGAGCAGATAAGATAATAAAAAAGAATACAAAGCATATAAATCCATTAGGGTTGTTTGCACATTACTTTAGGCATTTACGAGCAAATCATTTAATTAAGTATTCAAACTTTACTCCTTTTGATTTAAAGCAATTCTTTAATTGGACAGATATAAGACCAGCTAATTCTTATGAGCATTTGTTTATTAAAGATGTAGCAAAGAAGATGGTTTAAAAAATCATTGGAGAGAGGAAACGTGGCGTTCATTAAAAACTCTCCAATGTCAAAGCTTTCATTTGTCTAGCTAAGAACATGATTTATTCTTTCAGCCTTTGTCTTCCTTCCACAAGAAGAACAAGTGACTAGGATATTCTTTGATTTAGTAATCCACTTGTTATTGCAGTATTCACATTTAATCTCTTTCATTCTTTCATCTCAACACTTTCACATAAACATAACGCCTTAGCTTCCCAAAGCCAATATCTTTTTAAAGTATATTTCTTATCAGATATTAACTTATTACACTTTTCACAAATAGGAAACTCCCCTATGATTGCATTAAAAGGTCTTTTAAGTTTCATTCTTTCACGCTCTCTGGGAAATGCTTTTTAAACTTAGCTTTAATTCCCTTCTGTTCATTATTTGTTAAGGTTATCTGATTATCTAAAATGTCTTTTATCAGCTCTTGAACAGCCTTGCTATGCTTGTCTTCCTGTTTAGAAAATGCTGTAGAAACTTTTATTAATTGATAAATTAAAGAAGATTTAGAAGCTTGTTCTAATATCTTATAATCCATTGAATTTCTTAGTTCTTCTTTTGTCAGTGCCATGTTTTAACATCTCCTTTTAATTTATTCTAAAATTTGTTTCTTCAAGTCTTTTATAGCTTCTTTTCTTTGTATTCTTTCTTTTTGTAATAAATCTTCTGCAATATGTTTTCTCTTAATCTGAAAATTAATAATACTGACTAATTCTTTAACATCTTCTTCAGGAAACCATATTTCATCACCTTTTAGATTTTTAGCTTTAAAATCAATAACTATTGCTCTTGTTGTTTTTTCATTTATAAAATTAATAGAATGTAAATCACTTTCGTTTTCCGTCAACGCTTTCTTTTTCCGTGAAGGCTTTTCAGCAGAAAAGGGTTCTTTTAGTGCCATCTTACTTCAACTCCCTGCAAAATATTACCCGACCGCCCGAACTCGAGCCATCAAGGTAGTCCCAAACGGAATACACGTACAAGCCCCTGTCCAGGAACAACCATCTGCTTCTATCCTGTGTAACGTCATTCCATAACTGCTTACAGGCAATAATTATTAAACTTGGATTCTTAAAGTAGTCTTTGAAAACAATTTCTCTATACTTTTTATTATCCCAAATCCAAAGCAAATTGCTTACGCTAATTAATTCATAGCCTTTTGGAGAAACAATTTCATTATATTTTCCAGTATATTCTTTCATAGATGTTATCTCTATTCCTCGTTCTTTTATTTTAATTGGCTTTGATATTTCCTCTACTTCCTGATTGCATGTTTTACATTTCATTTAAATCCCTCCAGTTTTTTTTGAATTTCATTTATATCCTTTACAGAATCTTTAGAAATATGTCCATCTTTCTTGACTAGATTAACCAATTGCCTAACTCCAGTTCCTAACTGCTGTATAGATTCAACATGAGAAACAATATTCTTATTATAAAACTCCATCTTCATCTCGTTGTTTTTCTGGATATCCACAACTTTATTCAAGCTTTCCAGTAGAAATTGGGGGGTGACTCCTTGCTTTATTGAATTAAAAGACTCTCTTACTTTTTCATTGTCATCTTTTGCAGTTGCAGGATGGATAGTTTCTAATTCATTCAAATTAAAGCTATTATCAATCAACAACCATAATCCATCTTTGTCCTTTACTTCTAGCTTTTGCCCTGTAGAATTATAGTCTTGAGCCAGAGCATTTTTAATCAAGGCATAATGATTTCTCTTAACTTTAAACTTGTATTCCTTGCCGTATCTTATCTTGACATTTAAAAGTGATTCTGTCTTCTTTAAGAGGTTATAAAAGTCATTGAGCATCAAAGCATGGCTCTTAGTAGAATCCTTTGCATAATAGGATTTAGGCAAATAATAGATGATAGATGAATTACAAAGCCAGACACGAACCCCCTCTATAATTAGACTTTCGTATCTTGGCTTCTCTGAAAAGAGTATGCTATTTTTCTTCAAGTAATCACGCCTGTTATTCCAATTTTTAATAAATGGCAGGATTAATTTAATCATAAATCCGTGTCCTCTTACGAAGTCTTGTGGAAGAAGTTCCATTGATACCCTGCCCTGACCTACCCCTACTGTGTTGAGACCTTCTTTTGACTTGACTTTCCAGACTCCGTATCCAATCTTTTCTATATTACCATTCAGCTTTAAAGACTTAAGGCAACGGCTTAAACTTGATTTTGGGATATTATGATATTTAGAAATTTCTTTTATTTTCCAGCCTTTCTGAAGTGAAGACATTACGATTAAGTTCCACTTTGATATAGGAGTGTGATGAGACCTTGTTTTCATATTACCCACCTTATATGACAACTACACTTACATCCAATTATATTACAATGCTTTACTTTATGCTTTCCGCTATGGATTGTAATTATCCTTGCCATACATCCTGTTTTATGCTTCATGTTAAATCACTTTTTTATTAAAATAATAACAAATTTCACATCTTAATATTATTGAAGTTTTACTTTTTAACACTTTAAATTTAGTGCTATTACAGATAGGACATTTCATTTAGAAACTCCTTTATTAAAATTTAATAAGCTATCATTATAAATATCAATATTCTTTATTGAACGAATATTCTCTATCTTGTTATGGCTAATCATTCCTAACTTTTTGAAGTTCCTAATTGACTCTTCAAAGTATTCTTTCTTTAATTCAATTCCGATATACTTTCTTTTAAGTTGCAAAGCTACAACGCCAGTGGAACCTATGCCGTTGAAAGGGTCTAAAACAACTTCATTCTTATTAGAATATAATCTTATACAACGCCTAATTACTTCTAACTGTAATGGGCATACATGCTTAATATCTTCTTCTGTTTTAGAAGTTCCAGTATTTAGGGTATCTGTTTCTTTTATGTCAGTCCAAACTCCACACGCCCAATTAATCCATTCTTCCCTTGATGGAGCATCGCTATCATTTACAACATCAATATAATCTAATCCTTTTCTAAAAATTAATACAAAATCATTATAGGCTGGTCTGCTTCCTAATCTATTCCTATCTAATTGTGCAAAAGATAATGACCTTACTTTATTTCTTATTGCTTGTGCCTGTGGATTTTTAGCAATTACAAACTCACCAAAGAATATAAATCCAGCCTTTTGAAACAATTCAATTACCTTTCCTCTGAAATCTTTAGTTCCAACAAATCCGCTTAAATTCTTGAAATTAGCTAATTGCTGAACATGGCAACAAGTCATTCTTCCTTCTTTCATTACCTTGAATAATCTATCTAAAAAATATTCAAAATGTAGATTAAACTCATCAATAGAATCTCTTGAATTGCCCATATCTGATATTTCCTTGCTGTAAGTAAATAAAGAGCTGAAAGGTGGGCTAAAAATAGATAAGTCAATGCTATTTTCCTTTAATTCACTTAATCTTTTAATAGAATCACCCAAATACATAGAATAATCATTATCAATAATTAAATTAGTTTCATTGCTTTCATTTTTTACTTCAGTTTCCATTATCTTGCCTCCATTGAATAAATTTATTTCGTCCTTTAAAAAGCTTATAAATTTCTTTTCTTGATTTAAAGAGTCTGTTTCATAAGTCTCTTTCTTTGAAAGAATATTATTTAATATTTTCTTTTCTATTTCTGTAACTGGGATATATATTTTTAATGATTTCTTCTGTCCATATCTATAAGAACGCTTTATACATTGGTAAAACTGCTCATAAGAGTCATTTATTCCACTAAAGATTTGAACATCAACAAAAGGAAGATTTATACCAAAACCTAATAACTTTGCCTTACTGATTAATATCTTGAATTTGCCATTTCTAAAGTCTTTTATTATTTCTGCTCTTTTTTCCTCATCAGTTTCTCCAGAAATGGATTTTACAGAATATTTCTTTTCTAATTCTTTTAATAAAATCTTATCTTCTTGATTATAAGTTACCCATATTATTATCTGTGAATCATTATGATTATTTATTATTTCTTTTATCTGCTTAATTTTATTGCTTTCTATATAGCTTATTTTATTATCCTTTTCTATAAAGCCTTTGCTTAACTTAAGATAGAAATGTTTTTTTGTCATAATATCAGAAACAAAGAAATTTTTAACATATTGATTCTGCTCTTTAGTCCATTCAGTCTTTAATTCTATAAATTCTGGCGATGGTATATCTTTTACATTATTATTAAAATTATAATTCTGCGGATTATTTAAGTAAATGCTCCATTGGGCTAAATGCTTGTAAAAATATTCTAATGCATGAGGCTTTATTTCCCATCCATTATCTTTATTTATGAAAAATTGAGAGTAAAATTCATTATTGCTTCTTGTGTAATTTAAAAATGTAGAATGATTTGCATATTCTTCCCTATCATTTGGGGCTGGAGTTGCAGTGCAACATAATTTAAATTGCACATCTCTAAAAGACTCAATTATAGAAGTTCTTATTTTTCCTGTTTCATTTTTTAAAATAGAGCTTTCGTCTAAAATTACTGCTCCAATCTTGCCATTATGGTTTATTTTCTTATGAAATTTATCATAATTTGTTATTGCTATTAAACTTTTTTCGTCATCAATCCATTCCTGTATTGGCTTGTTATGGATATCTTCTATCATACAATCATTATAAAACTTCTTTTCTTCTTCTAAAGTCTGAGATATAACTGCCAAAGGTGAGATTATCAAGATTTTTTTATGGTTTAACTGCTTATTTAAATGCCTTGCCCATGATAAAAACATGGCTGTTTTTCCTAATCCACAATCTGCAAAAATAGCATATCTTTGTTTTTTCAAAGCTAATTTTACTATGAATTTTTGATAATCAAATAAATGAGGCTCTAAATCTGAAACATCTTTAATATCTTCCAAAGTAACTTGACTATCTTCAACATAAATCTTTCTGCCAATAATATTATAGAAAGGGGATAACTTTGTCTTTAAAAATTCCTCATAGGTTTCTAAACTTAAGCTTTGACAATCTATTTCTTTCATATCAATACCTCTTGCTTTTCTTTGAAAGGTTGATTATTAAATAATATATTCTTAAAAATCTTTGATACTAAATTTATATCCCATCCATTTCCAGCTAATTTATATAAATTAGTATCTGCGATTCCTTGAATATTTATTTCGTCATTCAAGAAACCCATAAGCCTAAAACATTCTCTTGGCGTTAATCTTCTCCCAATTATCTTGCAAGTTTTTATAAATTCCTTTGAACTTCCCTGCCTTCCTTGTGCTTCGGTTAAGCAATTCATAACATTATTAGGTTCTATTAGAATCTCTTTAGGTTCTCCAGCTTGTAGACACCTATAAACATCAAAATCTTGGGGGATATAACTGGATAATGGTCGCATCTCCCCATATTGCAAATGATATAAATCAATTTGGATTGGTTTATCTTCTTTGTTTGCTAATTCTTGAGCTACATTTATAGCTTTTTCAACATCTCTTGTTTTTTGTTGAACTTCAAAAATATATGGTTGATTTCCACCCATCTCTTTTGATAAAGTTGGCATAATATCTTGATATTCTTTAACTTCATTAGAATGATGTTTTTGTAATATGAAATTATCTGTATATCTACTATCACTCCGAGTGGTAATAGTTTTTACTTCTTTTGAATTATTATTTATCCAATTAGATTTGAAAGAATGATTTTCATTGGTTCTTTTGATTAAAGTATTTAACATCTTTTCTTTTAGATAATATTTATTAGGAACTGTTTTTTCTAAAATATCTTTTATGAAAATTTTTGATTCTTCTTTCTTTGGAAACTGAAACTCCATAAACTCCCAACCATTTAATTTACAGACGAACCAAATTCTTTCACGATTCTGTGGTATTCCATAATGCTTTGAATTTAATACTTTATATGCAACTCCATATCCTAGATTTTTCAAATCTCTAATTATCTTATCTACAAGCCTTATTTCATCTACTTCCATTGAAAGTAATCCTTTAACATTTTCTAGTATCATATATTTTGGCTTCTTTACCTTTGCTATCCTTAAAATTTCATTGTAAAGATTAGTTCTTCCTTTGCTTAAATCTCTTTGTCCTGCAATAGATACATCTTGACAAGGAAATCCACCTGTTAATAAATCAAAATCTGGAAGTTCATCTGGATTTATTTTAGTGCAATCTCCATAATTTCTTGCATTATAATGATTTTGTAGATATATTTTTATCGCATTTTTATCTACTTCTGAAAAGCCAACGCATTCAAAAGGGATATTTGCTTTCTTCAATCCAAAGGAAGCTCCACCATACCCAGAGAACATTTCAAATAGTTTTATCATTTCTCAACCTCTACCTTTGGGATATTTTCACTTAACTGATAATAAAATCTATAATCAATTTTTTTTATAGAAAATAACTCAATATTTTCTCTTTTCATTCTTTTTAAAGCACTACTTATATTAATATATTTCATTTTCAATTCATAACACAATTCGTCAATAGTGTAAGCTTTGTCCTTGTTCTTTTTAAAAAAATTTAATATCTTATCTTTTCTTGATAGATATTCTAAATAAATTGGCTCTTCATTAAATTGATTTATGTCTATTGGCATTTAAAATTCACCCTTCCAAATCCTTCCATCAACATGAGTAGCCATTACATTTACAGGCTTGAAGTATTCTTTAAACTCGTCTGATAGAACTTTTTTCTCTTCGTCTTTTGCTATCTCGTCTTTGAAAGGCAAATATCCTTTCTTGATTAACTTGCCCTCAACTCTCTTTCTCCTTGCTCGTGTAAGAGTTTCAATAGGCATAGCCTTGATTATAATAGCTTGTTGGTCATCTGTTAAGCCTATGCCTAAAAAATTAACAAAGTAAGCTACAATCAAAGCATTATTGTTTTGACGAGACTCTGGATAGCTTCTGCTGATATGATATTCAAAATCTGATGCATTGTCCAATAGTTGTATTGTTTCCTGTGATACTTTCATTTTTTTATCTCAATATCCATTTCTCAAATTCTTCTGCACACTTTAAAATAATGCTTACCTGAGTTTCAGGATCTTTACTATATATTTCACAAGCACACTTTAAAGCAACTTGCCTTACAATTAAAGTCTGTTTATTATCTTCATAATTTGGCTTAAAATTTTCATTGCTTGGCTTTGATACTGGAACATATTTATTTAATTTTTCAGGCTTAATCTCTTCATCAGTATCTTTTCTTTTATGCTGACACTCATAGCATAAAGGCTTTCCATACTTCTTTACAGAATAATCTAATGTTTTTCCAAAGATGTTAACACCACATTCAGAACATTCCTTTTGACTTGTCATTATTTCACCTTCTTTTCTTGGATTTCTTCTAATTCTAGCATTTCAATAATTCTTAACTTAACTCTTTTAGTGACTTTAGAATATTTAAAATTTGTTTGCCAGTAATAAGCCTCTGACAAATTAGCCTCTGACAAATTAGCCCATGACAAATTAGCCCATGACAAATTAGCCTCTGACAAATTAGCCTTTGACAAATCAGCCCATGACAAATTAGCCTTTAACAAATTAGCCTCTGACAAATTAGCCTCTGACAAATTAGCCTTTGACAAATTAGCCTCTGACAAATTAGCCTTTGACAAATTAGCCTCTGACAAATTAGCCTTTGACTTAATGGCTTCTTCTACTGCTTCTTTTATTGTTTCTTTTGTGCTTTCAAAGATAACACTATTAGTTATTCTGTGTTTTATTTTGATAGTTTCTTTCTTTAAATCTTGGTTACACTTTTCACACTTTACCATATTAATCAACCCTCCTAATATTCAAGACTTGAAATATATCACTGCTGACTTTATTGTCAGGAATTGTTAAACCATCAAAGTGCTTTTTCAAATCCTTTTTCTTTATTGCATTACTTTTAATTTCTAATATAACTGCCATATTAATCAACTCCTTTCATCTATCATAATATAATATAATTCTAAGATAATCTCCTCGTAGGACTTTTCTGGATTGAACTTTTTTAATAGATTCTGCGTTTTTCTGCTAAGCCTTATAAAAGATGCTCTTTCTTTTTTCATTCTTTCACCTTTATCTTTGAACCAAAATTTAATAACATAAAACCTATCAATCCTAGAAATTGAAGAAGACCCATATCTTGATAAAATAAATTAAATATTAAATTAAAGCTTAAAAGTAAGTAACCAACAATCCATATATATAAATACTTTCTAGTTTTTGCTTTCATTCTTTCACACTCTCATCTCTTACACCTACAATTTTTACAATGTGATTCATCCTTATAATCTAAAAGAAATATCCAAATTACAAAAAGAACCATTAAAGGAAATAAATTTAAAAGGTTGCTAATTAAAGCTAGAATACCATAACTTATTAAAAAAATTACATAAACTGCAAAGTTCTTCATTCTTTCTCTCCGTCTTCTTTTGAAGAAAAGCTCTCTGGGAAATGCTTTTTCATTAATCTTTCAATAACTAAAGAAATATAATTATCATTTCCATATATTGTTTCAGCGTCTTTCATCAGCTCTTGAACAGCCTCGTTTACATCTTTACCGTCCCAAATATATCTTACTTCATCTCTGCATTTATTACATGATATCTGTAATTTAGCTTTGTCTTTTGTCAGTGCCATTTTTACTTCTCAATTTTAAAAGCTGTTTCAGGCATTAAACTTAAATCGCCTGTGCCATTGTCAATTTTGACGTTAAACCAATGCTCAGTTTTTTTAGTCATTGGGTTTTTTAACTTGTTTTCCTTTAAAATAAAAACTGTTGTTCCTTTAGGAATTGTCCAGCCTTTAACATCTATAAGGTCTTTGTCCATAACCATAGTTTTTTGTGCTTCCATTGTGTTTACCTCTTTTTTGTTTTTATTAACCTTAACGCCTCAATCTTATTATCTTCACAAACTAAACATTTAATAGGGCTGTCTTTTCTGTTTTCCATTCTATCGTAAGGAGTTCTTTCTTCACATTTCTTACAAAATTTAATGCCTGTCTTATTCATTTTGATAGCTCCTCATTTTTCATAGAAATGTTATACCATTGAAGTATATAAAGCTTGTTATACCATAAGATATACATTAAGAAATAGAGATTAAAAAAATAAAAATGTGGGATTAAACCCCACTGCCGAATTGCGTTCTGAAGAAGCCAAATATTAATGTAACTGCTCCTAAAATCAAAGTTACTCCTAATACAGTTCCTACAGTTCCAAAGTGAGCAGATACATTCAAGGATAAATTTTCTCCTCTCTGCATTACTGTCTGTGCATTTCCTGTCAAGCCTGTTCCCAAGCTGTTAAAGACCAATGCAAAGATACCCACAAGGATGGCAAGTGCGACGATTGACAAGAATTGGTTTACTATACCTTTTCTATTCATTCGCTTTTGCATAGCTTACACCCCTCTAAGATTTAAAAAATGGTTGTGCGTAACAACAATCTATATGTTAGAAACTATATATATAAATAATGGCTAACAGAAAGGTAGTTTTGATAACAAATATAAAGTTTTGATAACAAATTGGGCAGATAGAATTAATTAAAACGAGGTTAAAAATTAATCTTTTCTGCCCATGATAATGATGGTTTCAAAATATAACATATGTTCTAACCTATGTAATCTTTTTGTTTTATATTTTCTTTAATTGCTTCTTCTACTTTAGACCTCTCTCTTTCAACCATCGCCATGTATAAAGTTAGTCTTGATATTGTTCCTATAATTAAAATTAATAAAGCATCATAAACTGTTCCTGCTGAAAATCTATAATGATAAAAAATAACCCATAAAGTAAATCCCATAAAAAAAGTATAAGCGATACTATCTATTAATCTAAATGTCCTTACTTTATTTTGTTTTGGTTGTTTATTTTCCATTTATATTTCTCCTTGATATTGATTTTATTTTCTAGTTTTAAAATATCTTCATTATCCTTATTAACTCTATCATTAAACTTTTTCTTTTTAATGAGTAATGAAAATATATAAGCTACTATTAATGCTAAAAAGATTTTTGGTACCCCTATATTTATTAAGGCTTCATTAATTTTTTCATAAATAACATTACTCATTCTGGTAGTCCTTCCAATTCTATTGGAGTTTTTAACTTATCTATATCTTCCTGCCATACAGGATTTTCTGGGCTATAATTTAAATAACTGCAGGTTTTTCCTCTTGTTTCCTCACATAATTTACAAGGCTCATTTTTTAATAATTGAATATCTTTATAGTAAAAGTATGAACTTATAAGTATTAAAATTCCTGACATAATTAGTAATATCATGTTAAAGGTTTTTTGTTCCATCTTAATCACTCACAATATAAAAGTTATATTCAATCATTATAGCTATTGCAAATAATACACTTGCAATCTTAGACCATTCGCTTGATAATTTAAAACTAAAATCTAAAATAAAATAAATAAAAAAGCCTAGAACAAATGAAACTAAACCATTAATAGTTACTATAAACCATCTATTATTTCTTAATTCCTCTTTCATTGCTTCATTAGACATAGCCTTTTAACTTCCTTGCACAAGTATAGCAGTAATAACCTTCCTCGTATTTTATTGGCTGTTGCCTTCCTGTAAAAAGCCTTGTTATAATATCATCAATATTAATTTCAATCTTGCAGATGCAACAATAGCTTTTCATTTTTAAATCCTATAATAATTAATGTGCCATTGATTTTTTACATATTTTTTATTTACTTTTATTATATTGCCTCTTTGCCTTATAATTTTATTTAATAATGATGTTACGCTTGTTATTCCTTGATTTAATTCTTTGGCAATCTCTTTGACACATCTCTCTTTGCCATCTTTTAATAAATTAATTACTTCTGCTTGTCCCATTATAAATCTTTAATCTTCTTTTTTATAATATCAGTTTTAATTTTATTTTTATCATATTCTATTTTCATATAATCATTTAATAATGTAAAAGCTAGAATACCAACATAAAAAAATGTAATGCTAAAAATTCTTGCTAATCCATTTACTTTAAAAATTAAAGATCCAGAAAATGCTATTACAAAGAAAATAATAATTAATATAAAAATATAAATTAGAAACATGGCGATATAATTAAAATTTAAATGCGAATATTCTCTATTTAACTGACTAAACTGATGTTTTAATAGTTCATTGTTTTTATTCATGGTTTTTACCTAATCTGCTAATCTATTAAGCTGTTTTCTATCTTCAACTGTCATAAACCTATATTTTGTCAAGTCCTGCAATAGAGTCATAATTTCATTTGTATAAGCATTGAAATTATCATCTGTTAATCCATAACCAGCATTTAAATAATCTCTAATAAAAAATAATGAACTCCTTACCTCATCTACTTCCTGCAATACTTCTGACATAGTCATCTTTCTATTTTCTTTTATTATTGTTGGAAGTCCAGAAGCTACTTGCTTTTCAAGAACTATCAATCTTCTATATAATGCTTTAAACTTAAGAATATTATTTTCAAAATCTGCCCTTTGCTCCCATGTCAAATTAGGGGCTTGTTGTTCAGGCTCAACTTCTGGGATTGTTATTTTTTCTATTTTTTTCTTTAAAATATTTTGATTCAATTTTTCTAAATCTTCTTCGGTTATTTCAGCTTCTATTGGCTTTGAAGTTTGTTTCTTTTGCATTTCTGCTTGAAGCCTTTGATAAGCTTTTTCTTCAGCTTCTTTTAGAATGTTTTTTTGTAGTTCATCTTTTACTATATCAACTACAGCTTCTTTTTTCTTTCCAAATAAACCCATAGTAAATTTCAATACTTATTTATTTAAATATACTTCCATAGTCTAAAATATATATTGTTATATCTATCTTTCAAGCTTCCATGAGGCTATTAATCCAACTATGAATAAAATAAAAGTAACCCAGAATATTACATCATTAATTAGATTTAATCCCCATCTTAAGAATACGACTAATATCATAGAAATAAAAGAGGATACTAATAAGGCTCTTTCAAATCCGAAAGCTCTAAACATTGAATACAATACTAAATATTGCCCCATTATAAGATACATCCATGTATAAGAAACTGTATCCCCCATATATTCTAACATCTTAAAAAAGGTTATGTTGTCTGGGATTGGGGGGTATGGTGCTGGAATTTTAGTTACTCTCCTGATATCTTATTCTCAAGTAAATTATCCTAAATACAATTATTAATAATATTCCTAAAAACATTAATCCAATATATTTGGCTGGTATGCCTAAATATTTGGTTAATAATTCTGTCATGGCAGTTGGAATAAAAGTAAGCCAGTCTAGTCCTGTCATTATTAACTGGATAATTCCTACTGTTGCTATTTCTGCTACCGTTAAAATTGATGCTCCACCTGAAGCTTCTAATTTAGATAATGAATTTGTAGCGAAAGTATCAACTCTCCCAGCAGTCTGGTTTAAAACTCCTATCGTGTCTGTGAAATTGGAATCTATGGAAACTCCAGATATATTTGAAACTTCACTTACTAAATCAGTTATGAAAAATATTATGAAAGATGCAACTAAAAAGATTAGCATTATTCCTAAAAAACTTATTCCTTTCTTATTCATGGCGACCTCACTAATAATGCTATGCCTATACCTATTAAAGATATAATAATAAGTATATAATTTGGTAGTGGAATTAAATATAAAAACTTATCAACCCATAATCCTAATAAAAATCCAAATAAAACTCCATTTAATGAATTGACATATAATCCTCCGAAAGTTCCTATTAAAACAATTAATAAAATTCCTAAAATCCATCCATCTTCTGTCAAATCTGGAGTTGATTGTGAAGCTATGACTATTGATAATGATGCAATGGCTTTTAATGGATTTACTTGAAATGTGAAAGTTGCTATAAACTCTCCAGTTCTATTTCCCAAAGAATAAAATAAAGTTCCTGAACTTCCAGTAGTGCAAGTTTGACTTATCTTTCCTATTCCAATTTGAGTAATAATTAAACAGCCTTCAGTTGATTTTCCTGAAGTATCTGAATATGAAACCGTAAAAGTCTTTGAAGCATTAATATAGCTCAATGGAGTTGTAAATGTAACCCCATCTATAGTTTTGAATAGATTTGCTACGGAATTTGGAGAAATAATAATATTATAAGTTGTGGTTAAAAATTGAGTTAATTCTTGCGTTGTGAATACTACCGTATTATTTTCTTCAACTGTAACTTTATGGAAGGCATCATTTAACCTCAAGAAAATAATATACTGCCCATCTTTATTTGTCTTGCCCATAGCAATTAATTTATATCTATTTTCTCCTACGATATATCTTTCAACTTTTATAATCCTATCAATTAATGCCTGTTGCAATTGGTCTGTAACTGAAAAAGTAACTCCATTTGCATATATCTGCTCTAATAAATATAATGAAATATTATTGGTCATGTTTGTAACTGAAGCATTTGTAAGATAATATTGTCTTGGGTCATATCCAGCCTGATAGTAATTTATTATGCTATTGGTTCTTAATTGAGTAGAGTTATCTATCAGGCATATTGGATAAGACCTTAAATTATTTAGAGTAATGTTTATAGTTCCATTATTTGCTGGATCTGAACTATAAATAACAAAAGTAGCTTCAAAAGTCCCATTAGTCAATATTGTATCATTTACTTCATGCCTTATGGTAAAATTATAAACTAACAAATCACCACCAGAGCATACTTTAAATCCTGTTGGATTGATAGTTTGAATATTTACTGAGCTATTTGCATTAAAAATATTAGAGCCATAATCAAAGGATAAATTAAAATAAAATTCTTTGTTTGATGGCGAAGTTACCAAAGGTAGTATTATGGTATTATATAACTCTCTTGAAGTTGAATTTATGGAATTTAATATTGATTGATTTAAAGAATTATTATATAACAAGATTCCATTCATGCTTCTTAATCCAATGTTATCTATTGTTAGATTTATCAAGAAAAACTGGCTTGTAAATGCTGAACCTGAAGTATTATATAAAAGATTATATCTTATTATTGGAGAGGATACATTTAAATTTATGCTACTTTGGACTAAACCTAATCCATTATTGGCAAAAATCCTTACTATATAATTTCCAGTTTCATTGAATAGAGTATCACTATTGTAAGTAAAATTATCTGCCGTATTATTTCCTAATGATTTATTATTTATTGTTGGAATGCCAGAGGGACTTATTATGCTAATATTTGCCGTAAAATTAATATGAGTTACCTCTGTTATATTTACATTGAAGTAATCTGCCAATTGATAAATAATTATAGGAGAAGATACACTATTATTTAAGGTCTTGAAGTTAATACTTTGAATTGTTAATCCATTTGAAACCGTTACTGCACTTGAATTTGCATAGACATCGGAGTTTGTGCCATCTGATATATTCCATTGAACATTAACAACATCGCCTATGGTAATATTTGTCTTGTTGAATACTATTGAAATGCTTCTATTAGGAACATAATTATTTGGAAGCTGATAAGTTAGATTAGCTTTTCTATTCACAAATAAAATAGCTGTTGCATTAATCCTGTCTGCATTGTCAGTTTCATTGAAATCTACTGAAGCGTTAATTTGCTTTGAAGTTATAAAAAATGTAGTATTTGTAACATTAATATTTGGATTTGATAATGTTGGAACTTGATTATTTAAAGTGTAAGTTATTTCTATTGCTGCATTGTCTATACTTACGGTTGTTAATAAAGTAGTAAATGGTTTCTGCAAGAATCTGCAATCTTCTCTAGGTATTCCACCCTGAACACAACCAATTATTATATTTGTTATTTCTACTCTTTGCTGACCAGAAGATGAAACATTATTACTATAATTATATAAATTAAATCCACTTGCAGCATCTCCTAAACATTGATGTCTCCCATTCCAATCAATACTTGAAATATTAGAATTTGGTGATTGAGAAATGTTACATATTTGAATTATATTGCCAGAAGCAGCACTTGTAGTAAAATTAAAGATTATGGTTGCATTGTTTATCGTTATTACATCTGGCAAAGCCCTTAATGAAACATTAATAAAACCCCACAAGTCATTCCCAGAGCCATCTCTTAGATGATTTACATATCCATTAGCACTACAATCTTGCTGTGGATTAGCTTGTTCTGGTGAACATAAGTCTAAATTAGAAGTCCCTGTTAAACTTATAGTAGGGTCTGCGTCCACGCTTCCCTTTGTTGAAAATAATAACTCTTTAGTTTCCTCATTCCATTCTGGAATAAAAACAGGAATATTAATAGTTCCATTGTCATCATTTTTAACATCATAAAGATTAATCATATCATTAAAATCAATGTTTAAAGTATCATTTAAAAACCATCTTCTACCATCAAATCTAAATCCTTTATTATCATAGCCAGTAATTCTAAAGCCTAACTTATATTCTATATCGTCTGGAACTTTATATATTAAAACTCCAAATCCATTATTTTTATCTATTGCCTTGCTGTAAGAAGTAACTGTTGAGCCATCAAATTGAGATTGAAAATCAGACAAAGAATATTCTGTATCTTTCCAAATGATAAAAGGCTCTATCTTCCAATTCTTAAATAAGCTTTCTTTTTGGATTATATCATCTTGGCTTACTTGCTGAGTATAAATATCTTTTGTATCAGCTACAGTAATTTTTGATGGTTGAACTACTATTGATAATTTTTCTATCTTGTCTGCCGATACGGTTGAAACTAATAAAAGCAATCCTAATAATATTAATATAAATTTAATCTTCATCTTCGTATCCTATCATAAATCCTTCCTCATCTGGCGATAGCTCATCATTGTCAACCAATTCATCTAATTCATCTCTATATTTTTTCTTATTCACCTGAACTACCTCTTATCTTTACTACGAATAAAATTAAAGCAGTTATCCCAACTGCTATGCTATACTCTGGCAAGTTTAAAAGTATAAATCTTGTTATTGGGAAGTTTGCAGAAGCATTTGCTATATCTACATTAGATAACATACTATTGAAAGTATTTGATAATGTTGGGACGAATAAATTAGCCAAAGCAAGTAAAATAATCCCTATCCAAAAGCTAAACCAAGCTAGAACTGTATTTACTAATAAAGCACTTGCGAAAATAAATAAGGTATCTGCAATTATAAAATATAAGAAAGTTCTATCAAAAGAAGCTAATCCTGTATTAGCCCTTGCTACTATTGTTGAAGCTGAACTATAGCCTTGAGCTGATAAATCGGAAGATATTGCACTTAAAGCAGGGTTAATTCCAATAAATAATAACACTAAAGCAATTCCAGTAATAAAAATAATTATAATATATAAAAGCATATCAGAACCTAATTGACCTTTTCTATTTTTTCTAAATAAATTAATATCGCCTTTTTCCATCAAATCAGCAATGATTTTAGTAATTTTTGTAAAGCCTATAGGCTCAACTTTTAATCCTTTATTATTAAAAATATCTTCAGCTGATTTCTGCTCTTCCTGTAATTGTTGCTTGAATTTCTTATGAACTCTTATAATTGGATTTCCACTTGTCAATTTCACACCCTTTATTGTTTTTTAAATAATTTTAGGATATACTCCCTTAATTTTTCCCATGTCCCAAATAGAGCCATGACCCACATGTAAAGTAGTATTAATATGGATATTCCTGTTAACACCCTTATATTAGTAGTTAACACAGTATTTAAATTTTGTTTTAATGTGGCATTGGTTATTTCCTGTAATTCTAACAAATGGAACTGCATAGCCCCATTCATTATCAAGAATACAAAGCCTAATAACAGCATCATAATTTTTAAAAATATTAATTCAGGTGCTACAAAATGCAATATAACAAAAGCAAATAAGAAAAATAATGCTATTCCTATATTAGTCAAGGTCAATGAAGTTGAGATATCTTTAGTATTTGTTGTAATTGTAGGATTATTAATTGTCATTCTAAAGCTTTCAAATGTGGATAAGCTTTCATTGTCTAAAGTAGTTACATTTACTTCTATGATTCCATATTCACCAAAAATTAATAATGAAGTAAATAAATGAGTTCCATTTGTCAATGTAATAGTTGATACTTTTGAAGTATCATTCCAAACTATCCCAGTATGATTTAAATCTTGAATTAAATTATCCTTATCTGAAAAATATTGACTTAAATTCAAGTCATGAATGTTTATATTAATATTTGTTGATACTGTTGAGTTTCCAATATTAGAAATAGGCTTTGAAGTATTAACTGTTATCTGCGAAGTGTTGATTGGAGAAATTAAATTACCATTGTTAGTTCCATTGAACATTACAGTTACATTATCAAATCTACCCCATTGATTTGGGAAGCTAAAAGATGTAGTTCCTATCACATTGTTATTTGTTATAGTCTGCTTTCTATTATTGTTTACGAATACGATTGCTGAAATATTAGCAACATCATTACTTTCTGTATCTGTAATGAAAACTGAAGCTGAAAGCCAATTCAATCTAAAGAAAGTAGCATTGGTTTCATTTAAAGAAGCTAAAGATAATGTTGAAACTATATTTGTAAAATTAACCGTTATTGTTGAAGAATTTACATATCCTATTAATAATCCATTTGAAGTTCCATTAAATTGGATTGTTAAGTATTCAAAGTAATTTATTGAAGTGCTTAAAGTGAATGAAACATTTGAGCCTGAATTTTGATTATCTAAAGTTGTGCAAGTGTTCTGCCTTAAAGTCCTGTTGATGAAAGCGCATCTTGTAATATTTGCTTTGTCTAATTCTGGATCTGAATAAAATAAAGAGGAATTAGTTATCTCATTTGGATTAAAGGTTGCATTTGTTACATTTATAGAAACTTCTCCAGTAAAAGAAGGAACTGTATCTCCTACAGTTATTGCTGTGGCATTTTCATAAGGAGTATAATATATCCCATCTGTTAAATTTGCTTGGAATGTCAAGATATCATTTTGAATTATATTTGTATTATTAAAGATTAAAGATAAAGTGCTTCCATTCTTTGCATTTGTGTTGTATTGAAGCGTTAGATAAGATATTCTATTCTTGAATAAAGTAAAAGTTCCATTAAACCTGTCTATTGTATCAATATCAGTTACAATTATAGAAGCATTAATATTATTTCCTGTAACTCTTAAAGTAGCATTTGTGTAATTAATCTGAATATTTGAAGTTGTGAATAAAGTATCATTTACAGTTATGCCTGAAGTATTTATATAATTGCTTGAAGATGTTCCATCACTTGTATTAAACTGAACTTCAATCAAATCTCCTTTAGTTATGTTGGTATCATTGAAAACTATTGAAGCTGTTCCTGTATGCCCTGTGAAAAAGTCTATTATTGCTCTTATAATTCTATTCACAAATAAAGTAGCTGTTGTCCAGAAGCTTGTAGAATCAGAATCGCTTATTGTTACACTTGCGTTTATCTGCTCTGAAGTAACTGTTAAAGTAGCGTTAGTATAATTGATTGCTGGATTAGATAATATAGGAGCAGAGTTATTTACAGTTACATCAGTTCCATTCAAATAAACTGCATCGCTTGAATCTCCTGTTGAAGTTGCGTTAAATTGTATCCCTATTACTTGCCCTATTGTTATGTTAGTTGCGTTGAAGACTATTGAAACTATTCTTCCTGCACTTCCAATATTTATAGTTCCTACTTGCTGTGTTTGATTAGCTATTCTATTTACAAACAAGATTGCTGTGATATAGTTGTTTTCTGAATCAACATCAGAAATAGTTATTGATGAATTTATTTGCTCTGCTGTAATGAATAAAGTAGCATTGGTTTCATTTAAAGTTCCTGCACTTAATATAGGCGCTGTATCATTTACTGTGATTTCAGTTGCATTTAAGTAATTAGAAACTGCTGTTCCATCTGTTGCATTGAATTGAACACCAATCACTTGATTTTTTGTAATATTTGTTGCATTGAAGACTATAGAAAGAGTATTATTTAAAGCAGTTCCTACTCCCTGCAATGTTTGATTTGCAACTCTATTTACAAATAAGATTGCTGTCCAATTTGCTTTATCTCCAACATCTATATCTACAATAGTTACAGAGGTATTAATCTGTTCTCCAGTTCTTGTCAAGGTAGCATTTGTATAATTTAAAGTAGCTGAAGATAAGGTAGGTGCTGTATTTCCACCAACGGTTATTACACAGTTATTATTTCCTATGCAAAAAGACTGCATAGGGCTTAATTGTGATGAGCCTGTTCCATTTGAAACATTGGCTATCCAATAATAAGTCCCATTTTTCAATCTGTATAAATCCAATACTTCATTTTCATCTAATGTTCTATTCCATATTGCTATTTCATCTAAAGTTCCATTAATTCCTGCATAAGAAAATCCAATAAAATTAGTTCCAGTATCATAATTAGCTCCACCTGTAGCTACTGTTTTCTCTACTCCATCTTGGAAGTATCTAGCTACTGTTCCATTCCAAATCCATACCATATGTATAAATTTATTAAAAGGACAAGCTATACTTGCACCTGCTTTATAATTTCTAAATTCAGTTGTCCCATTCTTAATTATTAAATGAGGATAATAAGCAGTAGTAAGCCCTGCTTCATCTACTATTTCGAAACCGTGCATTGTAGGATTTACAAATTGCATAGGACCTCCAAATGCAACAATACATTTTACATCAGCATTCCACCAAAAAGAAACTGTGAAAAGAGATAAATTTAAGGTATTTGAAGCTGAAATATTAATTCTTGCTGCACTTCCAGATGCTTGTGGATTATCAAATCTTTCAGCACCACCAAACTTGCCTGTAAAATTCCAATTTGGTCTATTTCCTACACCTTCTAAAGTCCCGCTATTTCCATTGCCAGAACTATCATTAAAAAATGTTCCATTATCTTCATTTCTTTCGGTTAAATTATCAAAATGGTAAAGCAAAACTAATGACTTATCTCTTGTATTTATTACTGGTGAAGTCCAGTTGTAAGTTATTGTTGAGCCATTGAAGACTGAATAATTACTAATAAATAATAAATTAGAATTGTTTAAGTCAGTATCTCTTGATGAGTTTGAGCCATAGATTAATACCTTTAAAGCTTTGCTTACATTATCATCATCTGCTCTTATTCCTAATGAAATATTAAATTGACCTGCTATAAAATTTGTTTGATTTGAAGGTGTATTAATTATTATTGGATATGGCAAGAAGTAATTAACTCCATTTATTATTACTGAATAATTAAATACATCATTTAAATTTGGTGGTATAATAAAATCTACATTGAAAGTATAATTCTCTCCAACAAGCAAATCAATGTTTCCTAAATCTTTTATGTCTGTTTTATTTATTGAAGTTGTAGTTACATTTACTTCTTGAAATTCCTTGAAGATTGGCTTATTAAAAACTTCTTTTCCATTTATATCTAAAGTTATGTTATCTTCATAGATTGGCATTTCTATTTTAGCTGTTGATTCTATAATATCTGTTTTATATTTGCTTGTTTCATAATTAGCAGAAGCTATATTTCCTATATAATCTGTTTCTATGCTTGATGGCTGTATTGAAGTATCTTTTAAAGCTTGAATAAATATTGTGGCTGTTGCCTTTCCATAATCTTTTCCATCTATTGTTATAAAATGCTCATTGATGCCTAAATTTTCAGGCGAGAAGCAAACTATTAAACTTTCATCTTTAGTGCAGACATCTTTTTCAACTCTAATAAAAGTATCTGTTGTATCTGCTGTAAATATTCCTTCAATCCAATTAATGATAATATCCCACCAGCTTAATTCTTTTACTGGCTCTTCAGCAAAGTCTTCTAAAGTTTGAGCATGGATTGGTTTAATCATTAGTAAAAAGCTTAATGCAATTAGTATTAATAAAAGTTTTTTCATTTTCATTTTCTTTTAATTCTACATTTATAGCATTTAGTCATTTTAAACTCTCCAAAGCTTCAACTACCATCTGCAAAGCTTTCTTTTGCGTAATCATTTTAAAGTCTGCATTTTTAAGAGCTTCCTTATAATTCTTTGTCAGCACATTTAACTTTTTCATTTTACTTTGTCCTGAATAATTTTTTAATCCATTCAACCATTACTTCCCATGTTCCAAATAGAGCCATGACCCACATGTAAAGTAGTATTAAGATAGAAACCCATACTAATATTCTTGTCCCTACATCTAAAACGCCTAAAATATTATTCATTAAAGTTATATTTGTTATTTCTTGAAGGGTTACGATGTGATATTGTGAAGTATTTAATATTATCAAAGAAGCAAGACCTAAAAAAAACATTATTATCTTTAAAAATGGATGCTTTGCTATATCTACAATATTAAGAAAAAGAAAAGCTAATAGAAAAAAGAAGGCTGTGCCTAAAAATCCTATTGTTAATCCAAGACTTATGTCCATTTTATACTGGTGGTGCTTCTCCTATTATTCCCAAATTCTTTTTTATATCCAAAGCATTATTGCAGAATTGCGTCATCATTTCTACTGCTTGGCTTACATTTCCTGTTGCACTAACTATGTTCTGCGATGCACCTATAAATCTATCTGCAACTATA
>Ga0334722_10001396_pt1 | contig 30388 bp, 21 predicted proteins | sample C3_bottom_MG_FD_207210 | JGI IMG/M metagenome (GOLD analysis project Ga0334722, IMG submission 207210) | Sediment microbial communities from Yellowstone Lake, YNP, Wyoming, USA - C3_bottom | ecosystem: Environmental > Aquatic > Freshwater > Lake > Sediment | place: USA: Wyoming | collected... | reverse complement strand
CCGTGTTGAAGAAACACGAACCCCGCGTCACCCCGTGTCGAAGAAACACGAACCCCGCGTTAACCCGCCCTACCGATAGTTCCCGAACTTGAGTTCCACCCCGAAGTCGCCGCGGCGCAGCACGCCCATGGCGTCCTGCAGGGCGTCCTTGTCCGGCCCGCTGATGCGCACCTGGTCGCCCTGAATGGACGCCTGCACCTTCTTGAGCTTGGCGTCCTTGATGGCGGCCGCCACCTTCTTGGCCGTCTCGGTGTCGAGCGCCTGCTTGAGCTTGATCTCCTTGCGCAGGGTGTCGCTGCCCGCCGGCACGTTCTCCGCGATCTCGAGGTTCTTCACCGGCACGCCGCGCTTGATCAGCTTCGACTGCACAATGTCGAAGAGCGCCCGCATGCGCATGTCGTGGTCGGTGTGCAGGCGGATCACGCCCTCGGCCCGCGCAAACTCGATGGTCAGGACCTTGGCGTCCTTGAAGTCGTAGCGCTGCGCCGATTCCTTCTGCGCCTGGTTGATGGCGTTGTCGACTTCCTGCAGGTCGACCCCGGTGGTGACATCAAACGAGTAACTGGAGGCCATGCGACGATTGAGGATTGGGAGTCCGGGTCCGGACGGCGGATCGCGATGCCGGATGGCGATTCGCGATGAGTGAAATCGAAACCGTCGCCAAACAAAAAGGAAGGCGCGGAGCCCAAGCCCCGCGCCACTCTCGTCCCCCGTCCATCGACTATCGTCGACTGTCGACTGTCGTCCGTCCCTCAGCTCCCCAAGTAACTCTCCAGCGCCTTCGCCCGGCTGATGTGCCGCAGCCGGCTCAGCGCCTTCTCCTTGATCTGCCGCACGCGCTCGCGCGTGATGTTCAGCACCTCGCCGATCTCCTCGAGCGTCATCGGCTCGGCGCCGTCGAGCCCGAAGTACAGGCGCAGGATCTTCGCCTCGCGCTCCTTGAGCCCGCGCAGCGCCTCGTGGATGCTCTCGGTGAGCGCCTTCTCGAACGTCTCCTCGTCGGGCGTCCGGCTCTCGGTGTCGGGCAGGTAGTCGAGCAGGCGGTTGTCCTCGCCCGGCGACATCGGCGCGTCCAGCGACAGGTGCGTCTGCGAGATGAGCATCGTCCGGGCGACTTCCTCCTCGGTGATGTCCATCCCGTCGGCGATCTCGGCGTGCGTCGCCTCGCGCCCCAGCTCCTGCAGCAGCGCGCTGGCGCGCTTGCCGATCCGGTGCAGCGTCCCGGCGCGGTTGAGCGGCACGCGCACGATGCGCGACTGCTCGGCCAGCGCCTGCAGGATGGCCTGCCGGATCCACCAGACGGCGTAGGAGATGAACTTGATCCCCTTGGTCTCGTCGAACTTGTGCGCGGCCCGGATCAGCCCGAGGTTGCCCTCGTTGATCAGGTCGCTGAGCGAGACGCCCTGGTTCTGGTACTTCTTCGCGACCGACACCACGAAGCGCAGGTTGGAGCGCACCAGCTTGTCGAGCGCCTCCTGGTCGCCCGCGCGGATGCGCTGCGCCAGGTCGACCTCGTCCTCGCGCGTGATCAGCGGAAAGACGCTGATGTCGCGCAGGTATTGGTCCAGCGAGCCTTCTTCGTTCTGGTGCTTCTTCCGGTGCGCACCCGGAAGTCGCGCACGTCCCGTGCGCTCGGATGGGTCTGTCATACGGTGCAGAATGTGGCTTGCGTCACGACCGTCCGGAAGCCCACCCCGTCAGCGGACGCGCGTCCCCAGCCGCTGCCAGCGGACATGGGTGACGAACGGCACGGCCGAGGTACTGTCGGGGACGTAGCTGAAGTAGACGAGGATCGGCCGTCCCTTCACCATCGAGTCGGGCACGAATCCCCAGTATCGGCTGTCGAGCGAGTTGTCGCGATTGTCGCCGAGCACGAACAGGTGTTCCGGCGGCACCACGATGGGCCCCCAGTTGTTGCGCGACGGGTGGTACGACCCGGCGGCCGCCGCACGCCGCGCCAGGAACTGGCGCTGCCAGTGGAACTCCTCGCCGGCCGGATCGGAGCCGGGCTCGGTGTGCGAGATGTACCGCTCCCGCTGCGCCCGCCCGTTGCGCAGCAGCACGCCGTCCACCATCCCCAGCGTGTCCCCCGGCAGCCCGACGACCCGCTTCACGAAGTCCTTCGTGGGATCCTCGGGCCAGCGGAAGACGATCACCTCGCCCCGTAGCGGCGCATGCACCTTCGGCAGGCGCCGGTTCGTGAACGGCACCTCGGCGCCATACACGGCCTTGTTCACGAGCAGGAAGTCGCCGACGAGCAGCGTGCTCTCCATGGACCCGCTGGGGATCTTGAACGCCTCGACCAGGAACGAGCGCACGAGGAAGAAGAGGAGCAGCGCCGTCGTCATCGACTTGGCCCACTCCCACAGCACGCGCACCGGACGCCAGCGGCTGCGCCGCGGCGTCGGGCCGTACGGCACCTCGCTGGCGATCACCGGCGGTTCGGGGGGAGCGGGCGCGTCAGGCATGATTGGAGTAAAGCGGGACTCCAGGCGGGGGGCAAGGCCGGGGCGACGCACGGATGACTGACAACGGTGAACGGACAACCGTGAACGGTCGTCCGTTCACCGTTCTCCGTTCTCAGTAGTTGTCGATCTGCGCCCGCTGCAGCGCCCCGCTGTAATCCACGTACCCCACCTTCGTCTCCGAGAAGAACTCGTAGACCTCCCAACCGCCCTCGCGGTGGCCGTTGCCGGTCGCCTTCACGCCGCCGAACGGCAGGTGCGCCTCGGCGCCGATGGTCGGGGCGTTGATGTACGTGATGCCGTTGTCCAGCTGCTGCAGCGCCTGGAACGAGATGTTCACGTCGCGCGTGTAGACCGACGAGCTCAACCCGTACGCCACGTCGTTGTTCACCGTGAACGCCTCGGCCGCGTCCTTCACCTTGATGACGCTGAGCACCGGGCCGAAGATCTCCTCCTGCTCCAGCCGCGAACCGGCCTTCACGTTGGTGAAGATCGTCGGCTGGTAGTAGAAGCCGTGGTCCAGCGCGCCGCCGGTGGCCTTCTGGCCGCCCAGCGCCAGCGTGGCGCCCTCGCTCTTCCCGACCTGCACGTAGTTCTCGACATTCTGCCGCGCCGCCTCGTTCACCAGCGGCCCGACGTCCGTCCCCTTCTGGCGGCCGTCGCCGAGCACCAGCTTCGACGCCCGGTCCACCAGCATCTGCACGAACTTGTCGTGCACGCCCTCCTGCACGATCAGGCGGCTCGTCGCCGTGCAGCGCTGCCCCGTCGTGCCGAACGCGCCCCACAGCACGCCGTCCAGCGCCAGCTCGAGGTCGGCGTCGTTCAGCACGATCATCGCGTTCTTGCCGCCCATCTCCAGCGACAGCCGCTTGTGCGTGCGGCCGCACGTCTCGCCGATCTTGCTCCCCGTCTCGGTGGAGCCGGTGAACGAGACCAGCGACACATCGGGATGGTTCACGATCGCGTTGCCCACGCGCCCCGGGCCGTGCACCAGCTGCACCACCTCGGGCGGCAGCCCGGCCTCGAGCAGGATCTCCACCAGCACGTGCCCCGTGTGCGGCACGTCGGTGGCCGGCTTGAACACCACCGAGTTCCCGCAGAGCAGCGCCGGGAAGATCTTCCACGTCGGGATCGCCAGCGGGAAGTTGAACGGCGTGATGATGCCGGCCACGCCGATCGGCCGGCGGAACGACATCGCCCACTTGTTGCGCAGTTCGCTCGGCACGGTGTGGCCGAACAGCCGGCGCCCCTCGGTCGCGGCGTAGTAGGCGGTGTCGATGCCTTCCTGCACGTCGCCCTTGGTCTCGGCAATCGGCTTGCCCATCTCGCGCGTCATCAGGTCGGCGAGTTCGTCCTTGCGGCGCACCAGGATGTCACCCACGCGGCGCAGCACGTCGCCGCGCGCCGGCGCCGGCGTCGCCTTCCACAGCTCGAAGCCCTTCTTGGCGCTGGCGACGGCGCGGTTCACGTCGTCCGCGTCACCCCGGGGGAAGAGGCCGATGAGGTCGCGCGTATCGGCCGGATTGCGATTCTCGGCGTATTCGCCGGTGGAGGGCTCGACCCACTGGCCGGCGATGAAGCTCTTGAACTTGGTGGTCATTGAGACAGATGGCAGATGGCGGATGGCAGATGGCAGAAGACCGGCGGCGCGTGGGCGCCGCGGGGTCCTTGAATCTACTCCGCGCGGTCGCCGCGGGGGGACCGTGAAATGCCGAGCGCCGGTGTCAGCGAACCGACGACAGCCGCTACTTCGTGCAGCTCCACGCCTCCGGGTGCGCCGCCGTCGCCTTGGCGTACCCCGTGCGCGGCAGCACTTCCATGGACGCCAGCACCAGCCCCCACAGCACCAGAAGCAGCGCCAGCGTGTGCGCCTTCGCCGCGCGATGCCGGAACGTCCACACCGACGACCAGACACCGCTCACCACCAGCGCCGTCACCGCGCCCAGGTAGCCGGCCAGCCCGACGCCGCAGCGTGCGCTGTACGGCCAGAAGACCATCCCCACACCCAGCGCAACGGTGAGCGCCAGGCGCAGGAACACGCCCCACGTGCTCGTGCTCGCCTGCGCCTCGCTGGCCCGTGCCTGTGCCTGTGCCCCTTTCACCGTCTTTGTGGGGAACATGGCCTCGTCGCTGACGCTCTCGAGCTGGCGGTCGATCTTCTTCAGCTCCGCATCCCAGTTGCGATCGCTCACGACTGCTCCCGCGCCAGCGCGTGGCGCTCGATCTTCTTGTACAGGTTCGAGCGCGGCATGTCGAGCGTGCGCGCCGTCTCGGCCACGTTCCAGTCGTGCTCGCGCAGCTTCACCAGCAGGAAGGCGCGCTCGGCCGCCAGCTTGAACTCCTCGAACGTGCGGCACGACTCGAGCCCGCCCAGCGCCGCACCTTCGGTGACGCGGGCGCCCACGAGCCGCTCGACGTCGGCCACGGTCACCTGCGGGCCGCGCGACAGGATGAGCAGGCGCTCGATGGTGTTGCGCAGCTCGCGCACGTTGCCGGGCCACTCGAGCGCGGCCAGGCGGTCGGCGGCCGCCTGTTCCATGCCGCGCGCCGTCGCGCGCGCCGGCGCGAACTGGTCCAGGAAGTGCTGGATGAGCAGGGGAATGTCGTCGCGCCGCTCGCGCAGCGGCGGCACCACGACGGGCACGACGTTGAGCCGGTAGTACAGGTCCTCGCGGAACCGGCCCGCCGTGATCTCCTCCTCGAGCCGCTTGTTGGTGGCCGCCAGCACGCGGACGTCCACCCGGCGCGGCTTCGCCCCGCCGATGCGCGTCACCTCGCCGTCCTGCAGCACGCGCAGCACCTTGGCCTGCGCCGCGAGCGACATGTCGCCCACCTCGTCGAGGAACAGCGTGCCGCCGTCGGCCTGCTCGAACTTGCCGGCGCGGTCCTGCACCGCCCCGGTGAACGACCCTTTCATGTGGCCGAACAGCTCGCTCTCGATGAGTTCGCTGGGGATCGCAGCGCAGTTGACCTCGATGAACGGCCCGGCGGCGCGCCGCGACTGCCGGTGCAGCGCGCGGGCCACCAGCTCCTTGCCAGTGCCGTTCTCGCCGGTGACCAGCACGCGGGCGTCGGTGGCGGCCACCCGGTCGATGGTCTCGATCAGCGCGCGCACCGTGTACGACCGCCCCACGATCTCGTACTTCTGCTCCACCACCTCGCGCAGCCGCGCGTTCTCCTCGCGCAGCGCCAGGTGGCCGATGGCGTTGCGCAGCGTGACGAGGATGCGGTCGGTGTCGAGCGGCTTCTCCATGATGTCGTAGGCGCCGCCCTGCGTGGCCTCCACCGCGTTCTGGATGGTGGCATGGCCGCTGATCATCACGACGATGGCCGCCGGGTCGAGGGCGCGCAGCTTGCGCAGCGTTTCCAGCCCGTCCATGCCCGCCATCTTGACGTCGAGAAAGACGAGCTGCGGGCGGAACTGCTCGTACGCCGCCACGCCCGCCGCGCCCGACGCCTCGGTGCGCACCTCGTAGCCCTCGTACTCGAGCAGTTGCGACAGCGCGTCGCGGATGCCCTGCTCGTCGTCCACCACCAGGATGCGGCGGCTCACGGCACCGCCTTGTACAGCACCACCTTGCCGTTGGCAATGCGCACGTCGGCCACGTTCGCCGGCACCGGCATGGCGATGACGCCGGGCGCCAGGCTGTCGGTGCGCGCCTTCACGCTGATGCGCTTCACGATCCGCGCCACCAGCGCCGCCGGCAGCCGCAGCTCGTTCACGGTCATCTGCGTGACCTGCAGGCCGAGCAGCCCGGGCTGCACCATCGCCAGACGGCCGCCGATCCGCACCGGCTGTCGGCCGTCGAGCATGCTGGCGAGCGGGCCGAGCGATGCCGGATCGCCCAGCTCCTTCACCGCGACGTTGGCGCGCACCAGCAGCGTGTCGCCGTGCACCGACGCCTCGGGAGTGGCCGCCGACGTCCCGAGGATCCTGAGCGCGGGCTCCACCTGCCACGCCACGAATTCGGCGGGCGTCAGGTCGATGTACACCGGCCCGCTCTTCGCGCCCAGTCGCTGCGCCGCCCGCGCGCCGGCGCCGGCGGCGTCGGCGGTGATGGGCGACCATGCCAGCTTCGACGCGGGGGGCGCGGACACGACCATCGCCCGCACCCGTGGATACCACCACGGCTTCGTGTACCAGCCCCCCACCACGAGGACCGCGAGCAGCACCAGGCAGCCCAATCGTCGCAAGCACCCGAACATCAGTGGGTCTCCGTGAAGTCGAGCACGCGGGCGTCGGCGCGCTCCTCGCGCACGAGGCCGTTCAGCGATCCGCTGCGGAAGCCGCGCAGGTCGAGCTCGACGCGCGCAAACCCCGCCGACTGCACCGCGCGCCGCACGTCGCCGCGCCGCGCCGGCGCCGACCAGTGTTCCATCTGGTCGCTGTCCATCTCGAGGCGCGCCGTGTCGCCATGGAAACGCACGCGCAGGTTGCCGGTGACGCCGAGCGCGCGCAGCGCGCGCTCGGCGTGCTCCACCTTGCGCAGGCGCAGCGGCGTCACCTCGACGCCATGCGGCAGGCGCGACGACAGACACGGCGACGACGGCTGCGACCAGGTGGGGATGCCGCGCGAGCGCGACAGCGCCCGGATGTCGTCCTTGCTGAAGTGCAGTTCGGCGAGGGGCGACGCGACGCCCTGCTCGCTGGCCGCCCGGGCGCCGGGGCGGAAGTCCGCCAGGTCGTCATGGTTGGTGCCGTCCACCACCACCGCGAGCCCGCGCGCCCGGGCCACCGGCACCAGCTTTCCCCACAGCTCCGTCTTGCAGAAGTAGCAGCGATTCACCGGGTTGGCGGCGTATCGCGGGTCGTTCATCTCATCCGTGTCGAGTTCGTGCACCGGCACGCCAAAGCGATCGGCCACCTCGCGGGCGCGCGTCCACTGCTCCATCGGGTACGATGCGCTGCGCCCGATGACCGCCAGCACATGCGCCGCGCCCACGGCCTCCAGTGCCACGCAGGCCAGGTACGCCGAATCGACCCCGCCCGAAAAGCCGATGAGCACGGAGCCGCGCTCCCGCAGCCACGCGATCAGGCGTGCTTCTTTCGCAATGAGGTCGGGCGCGAGCGCCTCGGGCATGGTCAGGCTGGCTTCCATATCAATGAAAGGTACTGTCCACTATTACGGACGGGACCCCCAAAAGTGCCATTGCGGCACCGGTCGCCAACGGCGCGGCGTGCGCTACCCTGGCCCTTCGTGCCCGGCCTCCAGCTTGGCCGCGCAGTCCGGGCAGATCCCGTGCGAGAACTGGGCGGCCGTCCGGTCGCCGATGTAGCGCTCCAGTCGCTGCCAGTAGCCCTGGTCATCGCGGACGTTCTTGCACCACGCGCAGATCGGGAGCAGTCCGCTGAGCGTCCGGATCTCGCTCAGGCGCTCGTTGAGTTCGACATTCATGTGCGCCAGCTCGGCGTTCTTCGACTCGAGAAGGTCCGTGCCCACGCGCAGTTTGCGGCTGTACCACGAGAGAATGGCAATCACCGCGGCAAACGAGACAAGGACCACCGCCAGCACCGCCGACAGGTAGCGCCCGTTCGCGAGCTGGAGCGCCGAGATCTGCGCCTCCTTCTTGAGCGACTCGATCTCGTTGTCCTTCTTCAGCGTCGCAAGGCGCATGGTCGCCTCGGCCACGCGATCGCTCTCGGACGAGCTGTAGATCGAGTCGCGCGCCGCCACGAACTGGCGGTAGTAGCCGTAGGCGGTGACCGGGTCGCCCTTGAGGTCGTAGGCGCGGGAGAGCAACTCGTAGCTGGCCTTCAGCTCATCGCGCGCGCTGATCTGTGCGGCCAGCGACGCGCCTTCCTGCAGTTCGGGCACGGCGCGCCCGAAGTTGGCGGTGAGCACGTGCAGGCGGCCGAGCGCGTTCAGCACCTGCACGCGCCCATGCTTCTGCGTCCCGTACTCGTCGAGCGCAAGGCGCAGGTAGCGCTCGGCGTCGGCGTTCCGGCGCAGGTCCGTGGCCGCGTTGCCAGCGACGAAATGCGCGTAGGCCAGCGTGCCGTTGTTCGCCCGGCTCGCCGTCGGAATGACCGCCTCGCTTTCGGCCAGCGCCTCGCGCCACCGGCCGCGCTTGTACTCGGCGAAGGCGATGTTCAGCTTGGCGTTGATCACCCGACGCAGGGTGTCGGGACGCTGCGCCATCCGGGCGAGCATCTTCTGGTAATAGTCGATGGCCGTGTCGTACCGCCCGACGTGATGGTACAGCGTCCCGATGGCGTTCATCGACTGCAGCGAGGCGTCTTCGAGGTGCAGCTCCTCGCGAATGCGCAGCGCCGCCAGATGATGCTCGAGCGCCTGGCCGTACTCCCCCATGAAGGTGTAGGTCGCGCCCAGCGTGCTGTGCGCCTTGGCCATCCGGTCGCGGTCGCCGATCGCCGTGCTGAGGGCCAGCGTGCTGTCGGCGAAGCGCAGCGCCAGCTCCAGGTCGCCCGTGATGCTGTAGCAGTACGCCGTTGACGACAGGAAGGCCGCCTGCAGCGATCGGTCGCCGAAGTGCTCGGCCAGGGCGAGCCCCTGCGCCGCGTAGGGCAGCGCCTGCTGGGGATTGCCGGACTCGAGGCTGAGCACCAGCGCCTGCAGCGCCGGCAGGCGGGCCCGTCCGTCGAGCGTGCGCAGCGACGCCCTGAGCGAATCCACCTTCTCCGTCTGCGCCAACGCCGGCGCCGCAGCCAGCGCCAGCAGCAGGGCAATTCTCTTCATGTGACGCCCCGGGAAGTACCAGCGATCACCATCCCGGGGAAAGATGCGCACGCCGCGCCTGGGACGCGAACCTCGGAACGAGCGTTCCGTCCCGATCCGCACCGCGCGCCGTCCCCACGGGGGGTGCGCACTCAGGTCGCCACAGGCTGCGTCGAGAATGCGAGCTCGCTGGCGCGGTGTTGATCCAGCACCTCGCGCACCCGGACCGCCAGCGTTCCCGGCACGAATGGTTTCTGGATGAACGGCACTTCGTGCTGCAGCATGCCGCGATGCGTGATGACGTCGGCCGCATGCCCGGACATGAAGAGCTGCCGGATGCCCGGACGCACCTTGCGGATGGCGGCGGCCAGGTCGCGGCCATTCATGGCCGGCATCACCACGTCGGTCAGGAGCAGGTGGATGTCGCCTGGGTGCTCCTCGGCCAGTCGCAGTGCCGCCGATGGGCCGTCCGCCGCCAGCACGGTGTAGCCCTGCCCGCCCAGCGATCGCGTGACGAGGCGCAGCATCGCCGGCTCATCCTCCACCAGCAGCACGGTCTCGGTGCCCCGCCCCACCGCCTCAACCGCGCCACTGCGATGCACCGCGGCCAGCCAGCTCGTATCGCGCGGCAGGTAGATGGCGAAGGTCGTGCCCTGGCCCGGGGTGCTGTCCACCGTGATGAAGCCGTCGTTCTGCCGCACCGCCCCGTACACCGACGCCAGCCCGAGGCCGGTGCCCTCCCCCCGTGGCTTCGTCGTGAAGAACGGCTCGAAGATGCGCGACAGCGTCACGGCATCCATGCCGCACCCGGTGTCCTGCACCGTCAGCCGCACGTAGTGCCCCGGCATCGCGTCGGCGTGCACGGCGCAGAAGGCGTCGTCGATGACGCGATTCGCCGTCGCGATGGTGATCACGCCCACATCGGAGATGGCATGCCGCGCGTTGACGCAGAGGTTCGTCAGGATCTGGTCGATCTGCGACGGGTCCATGGTGACCCGCCAGAGCGCCGCCGCCGGCTGCCACGCAAGCTGGATGTCCTCGCCGATCAGCCGCTGCAGCATGGTGACCATTCCGGGCACCGTCTCGTTCAGGTCGAGCACCCGCGTCTCCACCGGCTGCTGGCGGGCGAAGGCCAGCAGCTTGCGCGTCAGGTCGGCCGAGCGCTGCGCCGCCCGGCGAATCTCCAGCAGGTCCGCGTGCAGCGGCTGCGAGGCGTCGAGTTCCTCGACGGCCATCTCGACCGTCCCGAGGATCACGCCCAGCATGTTGTTGAAGTCATGCGCCACGCCACCGGCCAGCAGGCCCACCGACTCCAGCTTCTGCGACTGCTGGAGCTGCGCTTCGAGCTCCCGCTTTTCGCCCTCGGCCTGGCGTCGCGGCGTGATGTCCTGCAGGGCACCGTTGATGCGGACGATCCTCCCCTCGTCGTCGCGCTCCGCCTCCCCGACGAGCCGTCCCCAGAAACGCGTGCCGATCCGCGAGACCATCTCCACCTCGATGTCGAACGGCACGCCATGCTCGCGACACCGCCGGAAATGCGCCTGCACGATGTCGCGCCATTCCTCCGCGCAGTACGTGTGGATGCTGTCGTCCACCGTCGCCCCGCTGTCGGCCGGCGCGCCAAGCAGGTCGCGCATCTCGTCACTCAGCACGACCTGGAGGTTCGTCAGCTCCACCGCCCATCCGCCAAGCCGCGTGGCGCGCGAGGCAATCTTGCGCAGGGCGTCGGCCCGGCGCACCGACTGTTCCGCGTGCCGCCGGGCCGTGACGTCACGCGCCACCACCAGGCGCGCCGCGCGCCCCTGGAACGTCAGCGGGTGCGAGCCGATCTCCACGCGGATGATGTGCCCGTCGCGCAGCCGGTGCCGCCAGTCGCCGCTCTCGGCGATGCCGCCCGCCAGCCGGTCGATGAACAGCCGCAGCGCCGGCACGTCCTCGGGGGGCCGGACGTCCTCGATGGTCATCGCGACGAACTCCTCGCGCGACCAGCCGTACCGGCTCACCGCCGCGTCGTTGACCGCCAGAAAGCGCAGCGTCTCGCGATCGTACACCCACATCGGCTCCGGATGCGCGTCGAACAGCGTGCGGTACTGCCGCTCCTGCTCGCTCAGGTGCTCATTCGCCCGCTGGCGCTCGCTGATGTCGCGGAACGACCAGACGCGGCCGATGCGCGCGCCCTCCATGCGCATCGGCACCGAGTGGCGCTCGAAGGTCCGTCCATCCTTGAAGCGGATGACATCCGCGTCCTCGGCATCCGACCCGTACAGCATCGTCACCTTCGCGAGGAACGCCTCGGGGTCAGCCAGCTGGTCCACCACGAAGTTCAGCAGTGCCCGGTCGCCGGTGCGCTCCAGCATCGCCGGTGGAATGCACCACAACTCGGCGAAGCGCCGGTTGGTGTGCAGTACGCGTCCCTCGTCGTCCACGGCCAGGATGCCATCGGCGGTGGAGTCGAGCGTCGCGCGCAGCTCCGACTCGGCGGCGCGGCGCGCCCGTTCGTCGCGCTCGTGCTGCACGATGGCCGCGGCCAGCGGGCGGATGACGACCACCAGCAGAATGGGAAGAAGCGCGGCCAGCAGCACGGCGACGTCGAGCACACCGACGACACGCGCGGACAGCGACGGCCACGCGGCGTGCAGGACGGAGACCGCCAGGACGCCGACTCCCACGCCGCCCAGCAGGCCGAGCAGCAGGCGGGCCGCCGACGACAGCAGCAGGCGCCGGGAGCGGGCCTTCACTGCGCGGACGCCCGGGCGCAACAATCGGCCGGCCGGATGGCCGGACGAGCATTCTGATCGGCGCCGCGCATCGTGACGGCCGAACGTTCAGGCAGGCGATCCTTCAACGGTCCACCTCAGGGTCCGCGCAGTCTCCCCCGCGCGTGACATCGCCCTCTGAGGAGCGAAAGGGTCGCGTCGCGCAAATGATCGACTGCGGCCCCGGATTGCCTGGCGTCGGAGCCCACGGACGTTGGGCAGCCCGACTCCGCAATGGTAGTGGGGGTTCTCCCCTTTTGACGTCAGCGATTCTCCCACCAACGCGAGCCGACGCCCGGGAACGCGGTCAAGACCGCACCACCATCACGACGCCGGCCATCCGGTTGGCCGCCTCCCGTTGCTTCTTCGTCTGCAGCGCCGCAAAGAGCGCCCACATCCACCAGCCCGGCATGCGGCGGTTCAGGCGCTGCGCTTCCTGCCACGACGACCGGTACTCGCGTTCGCGCCAGCCGCAGGCGAGGAAGAAGGCCGTTCCCTCAGCGGGGGCGAACCGGAACGGTGCGTTGCCCTCGGAGGCACGCTTTCCCCAGGAGCGCTGCATCCATTTCAGCAGGCGCGCGCTGGCGAGGTCGAAGATCCACGATTGATACGCCGGATGGGCATGGAGATCGGCGCCAAGCGCCGTCACGTCCTCGGGGCGCAGGTAGATCAGCAGTCCCTCCGCCACGACGAGCATGCGCCTCTGGTCGCGGGCGATGCGCGCGAACAGGGCCCGTCGCGCGCCGGCGTCGGTGAGGTCCGTCGGCGCCATCTCGTACCGGCAGGCGGGCGTCTCGTCCTTCAGCACCTCCCACTTGTACGCGAGGATGTCGGCGAAGTCCACGTCGATCCACCGCAGGGCGGGCGGCAGGGCCAGGCGGAAGGGCCGCGTGTCGAGCCCCGCGGCCAGGTTCACGACGCAGTCGATGCCGTCAACCGCGATCTCGCGCAGGATCATTTCGTCAAGGACCGCCGTCCGCACGATCATCGACCATGCGGCGCTCCGGCCACGGCGAACCGAACGGACGATCTCCTCGCCCTTGGCTCCGGCCAGTCGGCGCGCGTACGGATCGCGGAAGATCGCATCGGGCCGCTCGGTCTCCATGGCGCGGTAGACGGCGACCCAGCGGGCGGTATCGGAGACGTGCGTGATCGTCATGGGGGGCTCCTTTCGGTCAACGAGGAACGGTGAACGGTCAACTGTGCACGGTTGTCCGTTCACCGTTCACGGTGGTCAGTTCCTGTATCCCGGCCCGCGCACCACCACCCCCGGCTTCGCCCCCGTGTGCTGTCCATTCCGCACGACGGCCACGCCGTTCACGAACACGTCGCGCATGCCCGTGGACAGCTGGTGCGGCTTCTCGAACGTCGCGTGGTCGATGATCGTGTTGGGGTCGAACACCACGAGGTCGGCCTTGAGTCCCTGCTTGATGACGCCGCGGTCGGTGAGCGACAGCCGCGTCGCCACGGCCGCCGACGCCTTGCGCACCGCGTCCTCCAGCGGCACCACCCGCTCGTCGCGCACGTACTTGCCGAGCAGGCGCGGGAAGTTGCCGTAGGAGCGCGGATGCACCATGCCGCGCGCGGTGGCCGGATCGTGCGCGCTGGCATCGGTGCCGAACTTCATCCACGGCAGGCGGATCTGCTTCTGGATGTTCTCCTCGCTCATCAGGAACAGGATCTCGCTGAGCCCGGCGTTCTCCGCGACGTTGAGGTCGATGATCACCTCGGCCCAGTCCTTGTGCATTGCCGTGGCAATCTCGCTGAGGCGCTTCCCCTCGAACTGCTGGTACTCGGGGCGCTTGAAGCCCATGACCATCACGTTGGGCGGCGTCGCCGCCTCGCACAGGTTCTCGTAGCCGGCGTCGCGGGCGTGGATCTCCTCGATCATCGTGGCGCGCAGGGCCGGGTTCTTCAGGTTCTCCATCAGCTGGCCATTGGCGGCGTACTTGGGCGGAATGCAGCTCGCAAACGAGTTGCCGCCCGCCGGATACAGGTACATGTCGGCCTGCACGTCCTGCCCCGCGGCGCGCGCGCTGTCGATCTTGGCGATGGCCACGTCCAGCTTGGGCCAGTTGCGCACCCCGGCCGCCTTGAGATGGTAGATCTCGACAGGCACCCCGGCCCCCTGCCCCACCCGGATGGCCTCGTCGATCCCCTCGAGGAACTTGTCGCCCTCGCTCCGCATGTGCGTGATGTACACGCCGCCGTACGGCGCCGCGCCCTTGTTCACCGCCGTCAGCTCCTCGGGGGAGGCAAACGCCCCGGGCGGATAGATGAGCGCGCTCGCCACGCCGAAGGCGCCGTCCTGCATGGCGCGGCCCACCATCGCCTGCATGCTGTCGATCTCCACCGGCGACGCGGGCCCCACGCCGCCGCCGTGACCGTAGACGCGCGCCGTGGCGCTCCCGACGAACGACCCGACGTTCTGCGAGATGCCATGCGCCGCCATCGATTCGAGCCACTCGCCGAACCCGCGCGGCCCGGCGAACCGCGGCATCTGCGCCCGGATCGCCGCGCTGAAGTCCCACGGAAACGCGAGCACCTTGTCGTTCACCGGCGCCGGCGTCGCATCCTCGCCCAAAATGGCGGTGGTGATGCCCTGCGTCACCATCGACAGCGCCCGGCCGTCACCGACCATCAGGTTTTCGTACGACTGCGCCTGGATGTCGATGAAGCCCGGCGCCACCACCAGCCCCGTGGCATCCACCCGCTGCGCCGCGCGCGCCGCCTTGAACGCGCCGCGTGGGCCGATGGCCGCAATGCGGTCGCCGCGCACGGCCACGTCGCCGTAGTACCACGCCGCGCCCGTGCCGTCCACCACACGGCCGTTCTCGATCACGACGTCGTAGGTGCCGGCCGGCGTCGCGCCGCTGGAGACGCCGCCGCGCGGGGCGCAGGCGGCGAGGGCGATGACGAGCGGGACAAAGCGGAGGGTGCGCATGCGGCACTCGCGGTGAAAGACCGCGAGAATGTACGGCACGCGCGATGCGCGAGGCTAGCTGGCCGCGCCCTGCGCCGCGAGCAGCGCGTCGAGCCCCGGCCACCCCTCGCCGTTGTACCTGGCGATGGTCACCAGGTAGTGGCGCCCGTCCTCGCCGAACTTCTCCTGCACCACGCCCGCCGCCTTCGTCACGGCCTCGGCAGACGCGAACGGCGGCTGGAGCTCCTCGGCCATGGCGCCGTTGGTGTGCGGCACGCCCGCCGCGTCGAGGAACACCGCCTGGATCTCGGGTTCGAATTCGACGTAGAGCAGGTTGAGCAGGTTCAGCTCGTCCTCGGCGCTCTCGGCGCCCAGCCGCACCACCTCGCGCGCCAGCTTGTCGGCCGGCCACTGCAGCAGCGTGGCCGGGCGGAAGCCGCCGCCGCGCGACGCCATGCGCGTCACCATCGCGGCGCGCAGGTCGCGGTTGAACTTGATGGCCCGGGTCACGAGCGCCACGCGCCGCGCCGCCGGGAGTTGACGGTAGGGAGTTGGGTTGGCCATGACACAAAGCTAACGCGACATCAGCGTGAACTGGGTCCCCCACGGATCGCGGAAGCTGACACCGCCGCTGGCCGGCGTGCCGACATGGCCGCGCCCCTCCATCTGCGTCCGCGCCGCATCGACGGAGGCCGCGTCCGGCAGCACGACTTCCCAGTCCACCAGCCGCGCCTCGTCGGCCCCCGCACTCGGCCGGCCCGCCGCCCACGTGTTGGTGCCCAGGTGATGGTGGTACCCGCCCGCCGAGAAGAAGAGCGCCCCCGGATAGCTCCAGACGATGAGGTCGAAGCCGAGTCCGTCGTGGTAGAACGCGCGCGCTTCCTCGAGCGACCCGACGTGCAGATGTACATGCCCAAGCGTCGTGCCGGCCGGCATGCCCGTCCATGGGCGATCGCCGCCCGCCGCGGCCACCGCGCGCGTGTCGAGGGCGAGGGTGGCCATGGTGAGCTCCCGCCCCGCCTGCTGCCACGTATCGCGCGGCCGGTCGGCATACACCTCGATGCCCAGGCCGTCCGGATCCGAGAGGTACATGGCCTCGCTCACCAGGTGGTCCGACGCTCCCGCGCGCACCCCGAGGTCGGCGAGGTGCACCAGGAATCGTCCAAGGGATGCGCGATCGGGAAGGAGGATGGCAAAGTGAAAGAGCCCCTGGCGCCCGCCCGGCGGCACGGGGGTGACAGCGCCTGACTGTAGCTCGACGATGACGCGATCGTCGCCGTGCGCGCCCAGCTCGGCCGCGCCGTCGCGCGTTGGCAGCACCCGGAACCCGAGGACGGTGGTGTAGAACGCGAGCGACCGGTCGAGGTCGGTAACCTGCAGTCGCACCCGCCCGAGGCGCGTGGCGTCGGGGAGGCGAAAGGCGGTGGGCTGCAGTCCGTAGGAGAGGGCGGTCATGGGGGGCTCGGCGCTGGGGCGTGGAAGTCCGGGGCGCTTCATCCGGCCGACTATTATCTCATTACTAAGATATTCCGTTCGCCCATCGTTCGCTACGGGCGCTGGGTCGATCGGATCGCGCGGCGGACGGCCAGAGGCCCCCGCCAACGCGTTAGAATAGATGTCATGCAGAGTATCCCGTGATGATCGCGCGCATCCGGCAGGTCCTGCAGCGCCTGCGCGCCGAGCTGATGGAGCCGCCGTCGCCGCGGCTCGCCGACGAGAGCCAGTGGTACACCGAGCACACCGCCCTGCTCATCAGCACGCTGAAGTGGGCGCTGCTCGGCGCCGTCGCCGGCGCATGCGTTGGCCTCGGCACGCGCGGATTCCTCTGGACCATCGGCGCCGCACCCACGGCCGTGAAGTGGTTGACCCGCGGCGCGCTGCCCGCCTACTGGCTGCTGCCGCTCGCGCTCCCCGCCTGCGTCTGGCTCATCCGGACCTTCGCTCCCGATGCCCGCGGGCACGGCACCGAAGCCGTCATTGCCGCCGTGCACCAGCGGTCGGGACGCATCGACTGGATGGTGGCCCCGGTCAAGCTGGCCGCGACGGTGCTCACGCTCGCCTTCGGCGGGTCGGTGGGCAAGGAGGGGCCGGCCGCGCAGATTGGCGCCGCCATCACCAGCCTGTTCGCCGACCTCTTCCGCCTGCGCGACGAGGACCGCCGACGACTGGTCATCTGCGGCATCAGCGCCGGCTTCGCCGCGGTGTTCGGCACGCCGGTGTCGGGTGCGCTGTTCGGCATCGAGGTGCTGTACCTTGGCCGGCTCGACTACACGGTCATCTTCCCGGCGCTCGTGGCCGGCATCGTCGGCCACCTGACGTGCGGGTCCAGCTCCCCGTTTCCCGAGCTGACGGACGCGTTCTCCAACATCGGCCAGGTGCGCCTGGTGGTGACCTCGATCGCCTCGGGGGCGGTGTTCGGTCTCGTCGCGCTCATCCTCATCGAGACGCTGCGGAGCATCGAGCGCGGATTGCGGCGGTTCGAGGCACACCCCTACGCCGTCGCTGCCGGCGGCGGCGCGGTGCTGATCGCCCTGTACAGCCTCGCCGGCCCCGAGTATGCCGGGCTCGGCACGGACACCATTGACGGCGTGCTGGCCGGGACGACGACGCTGACCGGCTTCGCGTTCCTGTTCAAGATCTTTGCCACCGGCACGACACTCGAGACGGGCGGCAGCGGCGGCATCCTGACGCCGGTCTTCTTCATCGGGGTCACCAGCGGGGCCGCGCTCGCGCCGCTCTTCGGCGTGGCGCCGCACGAACTGGCCGCGTTCGGATTCGTCGCCGTGCTGGCCGCGGCGGCCAACACGCCGCTGGCCGCGGCCGTGATGGCCATCGAGGTGCTGCCCGCCCACGAGGGGGTGTACGCCGCGCTGTCCGCCGCGGCGGCGTTCCTGATGGTGGGGCACCGCAGCGTCTACGCCAGCCAGAAGCTTGGATTCTCGAAGTCCGCCGGCCTCGACCTCCCCCTTGGCGGCGACATCGGCGACGTGGACCTCGCGGCCCTGCGGGTGCGCAAGGGGAGCCTGACTGAGCGCGTCATGCAGCTGACGTCCCCACGTCACCGAGACTCCGACGAGTAGCGCGCGAAACCGCCGCACCCCGATGCACGAGAGCGCGCGAGCCCAGGCTCGCGCGTTCTCGCGTTCGTGCGGCGCGGTGGCGCCTACTTCACGATCATCGCCGATGCGGTGGCCGCTTCGGGCTGCTGCACGGTGCGCGGCGTGCTGCCGGGATGGAAGCCGCGGACCTGCAGAAGCGTCATGAAGGCCACGACATACGCGATCGCCACCCAGTAGCCGTGCCGCAGGTACTGCTTGGTGTCCTTCGCCTCGGGATACATGTTGCTCAGCGCGACGCCGGCCGACGAGCCGAACCAGATCATCGAGCCGCCGAACCCGACGGCGAAGGCGAGGAAGCCCCAGTCGTAGCCGCCCTGGTTCAGCGCCAGCGCGGTGAGCGGAATGTTGTCGAAGATGGCCGACGTGAACCCGAGCCCCATGGCGGTCTGCCACGACGCGGCCGGCAGCTTCTCCACCGGCATCATGCTGGCGCAGAGCACGAGCGAGAGCAGGAAGATGGTCCCCTTGAGGTTCTCGGGCAGCAGCTTCCATTCCGGCTTGCGCAGGCCGGCCGTGGCGAGAATGGCGACCCACACGGCCATGCCGAGGAACGGCGCCAGGTTCGAGATCTCGTAGAACTTCAGGTTCGCCACGACATTCACGATGATCGCGAGCGCGAGGATGCTGAGGACGACGCCCACGCGCGTCCAGTCGATCGTCGCGTTCTTGTCGGGATCCGCCTGGATGGGCTGGTACTTCTGCTGCTTCATGGCCAGCGGAATCAGGAAGATCAGCGAGACGCCCGTCGCGAGAATGGCCTCGAAGACCTCGGTCGGGCTGACGCCGGCAATCCACATCATGGTGGTGGTAGTATCGCCCACCACCGAGAAGGCGCCGCCAGCGTTGGAGGCGGCCACGATGCCCGCGATGTAGGCGACGTGTACCTTCCCCTTGAACACCGTGTGCGCCACCGCACCGCCGATCAGCGCTGCCGCGATGTTGTCGAGGAAGCTCGAGAGGAACGCGACCGCGATCAGGAGGACGTAGGCGCCCTTCCAGTCGTCGGGGAGATAGCGCGGCAGCATGGCCGGCACGCCGCTCTCCTCGAAGTGCTTGGCGAGCAGGGCGAAGCCCATGAGCAGCAGGAACAGGTTGGTGAGGATCACCCATTCGTGCTCGACGTGCGTGATGAACCCGCCGAATCCGGCGCCCTCGCGGAACGGCGAGGCGAAGATCTTGTACAGCGCGATGACGATCGCGCCCGTGACCGCAATGTTGAAGGTCTTGTGATGGAAGACGCCGACGCCGATGAGCACGAAGGCGAACAGGATGAACTCGACCGGCACGGGGCCGATGCTGGGGCCAACGAATCCCGCTGCCATGGCCGGAGCCGGCAGGGCCGCGAGCAGGAGCGCGGCGATACCCAGTGGACGCATGATCTCCTCGGAAAGGCTACGGGCCGATCGCCGCGCGGGCGCGACATTCGGCGGCTGACGCACGCGAATGATGCCTGCAAAGTGCGGGAAACGGCTTCGGGATTCACTGGACGGCGCTGTCAGGTTTCGCCCCACGCGCCGCAGTCGCTGGGGGGCCGGTGGACGGCACGTCAGTACGCAGAACGGTCAGCCGGAGAACTTCCCGGCTGACCGTCCGAAGAGCGATCCAGCGCTTGCGATCAGCGCATCACGGCGGCGGCAGACGCGGTCGTCTCGGGCGCCTGCACCGTGCGCGGCGTGCTTCCGGGGTGGAAGCCACGGACCTGCAGCAGCACGAAGAACGCAACCACGTAGGCGATGGTCACCCAGTAGCCGTGCCGCAGGTAGTTCTTGGTGTTCTTCGCCTCGGGGTACATGTTGCTCAGCGCGACGCCGGCCGACGATCCGAACCAGATCATCGACCCACCGAACCCGACGGCGAAGGCGAGGAAGCCCCAGTCGTAGCCGCCCTGCGTCAGCGCGAGCGCCGTCAGCGGGATGTTGTCGAACACGGCCGACGTGAAGCCGAGTCCGAACGCCGTCTGCCACGACGCGCCGGGGAGCTTCTCCACCGGCATCATGCTGGCGCAGAGCACCAGCGAGAGCAGAAAGATGGTCCCCTTGAGGTTCTCGGGCAGCAGCTTCCATTCCGGCTTGCGCAGCCCCGCCGTGCCGAGGATCGCCACCCACACCGCCATGCCGAGGAACGGCGCCAGGTTCGAGATCTCGTAGAACTTCGTGTTCGCGACGATGTTGACGATAATCGCCAGCGCCAGGATGCTGAGCACCACGCCAACGCGCGTCCAGTCGATCGTCGCGTTCTTGTCCGGATTCGCCTGGATGGGCTGATACTTCTGCTGCTTCATCGCCAAGGGGATCAGGAGGATCGTCGCCACGATGGTAGCGATCAGCGCCTCGAACACCTCGGCGGGGCTCACGCCGGCAATCCACATCATGGTGGTGGTGGTGTCGCCCACCACCGAGAAGGCGCCGCCGGCGTTGGAGGCCGCCACGATGCCGGCGATGTAACCGACGTGCACCTTGCCCTTGAAGACCGTGTGCGCCACCGCGCCGCCGATCAGTGCCGCCGCGATGTTGTCGAGGAAGCTCGAGATGAAGGCCACGGCCACGAGCAGGATCCACGCCCCCTTCCAGTCGTTCGGGAGGTAGCGCGGCAGCATGGCGGGCACGCCACTCTCCTCGAAGTGACGGGCGAGCAGGGCAAAGCCCATGAGCAGCAGGAACAGGTTGGTCAGAATCACCCACTCGTGTTCGAGATGCACGAAGAACCCGCCGACGCCGGCCCCTTCGTGGAAGGGCGACGCGAAGATCTTGTAAAGCCCAATCACGACCGCGCCGGTGACCGCGATGCGGAACGTCTGGTGATGGAAGATGCCGACGCCGGCCAGCACGAGGCCGAACAGGACGAACTCGACCGGCACGGGGCCGATGCTCGGGCCCGCAAACCCCGCTGCCATGGCCGTAGCCGGCAGGGCCGCAAGCAGGAGCGCGGCGATACCCAGTGGACGCATGATCTCCTCGGAGAGGATGCAGGCCGTCTGGCGGCCTGCCGCGGAGCCACGGCTGCGTGACCCCCCAGTTGATGCCGCAACGTCGACGACGGCAAGCACATGTCGCCCACGGGGCAGCGAATTGATGCAGGACAAGGCCGGTCGACTGGGGGGCACTGCGCTCGACACGGCGAAGAATCATACCTGAACCGCGTTCCGTGGAGCAACGATCTGTCGCTGTGAAGGGGCGTTAAGATTTCTTAGCGCTAATTTTCCTAAATCTCGCCGCGGAAGCGCAGCGCCTCGGCCACCGCGTCGCGGCCCACCTGGGGGACGCCGTCCAAGTCGGCGATGGTGCGCGCCACCCGCAGGACCCGGGCGTAGCCGCGGGCGCTGAGGCGCAGGCGATCGGCCGCCGTGACCAGCCAGTCGTGGGCGTCCGGCTCGATGCCCGGCGCGGCACGCAGGGTACGGACGTGGGCCTGCGCATTGGCGTGCACCCCGGGCATCGCGCGGTAGCGGTCGCGCTGGCGGTCGCGCGCCGCGACCACGCGCGAGCGCACCTCGGCCGAGCCTTCGCCGCCGCCGGATTGCATGAGGGAGAGCGCAACGGGAGCGACGGTGACGCGCAGGTCGAGCCGGTCGGCGAGCGGACCGGAGAGGCGGGCGCGGTAGCGCGCGATGTCGTTGACGCCACACGTGCAGCTGCTGCCCGCGGTGCCGGCGCGTCCGCACGGGCACGGGTTGGTGGCGGCGACGAGCATGAAGCGCGCGGGGAAGGCGACGGCCTGCGCGGCGCGGGCAATCACGACGCGGCCATCCTCGAGTGGCTGCCGCATGGCATCGAGCACGTAGCGCGGCAACTCGAGCAGTTCGTCGAGGAAGAGCACGCCGCGGTGCGCCAGGCTCACCTCGCCGGGGCGCGGGCCGCTGCCGCCGCCGATCAGCCCCGCCTGCGAGATGGTGTGGTGCGGGGCGCGGAAGGGCGGCACGCGCCCGGGGATGCTGCCGGCCGGCAGCACGCCGCCTATTGAATGAATGGCGACGACCTCCAGGTGCTCGTCGCTGGTCAGCGGCGGCAGGATGCCCGGCAGCCGGCGCGCGAGCATCGTCTTGCCCGCGCCGGGCGGCCCCTCGAGCAGCAGGTTGTGCGCGCCGGCGGCGGCGATCTCGAGGGCGCGCTTGGCGGTGCCCTGCCCTGCGACGTCGGCGAGGTCGAGTCCGTCGTCGAGCGGCCCGGCCTCGCCCGGCAGGACGGTCGGTCGCTCCAAGCGGCCGACGCGCAGCTGTCCGACGAGCGCGGCCAGCGACGACGCGCCGGCCAGCGTCGCCCCGCTGGCCAGCGCGGCCTCGCCGCCATTGGCCTCGGGAAGCACGAGGGCGCGGAAGCCGCGCTGCTGCACCAGCCGCGCCATTGAGAGCGCGCCGCGAATCGGGCGCACGGTGCCGTCGAGTCCGAGCTCCCCGGCCACGCACAGTCCCTCGACACACTCCATCGGCAGTTGCCCGCTCGCCGCGAGCACGGCGAGCGCGATGGGGAGGTCGAAGGCGGTGCCGGTCTTGACCTGGTCGGCGGGTGAGAGGAGCACCGTGAGCCGGCGCCCCGGAACTTCGAAGCCCGAGTTGACGAGCGCGGCGCTCACGCGTTCGCGCGCCTCCTTCACGGCGTTCGACGCGAGGCCGACGATCGACCAGGCGGGGAGGCCGCGGGCGACGTCCACTTCAACGAGAACGGGGTGGGCCTCGACGCCAACGACGGAGGCGGAATGGACGGAGGCGAGCATGCTTCATTGTGCACGGTGTTCCGCCCGGCTCCGCCATCGAATCAACGCCGGCATCGTCGCGCGAATGCCTTGCTGCACTCACGAAGCAGCGCCTCGCCCTGGAGGGTCGAGGCGCTGCGGGCCACACGTCGCATAAGCGATTGGCGTGATGTTACGGGCGCCGCTGTGGCCGCTTCAGGACTGTCGCATACCAGAGCGCATCAATACGAAGACAGAACTCGGTGGTTGGCTCGTCATGCAGCATCTGTATGCCGCGCCGGCCAGCAGCACGCTCGGCCTGCGAGTGTCTTGCCTGTACGGTGCGCTCCGCGAGTCCGACACGCCCCAGAGGCTCCTGCGGAGGCGAGCAGGAGCGCGACGACGCGGACCACGGCGCGAGGTGCGCGCGTGACGCGACTTCGAAGTTGGTGGTTCATGGGATGATCGTCGTCGCCTTAGGGACTCGGCGAACGAGTGTTCCGTCGGACGCCGAACCGGGCGTACCACAGCGAGTCGATGCTCTTGCAGCGGGTCGGGTTCGTGACCTCATGAATCATGCTGAGGCCACGATGGCCGGCCGCATACTCCGCCCGCGAGTGCTTTGCCCGCACCTCGCGCTCGGCTTCATTCGCGAGGCGGAGGGCCTCATCTTGACCAAGTGCCGCGCCGGCACGATCCTCGACGCAGCTCAGTCGCTGCCATGCCAAGTCAGCGGTGGAGGAATCGAAAAGCGCCTCGTTTCCGGCGCGGAGCGAATCCAGGAAGATCCGCGTCGGCCCGGTCGCCCGTGTGCCCCGACTCTGACATCCACCGAACCCGGCGAGAAGCACGACCAGCGCAGCGACCGCTCCCACACCGAGTAGCGATTGGCGAACGCTTGCCGCGCGGTTGCCGTCTGTCATTTTCATTGATTGCTCGAGAGAATGTCGGTGATCCGGCCATACGCATCCGTGACGACTACGCGATACCACCCGAAGATCGGGGGGGACGAGCCGGGCAGCAGCTGCGGCCGCGGCACGCAATCCACTTGATAGACGAACTCCTCGTTGAGCGGTGCCCCGGGGACGGCGAGATACTCCGAGTAGTTGTCCTGCCGCCGTTCGTACACGTCCACCGATCGGACGGCCGCACCTGAGCGTGCTGACGCGCTGATCGTCATCCCGTACTTGGTGCACACGAGAGTGTAGTCCTCGCCGGCCTGCTCCTCCGTCCACATCCTCGTCGAAACGCTCACGACCGGCGGCTCATCGGCGGCCCGAGCGCTGTCGTCCGCAATGGTGACGTTCGCGAGACCCAGAACGTTTCGGACCCGCGCCTGCAGCGTCGTCGCTCCCACCGTTCCTCCGGCGAGCAATCGGCCGGCCGGAGAGACGCTTGCCAAATCGGCATTCACCGTCCACTGCACGCTATCCCATGTAGTTAAGTCACGCCCATCCAGAGCACTCCACGTCGCCTTGAAAGTGGCGGTCCCAAAGAGCTGCACGATCGCCGCGGAAGGTGCGACCCGGACGGCTCCCACCGCGCAGGTGCGGTACAGCGCATCGAGGGAGTCGGCGATGATTCGACCGTCCGTCTTTATGTATCGCTCGAGCTTGTGAATACCGATCGGGGACTTCGTCGCCCAAGGCAACAGCACCTCACGACGACTGCCTTCCGCCACAAGTCTGGCGTACGCAGCGTCGACCGCCCGTGTGTCATCATCCTCCATGATCGGCCGCCAATTGCGGAGGCTTCCTGGGAGCAGTGTAACCAGATCTCCCTTCGCCACGATGAACCTCGAGTGGCGGCTCGACAGCGGCCAGTTCGCGGTACTGACGCCGGCCACCGACAGCGTTCCGATGCATTGTGATGCCGAATCCTCATTGAACGTCGCTTGGCTCTTCAGCTTCTGAATGGCGAGTTGCGTCATGAGGCTGCCTTCGGAGTGGCCGACAATCAGTACGTGCCGCTGAGAGATGGTCAGATAGCCCCAAATGGCCTTCGCGAGACGATTCAACTCGACACTGTTCGGATCTACGTAGCCGACCGCCCGGCGTGCCCAATCCAACATCTCGGCGAAGTCGTTCTCGGTCAACACCTGACCTGCGAGGCAACCGAAGTAGGTCGCCGCGTACCCTGACCGAAGGTCGGCGCCGCCATACGCAGCGGTCATCGACGCATGGCGCTCGCACATCCGCGCCAACGCGAACAGCGAGTCCATGGTGGCAATCGAAGGGTTATAGACGTTCGCGATGTCTACGGCGTTCTCGGGAAACCGCTGTTCCGCGTCCGCTTGGAGGTAATCGCGCAGCCGGCGCGTGTTGTCTCGGAAGCCTGACTCGCTCGTGAGGATGCCATTGACCAGCAGGATCTGGCTCGGTTCACGGCGAGGCGCGACGATCTCCGGTTGAGATATGCTCTGCCTGCTTACGCTTCGCACGACGGAAGATGCCCAGCTTTCGCTGAGACCGATGCTATCCTCAGTGGGAGAGAGCGAGAACTCCATGCCCGCCAACGCCGAATCCAGCCTGATTAGCCCGCGCAGATCAGCCGCCGGATCAATCGTCGCGAGCTCCATCCGCGCGAGATGCCTCTCGGCCTCCGCCCCCCAGGCGCTCGCCGCCTGCTCTAGGGCGGCCTGGTAGGCCACCCAGTCCTCGCGCACCTTGGCACTCGTCAACAGGGAACGCAGCGATCGCGATAGCGCCATTTCCGTTCCGTCCAGCACGATGATCGTATCCGCCGTCGCGGCCATCCAGTGCGCGCGGTTCATCGTCAGCGTGCCGGAGTCGGGCGCCGCGAGCCCGTCCACGACTACCCGCAGCCGCTCGAACCCTGGCCTCGGCGCGAACCGATAGCGCAGCGTCGCGCCGAGCGGATACTCGGCGGCGCCGGCCGCCACCGTGCCGGTCACGCTGCTGCCGTAGAACGCCGCGAGCACCCGCGTCTCGACCGGACCCGCCGCCCGCCGCACCGACACGACAACGCCAAGCGTCGACCCGGGCTTGCCCGCCATCCAGACGCGCAGCGTGTTCACGGTGCGGGCCGTCGCGCGCAGCGTGTCCGGCAGGGCGCGACCACGGGGTGACGCGTACAACTCGCGGCCATTCAACGTGACCGCCGCGTTCAGCCCCTGCGGCGCGCTCGAGCTGAGCACCAGCGTCAACGTGTCGCCGTCGCGGCCACCGAACGTCGCCGAGTCGGTGCGCGGAGCGCCCGTCCCTCTCGTCCAGGTGGCCGGCCCGAAGACGGTCGAGTCGCCGGTCACGGCCCTGCGCGTCAGTGATTCGCGCGCACTTTCGGGCCCGGGCTCCGTGGGTCCGTCGCGTCCGCAGCTGGCGACCGCGAGCGCCGCTCCCGCGGCGACGAACGTGAGGACGTGCTTGAGACGGTGCATGGCGTTCTCCCGCGCAAGGGCGGTTGTCGAGACGAGGCTCGGCGGATGGGCCGCGGCCCAACGCACCGAGGCGAGCATGCCCGATGGTGCATGCCCGCCTCGCGTCCCTCGTCACCACGCCATTGCGGCCGGGGTCAATCCATCGCCGTCGCCTCGTGCACCGCCGGCAGGCGGATGCGCACCGTCGTTCCCTGGCCCGGCGCGCTGCGCAGCTTGATGGTGCCGCCATGCGCCTGCACCGTGCCGAACACGATCGACAACCCGAGCCCCGTGCCCCGCCCCTGCGGCTTGGTCGTGAAGAACGGGTCGAGCGCCTTCTCCAGCACCTCCGCCGGCATGCCGGTGCCCGAATCGACGACCTCGGCCACGAGGTGCGCCGGTCCGTCGCGCCGCGTGCGCACCGTGATCGTGCCACCGTCCGGCATCGCATCAACCGCGTTGAGGCACAGGTTCATGAAGACGTGCGTCAGCGCCGCCCGGTCGCCGCGCACGAGGGGCAGCGCCTCGTCGAGCTCGGTGGAGAGCACCGCCTGCTGCAGCGTGGTGCGCGCCAGCAACGCCACCTCTTCGCGGATGAGCGTGTTGAGGTCGAGCAGCTCGAGGCTGCTCACGTCCGACCGCGCGAAGCGCAGCAGGCCGCGCACCGTCGTCTGGCCGCGCAGCGCCGACTGGGCAATGGTCTCCATGTCCTCGTGCAGCGCGCTCCCCGGCTCGGCCTCCTGCGACTGCAGCTCCGCCAGCGTCAGGATGGCGGTGAGCACGTTGTTCATGTCGTGCGCCACGCCGCCGGCGAGCCGGCCGATGCTCTCCATGCGCCGCAGGTGCTGCACCTGCGCCTCGAGCAGCGCCCGCTCGGCCTCCATGCGCTTCATGTCCGAGATGTCGGTGGCGATGGTCAGCAGGCACGGCGTCCCGTTGAGGTCCATGACCTCGCCCGACATCAGCACCGTGATCTCGCGCCCCGCGGCCGTGCGCAGCGGCACCTCGAGGTTCGTGATCCGGCCGTCCGTCCGCAGCGCCTCGCGAATCTTCCGCCGCTCCTCCCGCTCGATGAGCCCGACGCCGGCCGACGTGTGGCCGATCAGGGACTCGCGGGCGAACCCCGACACGTCGCAGTACCGGGCGTTGACATCGAAGTACCGCCCCGACTCGAGCTCGCTGATGGCCATCATCACCGGACCGTCGCGGAACGCGCGCTCGAACCGGCCCTCGCTCGCCCGCAGCGCGGCCTGCGCCCCGAGACGTGCCGTCTCGTCGGTGACCACGCCGAACACCACCTGACGGGCGGCATCGTACTCGGCGCTGATCCGCACGTCGCGCACCTCGCCGTCCGCGTGCCGACGGATCTGGTACGACACGTCGTACACCCGCTCGCCGGCGACCAGCGCCGCCATCGCCGCGTCGAGCGTCGCGTGATGCGCCGAGAGCGCCGCCTCCCGGATGGTGTCCATCGCCCATTCCGACCCGTCCAGGCCGTAGATGCGCGCCGCGCCGGCCGACGCGCGCATGATGCGGCTGCGGAGGTCGAGCTCGAAGTGGCCCAGGTTCGCGGCGGCCTCGGCGCGCTGCAGCAGCATCCGGCTCTCGTGCAGCTGCAGCTCCGCCCGCCGCTGCTCGGTGATGTCGGTAAACGACGACATCACCTGGAACGGCGCGGATTCCCCCTCACGGAAGAAGGGCACGGCCGAGACGCGGATCCAGCGCAGCTCGCCGGTGACCTGATGCGCCAGGCCCATGACGCACGACTCGACGACATGCCCCGTGCGGAGGGCGACCATCGGCGGGTGGTCCTCGCCTGGCCACGGCGACCCGTCGTCGTGGACGGCGTGCCATCGCGGATCGGATGGCATGCGGCCCAACAGCTCGGCGTGCGTGAGGCCCGTCGCGCGCTCGGCGGCCGGCTTCGCGGCGATGATCATTCCATCGGCGTCGTGCAGGATGACACTGTGGCGCAGCGCGTCAAAGACGCGCGCGTAATCGACCGCGGCTCCGGCAGGGGTCATCGTCGATCCCGCGACCGGCCGTCCACGCGGCTACACCACCTTCAGCGCGTGGGCCCGCTGCGGCAGCTGCCGCACGATGCGCGCCGCGATCACGTCGGTGTCGTCGTCGGCGGCTATGACGTCGGTGACGCCGACCCCCACCACCCATTGCAGCATCAGCTCGTCACGCTGGTCGGTGCAGACGAAGACGTGCTCCACGATCTGCTCGGCGAGCAGCGCCTGCGCCAGGCCGACGCCATTGAGCTTGGGCAGCACCACCTCGGTGACCACCGCATCGGGTCGCAGGCAGCTGGCGAAGGTCAGCGCCGACTCGCCGTCGGCCGCCTCCAGCACGATGCAGCCGACGCTCTCGAACGCACGCCGCATCGCGCGCCGCCGGTGGTGCTCCTCATGCACGACGAGCAGGCGCAGGCGGTCGCTGGTCCCGCTCTGGCGCGGCGCGATGGTGAGGGCCATCGACGTTCGCGCGAGCGAGGCCCGCGCGGCGCGCGGCGCCTCCGCCGCCTCCGTGTCCGCCGCGACCGGCGCGCCGGGAGCCCCCGTCACCGGCGGCCGGACCATCGCAGGCATCGACGTCCGCGCGGACGGCTCGACGACCGCCGACCCGGCGGCGCCCTCGCCCGCTCTGGGCTTCGGCAGCAGTTGCTGCAGCAGCGCGTCGATGTCGCCCTGCGGCATGGCCGCCACGGGAACGGGCGGCGTCACGTGCGCGGCGAGTTCCTCGATGCTCGTCTGCCCGTCGAGCACGCGCTGGATGCCGGCGTCCCACAGCGAGTTCATGCCGCTGCGCCGCGCCAGCTGCAGCATGGCCTGCCGGTCGGCCGACCGGGCCATCATCTGGCGCGACTCCTCGTCGATCACCAGCAGCTCGGCCACCGCCAATCGCCCGCGATAGCCGGTGCCGCGGCAGGCGGGACAGCCCACGGCGTGCCGCACGGCCCGCGTGTCCTTGTCGGCCAGCAGCCACCCCAGCTCGGCGGGCACGTCCCTGGGCGTGGCCAGCTCGCTGCACTCGGTGCACAACCGGCGCACGAGCCGCTGGGCCATCACGGCCTTGAGCGCCGACGCGAGGTTGCCGAGGTCGAGCCCGATGTCCGCAAGCCGCGTGAGCGCGCTCACCGCGTCGTTGGTGTGCAGCGTCGAGAGCACTAGGTGCCCCGTCATGCTCGCCCGGATGGCGATCTCCGCCGTCTCGGCGTCACGGATCTCGCCGACCAATACCACGTCCGGCTCCTGGCGCAGGATCGACCGCAGTGCCGCAGCGAACGTCAGCCCCTGCTTCTCCTCCACCTGCACCTGGTTGATGCCGGGCAGGCGATACTCGATCGGGTCCTCGACCGTCACGATGTTCGTCTCGGGCGACGCCAGGTGCATCAGCGCCGAGTAGAGCGTCGTGGTCTTGCCGCTGCCGGTGGGGCCCGTCACCAGCACCATCCCCTCGTTGCCCGCCAGGATGCGGCGCAGCGCCTGCGCCTCGGCAGCCGAGAAGCCCAGCGAGTCGAAGTCGAGCGTGGTGGCGCTCGCGTCGAGGATGCGCACCACCGCCTTCTCGATGCGCTCGCCCAGCGGCAGCGTGGAGATGCGCAGGTCCACCGGCCGGCCGTCGAACAGCACCGAGGCGCGGCCGTCCTGCGGCTTGCGGCGGTTGGCGATGTCGAGCCCGGCCGCCACCTTCAGCCGGCTGAGCACCAGCGGCGTCAGGTCGGCGGCGAAGCGCGTGACGTCGTGCAGCACGCCGTCCACCCGATAACGGACCAGCAGCTCGCCTTCCTTCGGCTCGAGATGGATGTCGCTGGCGCGCTGGTCCATGGCGTCCATGACAATCCGGTCGAGCGCCTCGGCCACCGTGCCGCGCGCCGTCACGGCCCCGGACGACGCTGCATTCGACGGCGCCACCCATTCGAGGCGCGAGGGCTTGGGCGCGGCCACCACGCCGCCAAAGATGCGCTCGCGTGCCGCGCGGATGGCCGCCGGGTGGGCAAAGCGCAGCGCCACGGTCTTGCCGCTGGCAAAGGCGAGGTCGCGATCGAGGCTCTGCCGCAGCGGGTTGGCGGTCGCCACCTCGAGGGTCCGCCCCTCGAGCGACAGCGCCACCACGTCGTAGCGCTCCGACAGCACCTGGGTGAGCAGCTTGGCGCGCTCCGCGCCGACCGCCGACACGTCTACCGGCTCGATGGCCGACAGGTCGCCGATGAGCTTGACGATGTCGCCCGGCCGCACGCCGCTCAGCTCGAGCGCTTCCCACGCCGTGGCCGCGCCGGCGGCCTCGTCGGTGATCTCCTTGCCACGTTCACGGAACGCGTCGAGGAGCCAACGGTCGTTCCACGGCTTGCGTGCAGGACGCAGCGGGATCGGGATGAACGACACCGGCGGTGGGATT
>Ga0334722_10001395_pt1 | contig 30391 bp, 45 predicted proteins | sample C3_bottom_MG_FD_207210 | JGI IMG/M metagenome (GOLD analysis project Ga0334722, IMG submission 207210) | Sediment microbial communities from Yellowstone Lake, YNP, Wyoming, USA - C3_bottom | ecosystem: Environmental > Aquatic > Freshwater > Lake > Sediment | place: USA: Wyoming | collected... | reverse complement strand
TCATTTATCTATCGAGCAGTACTTTATACCAATTAAATATAGGAGGGAAGAATGAAAACGGAACACAAGGAATTGAGAACAGTGGGATTCCACCGGAGCCAAATGCTAAAAAGGCCCCAGCCGGAAGACTTACTCGCCATGAAGGACGCGGATGAACACAAACTTCCGGGCATGAATACCCTATTGCTTCAGATGCATCGCCTGCACTCTGAGCTAAAAGCGGTGGGGCTGCATCTGCGGAAGGATGAAAAGGACCGGTATCCGCGAGAAAATCTGTTTTTGCTTACGGATACAGAATATGAGGACTGGCCTCGTTTCGAAATCAAGTTGAAGTCGGACTGGCTCAATCCCAATCATCCTATCGCATTGCATGGAAACTTCCGCTTTAAATTATACGTCTGGCAGGACGGATATGAGGGCAGACATGAGGTTGCAGACTGGATCAATATCGAGATCGCGCATCTCAATACTACGCCGTTTTCTTTCGCTTCGCATCGCGAACACGTCAGGGCGCTGGGGATGTTCTACCGGCAAGGGGGCTCCTATTTCGATGATATCCCCATGAAGAGTGCGGCTACAGTCAGCTTCGATCGGCTTGCTTCTGGCATGAACTTCAAGACGGCGGCTTTCAATCAGGCTGTCAATGACGCATGCAAAGTCATGGATAAGGTAATCGCACGCAAGGGCTTCCTCAAAATCCTGGAGAAGTCATAGGAGAAATTTATATTTGTACATAAAACGGTTGGTTCTGGAGGGCCAGCCGTTTTTTTAATGATATAATAAAGTTACTGAATTAATTACATATTTCTTTGCAACTCAAAAAAACAATTTACATCCCCCTGACAATGTTTTTGGGATTGCTGTTGGCGGAAGAGACCAAAAAGCTGGGAGCGATCGACTATTCACAGAAAACAGTTTGAATTGCGCAAAACCAAGGTTGACAAATCTAATATAATCATATATAATCTTATATAGTTAAAATATAAGGTAAAAAAATGGCTGATTTCAGCAAAAGACTGGCAAATATGTCACCTGAAGTTTTATCAAAAATTGCTAAAATTGATGAAATAAAGGGTCGCTGGACTGAGGGGGTGAATCTTTCACCTCAGCTTTTGGGTCGTCTAAAAAAATCAGTGCTCATTACTTCTTCAGGAGCATCTACTAGAATCGAAGACTCGAGAATGTCTGATGAAGATGTGGAAAAATTTATCAAGGGTTTGAATATCAATAAGTTTCGTGACAGAGATAAGCAGGAAGTCAAAGGCTATTATGAACTCTTGGAAAACATCTTTAACTCTTGGAGAACAATTGCTTTTTCAGAGAGCTCAATCAAACATTTGCACAATGAACTTTTGAAATATGCTGAAAAGGACATTCGGCACAAAGGGGATTATAAAAAAACTGAAAATGATGTTTCCATGTTTGATGCTGAGGGCAAACCGATTGGCGTAGTCTTTGAGACGACTCGCGCCTATCTGGCGCCGAAACAAACGCAGGAGCTTATAACTTGGACGCAAAAAGCCTTGGAAGAAAAAAAATATCATCCGCTTCTGATCATGGGTAATTTTATCGTAGAATTTCTAAAGATTCATCCGTTTCAAGATGGCAATGGAAGGCTGTCTAGAATTCTGACTAATTTGTTGCTTTTGAAATCAGGCTACGGATTTGTGCCATATATTTCGCATGAAAAATTAATTGAGGATAATAAAACTGAATATTATTTGGCATTGAGAAAAAGTCAAAAAACTTTTGATGGTAAGAGTGAAGACGTCTCCGTTTGGTTGGAATATTTTTTGAAAATTTTGGAAATGCAGGCCGTTCGGGCGATAGACTTGCTTTCAACTGAAAGGATGGAAACTTTGCTTTCTCCAAAACAGATTTTAGTTTGGAATTATTTATCAGAGGTTTCCGAAACAACGGCCGGAGAAATCGTTAAAAAGACGGGCGTGCTGAGACCGACGGTCAATCAAGCATTGGATCGGCTTTTGACTATGAAGAAAATTCAAAGAATTGGCATGGGTCGAACAACGAGGTATAAAATTATTGGAAAATAATGCAACTCAAAAAAACAATCTACATTCTCCTGACAATGTTTTTGGGCTTGCTGTTGGCGCAGATTGTTCATTGGTCGCTTGAAATCTGGTGGGTGAATCATTTGCTTTCCGCGGGGCTGGCGCCAAAACTTTATGTTTTCCTCGGCACGCATTGCTATCTTCCGCCCTATCTGCAATTCGGCTTGCTGATCCTCGGCCTCATCGGCGGCTATTTTCTGGGTCAAACATGGTGGCGGATTGTCTATATCGAACATCGGTGTTGGAAAAAGTGGAAATAAAATTAAAACATTGACAAATAGCATTCTATATGCTATTTTTCAATGTCTTCTTTTACAAATAAATAGGCAATATCAACAGAAAGGGAAAACCATGAAATTCAAGGGAGTGGTGGAGAGCTATCTGCGTTTCGAAGGAGTAATTTCCAGACTGGGCAAGCTATCCTTGGATGATAAGGTCATATTCGAGAAGCTTGAGCCGAGCAAGGGTGATGTCCAGGCGATATACAAACAGATCAAGGGAATTGGTTTCAAGGGAAGCGCGATCGACTATCTGTGCTACATCAGCATGCTGTTCATCCAGATCAACTGGCTGTACAGCGTCGAGGTGATAACGCACAGGAAGATCAAGGACATCGTCCATCTGAGCAACTACGAATTCAAGCTGCGCTTCTTTATGCAAGAACTGTTTGAAGCTTGCTTGCGTGACGAAAGCAACGCCAGAAATATGTATAGGGTATTCTATAAGAACCCTATGCTATTTTTCGAAAGTGTTCCATTTCAGGAGTTTCTTTCTGCTTTTCCAGGAGTCGACAAAGGTGAGCTGACGAGATTGTGTTTCAATGTCATAGGCTCGGCACATGGCCTTATGAGATTCGGGAAGGGAGAAGAAGACATAGCTGAAATATTCGAATCGGGGATAAAGGGACTAAAAAAGATCTCGCTTGCGCCGATGTATCGCGCAAGGGCCGAAGGCAACAAGGACAAGGAGATGCTAAAGCTGCTTCCCAGAGAATCAACTGTTCTGGATGCAATCGTTGATTATTTGTCACAAGAGGAGGGTGGCAATAAAATATCCAGCATCAAAAGAACTATCCTCGGCCATTTCATTCGTAAAGGGGTGAAAATCTCTGAAGCTACTGTATTTCATGCGGTGAAGGGCCTGGCGGAGGTTGGTCTTCTGAAGTTGGTAGGAACCAAGGGAGTAGGTAACAATGATGTGCATACCTATGAGCTGGATAGGAACCTGCTCGGGAAGGTAAAGATAAAAATCGAGAAAGGGTTAGTTAGGCAAACCATATCTTCCAGCATCAGGTCGAAAGGAGTAAAAAAGAAGAATAAACCATAGGCTTTTTCAATAAGGTCATCTCAAGGCACGCCCCAAACGGGAAACGGCCTTTTTTTATTTGGTGGTATAATAGAGGCAGGAAAATGTATAAATAAAATTTTCTAAATAAAATTATGATTCTAGGATTTTCATCAGGTTGTTTATTCAAAACTCATGACGGGATGGCAGGTGAGACTTTTGATGTGTTCAAAAAAATCGGATGCAATGCGATCGAAATCATGTGCCATGACGTTGCGGACATTCCGAAATTAGCCGAGATTTCTCTTGAGGATTTGCGCGGATTCGAACACATATCATTGCATGCGCCAATATTCAAGGATATTTCCGCAGAAGAGTTGGAGAAAATGCTGCGCCATATCGAGACGGCGCATAAAATAATCGGTTTTGCCTATGTCGTTGTTCATCCGGACAAAATAACTGATTGGAAAATATTTTCCGATTTCTCAATTCCTTTCGCGATTGAAAATATGGACAATCGAAAAGAAACATGTCGAAACGTCGCTGATCTCAAAAAAGTTTTTGAACAGGTCGATATGAAAATGGTACTGGATGTGAATCATTGTTTTTCTAATGATCCGACAATGAAGTTGGCGGGTGAATTCGTGGAAGCTTTTCGCGAAAGGATTGTGGGAATTCATTTGAGCGGATTTGAAACATTTCATGATCCGCTATACAAAACTCAGCAGAGGGAAATTATGGACGCTGTTTTTGACAAAAATCTTCCTATCATAATCGAAAGCGGTTGTCAGTCGGTTGATGATGTGGAAAAAGAATATGAATATATAAAAAATAATTTAATTAATATATGAAAAAAGTAATTTTGCTCCATGGCTGCCCCGATGATGAGGAAAAAGCGATGAGTCCGGAAACAAGGACATATGACAAACATTGGATTCCTTGGACAATTGAACAACTGTCTTCACACAGAATCGAAGCGAAAAATCCTTCTATGCCGGAACCATGGCATCCGGATTATGAAAAATTTAAACAAGAGTTTGAAAAAAATGTTATTGATGAAGACACAATCTTGGTCGGGCACAGCTGTGGTTGTTCTTTTTTGGTGCGTTGGCTGGGGGACACAAAAAAGAAGATTAGCAAATTAATTCTAGTTGCGCCGTGGAAAATTCCGTATCGCGAAAACAAAATGGATATAAATTTTTATACTTATCCGGTGGACGAAACGATCACAGACAGAGTCGGAGAGATTGTGATGTTCACGGCAGATAATGAGCATGTGGATGGCAAGAAAAGTTTGCAAATTTTTCATGACGCATTGGGTGGCCAGATCATTGAGCTCAAGAATCACGGACACTATACTTTGGGCATGATGGGTACGGAAGAATTTCCGGAGTTGTTGGAAACTATTTTGAAATAATTAATATTTTAAAAATATGGACAAAATAAAAATCGAACAGCATGGCTTCACCATGTTTTCTTGGTTCGCGGGCTGGCTGTTCACTCTGGGATTTTTGCAGCTGCCATTCTTTTGGAAAGGCGTGCTGGCAATCATCCTTTGGCCGTATTATCTCGGTGTGGATATCAGCCACCTGATCGCGCGCTAAATAAAATTCCAGCGCGTAAGGGATGGCTTTTTCTTTTGGTGCTATAATTGAATTATGAAAAAAATCCTTCCCCAAAAAGAATACGCGCTTTTGCGAAAACTGAATACGCCGGCCAAGATCCAAAATTTTCTTGATGCGATGGAGATGAATTTTGAGCCGGAAGGCGATACTTGTTTTTCTCCCATGGCGGTATTGGAGAAAAAAGTTTGCCATTGCATCGAAGCTGCTATTTTGGCGGCTTTGGCGTTGCGCGTGAACGGCCATCCACCTTTGCTTTTGGATCTGACAGCGGACAAGACTGATTATGATCACGTCGTTGCCGCGTTCAAGCTCGACGGGAAATGGGGCGCCATTTCCAAAACCAACCATTCTGTTTTGCGTTATCGCGAACCGGTCTATCGATCGATCCGAGAACTGGTTATGAGCTATTTCCATGAATATACAAATATTCACACCGGCAAAAAAACTTTGCGGAGCTATGCGCAGCCGGTCAATCTCAAGCGTTTTGATCATCTGGATTGGATGACCACCAAAGAAGAAGTTTTCTATATTCCCGAATACTTAGCTGATGTGAAACATCATAAAATTTTGAACCGCAAACAGATTTTGAACTTGCGCCGGACTGATCCGTTCGAGATAAAAGTCGGCAGGATTCCGGAATGGGAAGATCCGCAGGGTAAACCGTTAAAATATTGACGAGCTCTGACAATAGATTAAATGTTAACCAGCTCGCAAAAACTGCCTTCCAAAGGCGGATAAAGTTTTTTGTTTGACATAGATATTTTTTTATGCTAAATTAGGTTGTTCTTTAAACGCAATTAACTATGCAGGCAACTCAAATTTGGAGGTGACGCGATGACGATTGTCATTAAAAAACAGGGGAAAGGCTATATTGCCCATAAGGAGGGCATGCCCGAAACGTGGGAATTCGGTTATACAAAAATGGAGGCCCTTGGAAAACTGGTCTTCACATTCAAGGGTGAACTCGACATAGAGGTTGCCTAAAAAACATAGGAGGAACAAGAAGATGGCAGAAAAGGAAAAGAAGACTGCGGAAGAAAGCTTAGAATACCGCTTCTATGTTCACGAAGGGGGTATTCGTGTGTCCGTCAGTCCGGATACCTACTGTCATTCGCTCAAGCTGGCCAATGGCTTGGCGGTGACACTCAAGGAAAAAATTCCCTTCTCTTTCGATATTAACGATCTCGGTCCCGAGGTTGTTTATCTCGGCGGGAGACGGAAAAAGAGGATGATGAGCATTGAAATGTGCATTCGGCCCAGGAAAGAAGTCAGCACCAAAAAGGCCGTCAAAATGCTCATTGCAGCAGGTTTTATTGAAGGGATGGAAGAAAGCCTCTCCTAGCAGAGACTGTCGGATAACATCCAAAGACCGTATGGTACGCCCAGCGGTCTTTTTTATTTTGGCGGCAAAAAATAATTTTACTTTTCCAATCAGGGTTTCAATGTTATAATTTTTCTAGAAAATAAAAAGTTATAAAACAAAATTATGCTGGATAAAAAACTCAAAGAAGCTGTGGAACTACTAGGCGGCAAGGCGGTGGTCAAGGACGGCGACCAGCTGTTTATCGTCATGACTCTCAGGGAATTTAAAAAAGTGAAACAAGAAGGCATCGAGGGCTTGACAAAGCAGGAATTGATTGATAAGATAAACAACGACATAGCCAGCTGGAAATTTGTCCAAGAAGAGAAGCAAATGGAGCTCATCAATCTGGACGAAATCGGCGAAATTGAGGAACCGGAGATGACTTATGAAAAAGCCTGATAGATCCCTCGACAAGCTCGGGATGACCCTTTGGGTCACTTATCCACAGGTAAAATTAGACAAAAACTTGCCAAGAATCGCAAGATGTTATAAAATAAATTTTGTAATAAAATAATAATTTAATTCGTATTTATTTGCGAATCCGGTTTTTATTCCGGATTAAATTCGTGAAATAAATAGAAATAATAATTTTAAAAAATATGGCAACAGCAGAATTCCAAAGAACCAAGCCCCATGTTAACGTCGGTACAATCGGCCACGTTGATCATGGCAAAACTACCTTAACTGCAGCAATTCTGCACGTTTTGGCGTTCAAAGGCCAAGCTAAAGAAAAAGGTATTGATGAAATCGACAAAGCTCCGGAAGAAAAAGAACGCGGTATTACCATTGCAACAGCGCATTGTGAATATGAATCTGACAAAAGACATTACGCGCACGTTGACTGTCCGGGACATGCTGACTACATCAAAAATATGATTACCGGTGCCGCTCAGATGGACGGCGCAATTTTGGTTGTGGCGGCAACTGACGGACCCATGCCGCAGACTCGCGAACACATTCTGTTGGCGAAACAAGTAGGTGTGCCGGAAATCGTAGTCTTCTTGAACAAGGTTGATATGGTGGATGACGCCGAACTGATCGAATTGGTTGAAGCTGAGGTTCGGGAACTTTTGACTAAATATGAATTTGACGGCGACAATGCTAAAATCATCCGTGGTTCAGCCTTGAAAGCGCTGGAATCGAAATCAGCTGATGACGAAGCCGCAAAGCCAATTTGGGATTTGATTGCAGCTGTTGATGAAAAGATTCCAGATCCGGTGCGTGACACAGAAAAACCATTTTTGTTGCCAATCGAAGATATCTTCTCAATTGAAGGCCGCGGAACTGTGGTAACCGGAAGAATCGAAAGAGGTACGATCAAAATCAATGAAGAAATTGAAATCGTCGGTATCCGACCAACAGCTAAGACTGTGGTAACCGGCATTGAAATGTTTAACAAATCTTTGTCTGAAGGACGCGCCGGAGACAACGCGGGACTATTGCTTCGCGGAATCAAGAAGGAAGATGTGGAGCGCGGACAAGTTCTGGCTAAGCCAGGTTCAATCACTCCTCATACTGAATTTGAAGGCGAAGTATATATCCTGACCAAAGAAGAAGGCGGACGACACACTCCATTTTTCAAAGGTTACAAACCGCAATTCTATGTTCGAACAACTGATGTAACCGGAGAAGTATTCCTTCCAGAAGGAACTGAAATGGTTATGCCGGGAGATACTATCAACTTCAATGTTAAATTAGGCGCTCCTGTGGCAATGGAAGAAGGAATGAGATTCGCAATCCGCGAAGGCGGCCGAACAGTCGGAGCCGGAGTTGTTACAAAGATCATCAAATAAAGTTCACTTTTAGGGCCGCTTAGCCAAAATACTTGACATAAGCGGTCTTATAGAGTAAATTTTATAAACACATATAAATAAAGGAAGTTTTTCATTAAAAAAGATGATAAAAAAGGAAGAAGAGGCAAAATCTAGAATTAGGATAAAGATCAAGGCGTACGACCATAAGATTATTGATCAATCGGCCAAACAGATTGTTGAAACAGCTGAAAGATCCGGAGCAACCATTACTGGTCCAGTTCCGCTACCGACTGAAATCCGTAAGTTCACTGTCAATAAATCAACTTTTGTCCACAAGGACGCGCGCGATCAATACGAAATGCGGATGCACAAGAGAATTATTGATATCTGGAATCCAACTCCGAAAACAATTGATAGTTTGACAACCCTAGATCTGCCGGCCGGAGTCGATATTGAGATAAAAATGTAGTCCGCCAGCTGGCGGAAGATAAAATATAGAATACTAGTTAAAGTCCCTCGCCTAGGCGGGAGATACTCAACCAGAAAGTTAAATCGGGTACAAAGCCCATGACTGAATTAACTGGCTTGTGGATACCTGATTTTTTATTTGTAAAAAAAGAAATGGCAAAATTCATTTTAGGAAAAAAACTCGGAATGACAACCATCTTCAATGATGCGCAAGAAGCACTGAATGTGACTCTGGTTGAATGTGTCTCTAAAGTTTCGATGGTGCGCAGCGTTGAGAAGGACGGATATATGGCTGTGCAGATTGAAATGCCAAAAACTAGAAAGAAAATTGCGAAAAAAGAATTCAAGGTGGTTGCGACTGAAGCCAAAGTCGGCGATGAAATCACCGTTGATATGTTTGAGATCGGCGACGAAGTTCATGTGACCGGGCTTGGTAAAGCTAAGGGTTTCCAAGGTGTGGTAAAAAGGCATGGTTTCAAAGGAGGCATGGCTTCTCATGGACATAAGCATGATTTACGCGCGCCTGGTTCAATCGGAGCCGGATATCCGGAACACGTTATCAAGGGCAAGAGAATGGCCGGCCGAATGGGCGGCAAGCGGGTTACCAGCAAGAACATCAAGGTTGTTTTCATAGATAAAGCGAAAAATCTAATGGCCTTGAAAGGCGCAGTGCCTGGAGTGCCCGGCGCGGTAATTGAAATTTACACGACTAAATAAAAAAATGGCAAAGGTTAAACTATACAATACAGATGGCAAGGAAGTGAAAGAGATCGAACTGGTTGATTCAGTTTTTGGTTTGCCGGCTAACGATGAATTGGTGCACCAAGTGTTTGTTTCATTGGGTGCCAATCAAAGACAAGTTTTGGCTCACACTAAGACTCGTGGTGAAAGATCCGGATCCGGTATCAAGCCTTGGAAACAAAAAGGTACTGGCCGCGCCCGCGTGGGTTCAAGCCGAACTCCGACCTGGAGAGGTGGAGGCGTGGCTTTTGGACCGACCAATGAGCGAAATTTCAAAAAGAAGATTAACAAAAGGATGAATGCGAAAGCGATCGCCACAGTTCTCAGCGCCAAGCTGCGCGACGGCGAAATGATTGTTTTGGACAAACTGGCTTTGAAAGAAAAGAAAACAAAAGAAATGGCGCAAGTTTTGAAAAATCTGAAATTGAAGGGCCGAATGCTGATCGGATTCGCGACTGACGAAAAAGATATGCGCGCATACAGCCGCAATATCGATAAAGTAAATAATATTTTAGTGGAAAAATTGAATGTTTTGGATATGTTGAATAACAAAAATTTGATCCTGACTCAAAACTCAGTCAAATATTTGGAAGAAAAATATCAGACAATGCCGACTGAATCAAAAGCGGCTGTTAAATAAAACGAAATGAAACAGACAAGTAAAAAAGTTAATAAAGTTAATTCAAGCGCTTCAAGCATTGCTTATCGTATTCTGATTGAACCGATTATCACCGAGGCAGCGACTGTGGCGATTGAACTCAATAAATACGCTTTCAAAGTAGCGACTGATGCGACTAAAAGCCAAATTAAAACTGCCATCGAAGAATTATACAAAGTTAAGGTTGTTTCTGTGAATACGCTGAATAATCATCGACAGTTTGTGAATTATGGAAGAACTCCCGGATTCAAGGCTGGCAGCAAAAAAGCGATCGTAACTTTGAAAACAGGTGATTCAATAGAATTATTTAAAGGAGCATAAGAATTATGGCAATTAAAGTATACAAAAAGAATAACGCCGGACGCAGAAATATGTCGATTGTAAAATCGGCGGATGTTTCGGGCAAAAAACCGGAGAAATCATTGTTGGCTCCGATGAAGAGCAAGGCCGGCCGATCGCATGGCAAGATTTCTGTCCGTCATCAGGGCGGCGGCGCAAAGCGAAGATATAGAATTGTTGATTTTAAACAAGATAAATTTGAAGTTCCTGGAATAATTGCCGCCATCGAGAGAGACCCGAACAGGTCATCGTTTATCGCTTTGATTCATTATAAAGATGGAGAAAAGAGATATATCTTGGCTTCTGAAGGAATGAAGACCGGCATGGAAATTTTGGTTTCACCAACTGCGCCTATCAAGCTCGGCAATCGGACTCAGGTCAAAAATATTCCAACCGGTACGACTATTTGTAATTTAGAGCTGTTCCCCGGCAAGGGCGGACAAATTGTGCGCGGCGCCGGTTCAAGCGCGATTTTGACAGCTGTTGAGGATAAAACTGCGCAGATAAAAATGCCGTCTGGAGAAATTCGTTTAGTCAGCAGTGAATGTTATGCCACAGTCGGACAGGTCAGTAATTTTGAACACAACGCGGTTAATATTGGTAAGGCTGGAAGAAAGCGACATATGGGAGTGAGACCGGGCGTTCGCGGTACTGTCATGAATCCGGTTGATCATCCGCATGGAGGAGGCGAAGGCCGTCAGGGAATCGGACTCAAACATCCAAAGACTCCTTGGGGCAAGCCGGCGCTGGGCAAGAAGACTAGAAAGAAGAAATTATACAGCAATAAGTTTATAATCAAACGAAGACAAAAGAGAAAATAGCATGCGAATAGCGCACTACGAATGCGCCCATGCGAATAAATAATAATAAATTCGTAGATTCGCATAACATTCGTAGTTTCGAATCGGTAAAATAATATTATGACACGAAGTCTGAAAAAAGGTCTCTACGTAGACGAGAGGCTGATAAAGAAAATCCAAAACAAGCCAGCCGGAGATAAATCAACAATGAATATCTGGGCTCGCTCAAGCGCTATTTCTCCGGAGATGGTCGGATTTACTTTTGGTGTTCATAATGGCCGAAAACATATTCCGGTTTTTGTAACAGAAGAAATGGTGGGGCACAAGTTCGGAGAATTTTCTCCAACCCGAACTTTCTTCAGGCATGGAGGCAAGATGCAGAAAGAAATTGAACAGGCGGCTAAACAGAAAGAGGTTGATGCAGCCAAAGCTTCCAAGGCCAGCACAGACACTAAGAAATAATAGATAAAAATAAGACCAATAAGACGCATAAGATATATTTATGAAAGTTTCAGCAAAATTAAACAATTTAAGAATGCCAAACCGCAAGGTTAAATTGGTTGCCGATCTGATCATCGGGATGGATGTTCGGGACGCTCTGAATCAGCTGGATGGAACGATCAAGAAAACCAGTCCTTTTATGATCAAACTTCTGGAAAGCGCGGTTGCTAATGGTGAGAATAATTTTGGAATCGATAAGGATAATATGTATGTCTTTGATGTGGTTGTGAAGGAAGGCATTACGCTCAAGCGCTGGATGCCGAAAGCCTATGGTCGCGCGACTCCGATCCGCCGACGTTCCTCGCACATTGAAATCGTGTTGGAAGAAAGAGTGGAAGGCAAGGGACGAAAGACCAAGGAACAATTGGAAAAAGAGAAGAAAGCCAGAATAGACGCAAAAAAGAAGCTTGAAAAAGAAGCTGTGGAAAAGCAGGAAAAAGAAGAAAAAGAAGTGAAGACTACTGAAAAATCTGAACTGAAATCCAAAGAAGCAAAGACAGAAAGCAAGGCTTCCGGCAAAGGCTGGGCCAAGAAAATTTTCAATCGAAAAGCGGGAATGTAATTTTAATAAGACAAATAAGACTAACTAAGACGCATTAAAATACTATGGGACATAAAGTAAACCCAGTTGGACTCCGAATAGGCATCACAAATACGTGGAAATCAAAATGGTTCGGAGGAAAAAAAGAATATAAGAGTAATCTGAGGCAAGATGTTGAACTCAGGACTGCCATTGCGAAAAAATGGAAGGCAGCGGCGATTGCTGAAGTTGAAATCGAAAGATCGGCTGCAATGATCAAGATTATCGTAAAGACAGCCAGACCCGGTGTTTTGATTGGCCGCGGCGGCAGTGGTGTCGAGGATATGCAAAGCTATATCAAAACAAATTTTTTCAAAAATAAGAAAACCGGTTTGAAAGTTGAGATTCAAGAGGTCAAGAATTTCGAAGAAAACGCTTCGTTAATTGCGCAAAATATCGCGGAACAATTGGAAAAAAGAATCGCGTTCAGACGCGCAATGAAATCAATGCTGGATCAGGTTACGAAAAATTCTGCTATCAAAGGAATCAAGATTGAGATGTCAGGACGATTGGGGGGCGCAGAAATGGCCAGACGCGAATGGTCTGCGAAGGGCACACTACCATTGCACACGCTGCGCGCCAATATTGATTTTGCTCGAGCGACCGCCTTCACGACTTATGGAACATTAGGCGTGAAAGTCTGGTTATATAAGGGCGAAGTATTTAATAAAGAAAACAAGAAATAATAAACACAGAACCATAGATAGAATACGCATATGTTAATGCCAAAAAAAGTTAAGCATAGAAAAGTTCAAAGAGGCGGAGCGATCCGTGGCAATTCGAATCGGGGAACTGGAATCAGTTTCGGAAGCTTTGGACTCAAAGCGACTGAGACCGGACTTATTTCAGCGCGGCAAATCGAGTCAGCTCGAAGAGCGATGACCAGATACGTGCAGCGCGGAGGCAAGATCTGGATCAGGATTTTTCCGGACAAATCAATCACCAAGAAAGGCTCTGAAGTTCCGATGGGTAAAGGAAAAGGAACAGTGGATCATTTCGCGGCAGTTGTGCGACCGGGCCGAGTAATGTTTGAAATGGATGGAGTGAAACAGGATATAGCTAAAAAAGCGATGGAGCTGGCCGCCTATAAGCTGTGCGTTAAATCAAAATTTGTTGTTAAGGAAAACGAATAAATAAAAGTAAGGTTTGCAATATTATGAAAATCAAGGAAATCAGAGAGAAAAACATTGAAGAATTGAAAAAGCTTTTGGCTGAGAAAAGAGAGCTCGTCAGAAAGCTTCGATTTGATGTTGCAGCCAAGCAAGTAAAGAATATCCGGGAGATGAGAAACAGCAAGCGGGATATCTCAAGAATTTTAACTATTCTTAAAGAAACTAAATAAAACAATGGAAAATAAGATAATCATCAAGAAAAAAGGAATTGTTGTCAGCGACAAGATGACCAAGACGGTTGTGGTGGCAGTTGATAGTTTCAAAACTCATCCGAAATATAAGAAGAAATATAAATCGACCAAGAAATATAAAGCGCATGATGAAGAAGGCAAGTATAAAATGGGCGATGAAGTTGAGATAATCCCATGCAAGCCAATGAGCAAGGATAAGCGTTATAAAGTAGTTTAAACATATGATACAAGCAGAGACAAAATTAAAATCCGCGGATAACACTGGCGCTAAAGTCATTGAATGTTTTAAAGTTTTAGGCGGATCTAAAAAAAGATATGCCCAGATCGGCGATATAATCGTGGCCTCTGTTAAATCTTCTGAACCGCGCGGAATGGTAAAAAAGGGGGATAAGGTCAGAGCTGTAGTTGTTCGCCAAACTAAAGAGTTGCGCCGAAAAGACGGGACCTACATCAGATTTGATGAGAACGCCGCAGTTATTTTGGATGGCAAAGAACCGAAAGGCACTCGAATCTTTGGGCCGATTGCCCGAGAGATCAGAGAAAAAGGCTACAGCAAGATAATTTCTCTCGCGCCGGAAGTATTGTAACCTCTACGAATTACGAACAAATACGAATGTACTAATGTGAAATTGATGTTGATTATTGAAAATTAAGTTTTACAGAAATTCGTACATTCGTACAAATTCGTAATTAGTAGGGAAAGAGAATAATTGAAAATCACAAAATTATATGAAGATAAAGAAAAATGATCAAGTTAAAATATTAGCCGGCAAAGACCGCGGGAAAACAGGCAAGGTTTTGCGGGTTTTGACTGAAGAAGGCAAGGTGATTGTTGAGGGCGTTAATATTGTTAAAAAACACGTTAAACCGAGAAAAGAAGGGGAGAAGGGACAAAGAATCGAATTGCCAGGGAAGGCCAACATATCAAACGTAATGCTGGTTTGTCCGAAGTGCGGAAAGCCTACCAGAGTCGGATATAAAATTGCGGACAAGAATAAATTTAGAATTTGTAAACAATGTAAGGCGGAATTATAAGAAAAATATGTATAAATCAATCAAGGAAAAATATAATAAGGAAGTCATAGCTGAAATGAAGAAACAGTTCGGTTTCAAAAGCGCCTTGCAGGTGCCGAGGATCGAAAAGGTTGTGATTAATGTTGGAATCGGAAAATTCATCAAAGATTCGGCTTTGGTTGAAGATGTGAAAAAAACAATGACTGTGATTGCCGGACAAAAACCGGTGATGGCGCAGGCTAAAAAATCAATTGCCGGATTTAAGATTCGGGAAGGTCAGGAAGTCGGAATCAAAGCGACCTTACGGGGAAAAAGAAAATGGGACTTTATTGAAAAATTAGTTAATGCGGCGATTCCGCGCGTGCGAGATTTTCAAGGCATCAAGGAATCCGCAGTAGATACAAGTGGAAACTTCAATCTCGGAATCAAAGAGCATACGATTTTTCCAGAAATTCTGGCAGAAAATGTAAAAAATATTGTTGGGTTTCAGGTGAATATCACGACGACTGCCAAAAATAAAGAAGAAGGATTGGCGCTGTTTCGCCTGATGGGATTCCCGTTGAAGAAAGATGAAAGTAAAAAATAAAGAAAATTAGAATTAAGTTTTAAAATAATATGGCAAAAAAATCTGTTGAAGCTAGAGCTCAAAAGAAACCCAAGTTTTCAACGCGGGAAGTCAAGCGATGTTGGAGATGCGGTAGAAAGCATGGATATATGCGAGCATTTGATATTTGCAGAATTTGCTTTCGAGAATTAGCCAGCACAGGTCAGATTCCAGGAGTAAAGAAGTCCAGTTGGTAAATTATAAATGTTAATCGTTATCATCCAATAATTAAAATTATTGGCAGTGAACCAATAACTAAGCGAAAAATTATGTTAGATCCTATAGCAGAAATGTTAACCAGAATAAGAAATGCTCAAGCAAGCGGGCACAAGGATGTTGTTTTTTCAGCATCAAAGTTAAAGCTGGCGATTGTTAAAATTCTTGAAAAAGAAGGGTTTGTTGAATCTGTTTCAAAAGAAAAAGCGGATGCCATTGAAAACATCAAAGTTGAATTGAAATATCATCGAGTTTCCAATACGCAGAAACTTCCAGCTATCAAAGAAATCAGAAGAGTGAGCAAGGAAGGGCAAAGAATTTATGTTAAGAACAAAAACATCCGAACTGTCAAAAATAATTTTGGTATTTCCATCATCTCGACTCCAAAGGGGGTTATGACCGGCTTTGAAGCCAGAAAGCAGGGATTGGGCGGAGAGGTTGTTTGCGAAGTTTGGTAATTAATAATAAAAATAGGACGAATAAGACTTAATAAGACGCATTTAAACATATGAGTAGGATAGGTAAAAAAATCATAACCATACCGGAGGGAATCACAGTGACTCTTAACGGGGACAGGCTTGAGGTTAAAGGGCCTAAAGGTACGCTTAGCTTTGTTCATCATAAAGAAGTTGCTTTGGAAGTGACGGACAAGGAAATTTCCGTGAAGAACGTCGGGAAGACCAAGAAAGCCCCGGCTCTTTGGGGAATGACTCGGGCAATGATCAGCAATATGCTTGATGGAGTGAAGGAGGCGTATGTTAAGAAATTGGAATTGCAAGGCGTCGGTTTCCGTATGGCGGTGGCCGGTAAGAAAATAAATATGGCCTTGGGTTTTTCTCATCCGGTGAATGTCGATGTTCCAGAAGGATTGGAAGCTAAGATTGAAGAAGGAATTTTGGTCATAACCGGCATCGATAAGCAGGCGGTGGGACAATTTGCGGCTGAAATCAGAGGTTTGAAACCGGTTGAGCCATATAAGGGCAAAGGATTTCGCTATGTCGGAGAGCACGTCAGAAGAAAAGCCGGCAAGAAAGCAGCTTCAAAATAAAGCATACGAAAAGCGCGCTACGAATGCGCCCATTCGAATGAAATAAATAACTAGATAAATTCGTAGATTCGCATACATTCGTGGATTCGAATCGGTATAAAAATATGAAAAAACTAAGCAGAAATCAAATACGAATACATAGAAAGCGAAGGATCAGAGCTAAGATATCTGGAACTTTAGAGATGCCAAGACTTTCTGTTTTTAGAAGCTTGAGAAATGTCAGCGCGCAAGTTATTGATGATGCGTCCGGCAAAACTCTTATTTCTGCCAGCCTGAAAGATATAAAAAAGAGCAAGAATAGCGTTGAAAGCGCCAAGGAATTGGGCAAAACAATCGCGGAAAAGTGTCTGGCAAATAAAATTACGAATATTGTTTTCGATAGATCCGGTTATAAATATCACGGAAAGATCAAGGCAGTTGCCGAAGGCGCCCGAGAAGGCGGACTTAAGTTTTAATAAGACAAATAGGACTAATAAGACATATTTATAAAAAACAAGGCATATGGCAAGAGACAACAAAAATTTTAGAGGAAAAAAAGAAAAGCCTGAATTCGATCAGAAGCTTCTTGACTTGGCTCGCGTAACCCGCGTAGTTAAGGGCGGAAGACGTTTCAGATTCAGAGCGACTTTGGTTATTGGAAACCGGAAGGGCAAGGTAGGCGTGGGAGTCGGAAAGGGCGCTGATGTTTCTGATGCTATCCGAAAAGCTTTTGATGATGCCAAGAAAAATCTTGTCACAGTTAAAATGACAAAGAATTCAATCGCGCATGATATTAACTACAAATCACGCAGCGCTAAAATTATCCTGAAGCCGGCCTTGGAGGGTCGGGGAATTATCGCCGGCGGAGCTGTGCGCACGGTGGTTGAATTTGCCGGAATAAAAGACATTGTTTCGAAGTCTCTGGGAACAGCTAATAAATTGAGTGTAGCTCGAGCAGCTGTTGAGGCATTGGGAACTTTGAGCCAAGCCAGAACCAGGAAAGAAAGACTGGGATAATAAAGCATGCGAAAAGCGCACTACGAATGCGCCCATTCGAATAAAATTAATAAATAATTCGTAGATTCGCATTACATTCGTAGTTTCGAATCGGTATAAATATATGCAGATAAATACGCTAAAACTTAAAACTCCCAAGAAAAAAAGAAAGACTATCGGTCGCGGCGGAAAGAAGGGAACATACTCCGGAAAAGGCAATAAAGGACAGAAAGCCCGTTCTGGCGCCAAGGTCAATCCTCTTTTTGAAGGAGGCCGCTCGACCCTGATCGATCATATGAAGAAAAAGCGGGGATTTACATCTATTGCGACTAAAGTTGCAACTGTTGATCTGACTGAGCTGGAAAAGAATTTCGCGAACGGTGATACGGTGACTTTGGACGCGCTGGTAAAGGCCGAACTTATCCGAAAGATCCAATCCGTTTCACGCGTAAAGATTCTCGGCAACTCTGAAATTAAAACTAAATTGACAATTGCCAAGGGCATCCTGCTCAGCATTCCGGCTAAAAAAGCCATCGAAAAGGCTGGCGGAAAAGTAGAATAATCTGGAATTATAGTGTATTATGAAAGGGTGGCGCAAGTCTCCCTTTTATTGTTAAAATGTTAATAAATATGCCTGATGCAGGCCATTAAATATATGTTCGAAAAAGTACTGCAAATTTTCAAAGTCAAGGAATTGCGCAATAAGATCTTGTTTATAATTGCGATGTTGATTGTTTTCCGTTTGATTGCGACTATTCCGGTCCCAGGCGTCAATCAGGAACAATTGAAAAACTTTTTCGGAAATAATCAGTTTTTCGGACTCTTGAATTTATTTTCCGGCGGAGGATTGAGCAGTATTTCGATCGTGATGCTCGGAGTCGGACCCTACATTACCGGATCGATCATCATGCAGCTTCTGACTATGATTGTTCCAAGATTGGAACAAATTTACAAAGAAGAAGGAGAGGCTGGGCGGCAAAAATTCAATCAATGGACACGCTGGGCGACTGTGCCGCTGGCGGCGCTGCAAACCTTCGGCATGATATCGCTTTTGCGTTCACAGAACATCCTGGGTCAGGTTACAAGTTTTCAAATATTTTCTATCGTGGTCGTGGCGGTGGCGGGAACAATTTTTTTGATGTGGTTGGGCGAGCTTATAACCGAAAAGAAAATTGGCAATGGAGTATCACTTATCATTTTTGCCGGAATTGTGGCTAAGTTGCCGTCTAGCCTGTCAAAAATTTCGGCTACCTTCGATTCCTCACAGCTATTTACTTATATATTATTAGGCGCAGTGATTATCGCGGCTATTGCGAGTGTTGTTGTGGTGACGGAAGGCCAGAGAAATATTCCCGTTTCCTATGCCAAAAGAATCCGCGGCAACAAGATGTATGGAGGGTCTTCGACGCATCTGCCGCTTCGCGTGAATCAAGCTGGAGTTATCCCGATCATTTTCGCGATGTCAATCATGCTTTTCCCCGGAATGATTGCGAACTTTTTGGCTAACGCATCCAATCCGACTGTGGCGCATATCGCCAAGAGCGTCGGTACGATTTTTCAAAACCAACTTTTCTATGGATCAGCCTACTTTGTTTTGGTAGTGGCCTTTACTTATTTCTATACGGCCGTTGTGTTTGATCCGCATAAAATTTCGGAAAGTCTGCAAAAACAAGGCGGTTATATCCCAGGCATCAGGCCGGGGAAGACGACAGCCGAATATCTTTACAAAATTATTAACCACATAACTTTGTCCGGCGCCCTATTTCTAGGCGTCATCGCAATCCTGCCTTTTGTGATCCAGGGATTCACCAATATGAAATCCATCTCGATCGGCGGAACCGGACTGCTCATCGTTGTTTCAGTAGTCATTGAAACCGTGAAGCAAATTGAAAGCCAGCTGGTGATGAGAGATTACGAAGGATTTTAGATCTCCCTACGAATTACGAATCGGTACGAATGTACTAATGTGAAATAAATAAATTTAAGATGATTCGTAGTTTTTTTCGTGTATTCGTACATTCGTATAAATTCGTAATTCGTAGAATATGAATATTATTATCTTGGGACAACAAGGCAGCGGCAAGGGCACTCAAGCTGAGTTTTTAGCCGAGAAATTAAATCTCGATCATTTTGATACTGGCAGGGCTTTGCGCCAAATTTCTAAGGCTGATAGCCCGCTAGGAAGAGAAGTTAATGAGATTGTAATGATAAAAAAAGAATTAGTGCCCAGTCGAATACTGAGGGAAATTCTTCACATTAGATTAGCGTCCCTTTCTCGGGAGCAAGGAATTGTTTTTGACGGCGTGCCGCGAAATATGGAGCAAGCTGAATATTTCGGAGAGGCCTTGTTGGAATTTGGCAGAAAAGTTGATAAAGCTTTTTTTATCAATATTGATGAGGCGGAATCATTAAAAAGAATTTCGAAAAGATGGATTTGCAAAAAATGCAAGACAGTCCTGATTATGGGCAAGGACGTCAAAAAAGAAACTGACAAATGCCCTAAATGCGGCGGAGAAATTATGCAGAGAGAGGATGACACAGTCGAAGGCATCAAGAAAAGACTGAGAATTTTTGATGAAGAAACAATGCCGGTCATCGATTATTATAAAAAACAAGGCGTTCTGGTCGAGATCAACGGCGCGCAAGATATCGAAAAAGTTTCCGAAGATATCGTAAAAAATTCATAGTTCACAGTCAATAGTTCGCAGTTCACAGATGTTCAACAAAAAATTCCGTGAACCGCGAACTATGAACCAAGAACTAAACAGAATGATTATTATAAAATCTCAAAAAGAAATAGAATTGATGCGTGAGGGAGGAAAAATCCTCGCTTCTGTTATGGAGGAATTAGGCAATAATGTTGCAGTAGGCAAAAATACTATGGAAATTGATGTGCTGGCGGAAAAACTTATCCGTGAAGCCGGGGGAACTCCGGTTTTCAAAGGGTATGGCAAAGAGAGTGGTAATCCTTTTCCGGCCACAATTTGCGCCTCGATCAATTCTGAGGTTGTGCATGGCATTCCCAGCAAAGATAGAATTCTGAAAGAAGGGGATATATTCAAAATCGATATCGGTATGAAATATAAAGGTATGATCACGGATATGGCGCGCACTTTTCCGGTGGGAAAAATTTCTGTTGAAGCGCAAAAGATTTTGGATGTAACCAAAGAATGTTTGAATTTTGGCATTGCGAAAATTCAAGCCAGAAAACCATTGTCGGATTATTCAGCTGAAGTGCAGGAGTTTGTGGAGTGCCAAGGTTTTTCCGTGGTTAGAAATCTGGTTGGGCATGGGGTAGGCAGGGAACTGCATGAAGATCCGCACATTCCGAATTATAAAACAAAAGGAGAAGAAATTATTTTGCAGGAGGGGATGACCTTAGCACTTGAGCCGATGATAAATGCCGGAAGCTTCAAAATAAAGTTAGCTCAAGACGGTTGGACATATGAAACGACTGACGGGAAACTCAGCGCGCATTTTGAAGATACGGTTTTGGTCACCAAAGCAGGCGCGGAAATTTTGACAAGATTGTAGTTTGAAAAATAAAAATCCCTCCCGAGGTAACCCAGGGGAGGGAATGCTTTGACGGTATACGCGCGCTAGCGTACACGCCGGTTGGCTTTGATTGGCGGCGGTGTTTTCGAATAGAAATGTATTGTCACAGCTAATCCGCCGAACGCAATGCAGTTGAAGGCCGGCTGTAACAATGCTCGCAGATCCAGCGTTGTTTGCTGGCGGAGCATGTACATGGTTAAATCGAAGCAGAACAAAGACAGGAGCGAGAAAATTACGACAGGTATTTTGGCCATCTTTTAACCTCCATTTTAATTTCGAAAAAAACAAAATATGTCAGGCATAGGATGAAAATAGTACAGGCGATAAATCCGCCTAAGCCGATCCAGAAGTCTCTAGTGATGTTTGCGGCTCCGAAAAAAAGCGCTTAGCGCGATCAACGCTAACATCAGCAGAAACCTCATCATATACAAGAATTCCGCAAAAGTATTATTATCCTTTGCCATTGTAACCTCGCTGTTTAATAGTTTGTAAAAGAGCGTCTACCACTAATTTAATAGTCTATCATAATTTTAATAAAAAGTCAATGCCTAGTCAAAATTCAGCTGAAACAAGCCATATATTGGGGATAGATTTTGGCCAAGCCAAGGTTGGTTTGGCTTTGGCTGATTCTGAAACGAAAATCGCTTTTGCTTATAATACATTGGATAATGACAAAAATATCTTTGATAAAATCGGCGATATTATCGTAAAAGAAGCAGTTAGCATCGTGGTTATTGGAAAACCAAAAGAAATCGAGCAATATAAATCTGTCGACGTTTCTCGTTTTGCTGAAGAAATCGCGGAAAGTTTTCCATTGATTAATATTGAGTTTGAGGACGAGATGTTCACGACCAAAATGGCGGAAGATAATTTGAAAGAAAAAGGCGTAAAAAAAATAAAAGAATTGGACAATCAGGAGGCGGCCAGCATAATTCTGCAAAGCTGGCTGGACCGGAATTAGCCATTTTATAGGCTGAAAGTTTTATGCTATAATTTACACAGATGTGCGAGACATAATCTTTTAAGGTACAGAAAAAATGGAAGAACAAAATAAACCATATTTATCAATCATAATACCGGCTTATAACGAAGGATCCCGGAAGGGTGATGAGTTGAAAAATAATTTGACGGAAATTGGTTCTCATTTGCGCGAAAAAGGCGTTTCTTATGAAGTGATTGTGGTTAATGATGGGTCAAAAGACAATACGACCGAAGTCGTGCAAGCAATGTCTGGATTGGTGGCTAAATTGGAAATAATTGATCGCAAGGAAAATCGGGGCAAATGGTATTCAGTGCGCGAAGGTCTTTTGAAGGCTAACGGAAAATTCCGGCTTTTTACGGATGCTGATGGCGCGACCTCGATCATTAATATGGAAAATTTTTGGCGTGAAATGGAAAGCGGAGAAGATGTGATAATCGGTTCTCGGGATATGAAAGAATCAAAAATCAAGAAACATCAGCCAAGATGGAAGGAGATGCTGGGCGATATGGGAAATATTTTTATCCAATTTTTGATGGGACTGCGCGGAATCGAAGACACACAATGCGGTTTCAAGGTGCTTTCCGAAAAAGCTGCGCTGGAAATAATTCCGCAGATGAAAATTGATCGTTGGGGCGGAGACTTTGAAATGCTGATGCTGGCCAAAAAGATGGGTTATAAAATTAATGAAATTCCGGTTGTATGGGTTGACGCCGGACAAAGTTTGGTGGGCATTTCGGGCTTAGGCGGTTATGGTTCAACCCTGAAAGAACTTTTTCAGGTCAAATGGAGAATGTTGACCGGACAATATAAATACAAAAAATGATTCGCTATAGCGAATCATCCCGAATCCGCCGCGGATGAGGGATCTAATAAAAAGGAGTGGAAAAAAATAACAAAAATAAACCTACGGTTTACCAACCGAAGGTTGGAAAAACACAACTTACGGAACTCAGGCAGGATTTAGTTACCGGAGATTGGGTGGTGATTGCAACCGGGCGGGCTAAAAGGCCTCAGGATTTTGCGGTTGTCAGAAGAGAAATTATGGAAGAAGATTTGAGCAAGCCGTGCGTTTTTTGCAATCCAGAAGAAACTAGTCAAGAGAAGGACGTTTTGATTTATGAGCGCGCTTCGGGCGATTGGAGCCTGCGGGTGTTTCCAAATAAGTATCCGGCTTTTACTCGGGGTCGGGCGCCGAAACACACAGAGGAAGGTCCGTATTTTTCTATGGATGGCACGGGTTACCATGAACTGATAGTTACGCGCGATCATAACAAGCAAATTGCCCAGCTGAACGTTTTGGAGGTTGCGGAAATCGTTGATGCCTATCAAGAAAGATACATTGATTTGATGAACAAAAAGAGTGTGAACTACATTGAAGTTTTTCACAATCACGGCAAGGAAGCGGGCGGATCAATTGCACACCCACACTCACAACTGATGGCGATTCCGGTAATTTCACCATATGTGCAATCAGAATTGGATGGCGCTGAAAACTATTATAAATCCAACAAGCAATGTGCTTTTTGCGCCATGATAGAATGGGAGACGGAACATAAAAAAAGAGTAATTTTCGAAAATGATGATTTTCTGGCCTATTGTCCTTTTTCATCTCGTGCGGCCTTCGAAGTTTGGGTTTTGCCTAAAAAACATAAACCGTATTTTGAAAGAACGGCGGACAAAGAAAAGTTGGCCTTGGCAGAGGCTTTGCAAACCGCAATCAGTAAAATTTATAAAGCCTTGGAGGATCCGGCTTATAATTTTTATCTGCATACTTCGCCGTGCGACGGCAAGGACTACCCGCATTTTCATTGGCACATTGAAATTATTCCGCGGACTTCCACTTGGGCTGGCTTTGAACTCTCGACCGGAATTGAAATTTCCAGCATCCAGCCGGAGGTAGCCGCAGAATATCTGAGAAATATATAAGACAAAATTATGCATGAAATAGTTATCAACTGGTTTGCTAACTTTCCGAAAGAGTTAGCCACATTTTTAATCGCTGTGATTCCTGTGACGGAATTGCGCGCAGCCTTGCCGTTAGCCTACAAGGTTTACGGCCTATCTGCTTTTTCCGCTTGGCTATGGTCGGTGTTGGGAACTTTTTTCGCAATGGTTTTGATTGTCCTCTTATTGGATCCGATTGCGAAAATACTTTCCAAATATATCAAGTTATTTGAAAATTTTTTCAACTGGCTGTTTGAACATACTCGAAAAAGAGCTGGTAGCAAAATGCAAAAATATGGTTCGTGGGCGATTTTCATTCTGGCAGCAACGCCCATTCCATTTTTAGGCGGAATGACCGGCGCCTTGGCAGCTTTTGTTTTTGGAGTACCATTGAAAAAATCCATTCCGCTTTTGCTTTTTGGAACGATGGTGTCGGGACTGATTGTTTTGGAAATAACCATTTATTTTTAACTGTATGAAAAAATTTGTTATTGGGAATCTGAAAATGAATCTGCAGAGTGTGGACGAGCGCGAGAAATATTTGGCTTGGATGGAAAAAGAATTGGCCGGCAAAAAATTCTCGAATGCTGAAATTGTTTTGTGTCCACCATTTGTGCATCTGGAAGGGTTTAAAAAATGGAAGAACAAAAAAATCAAACGAGGCGCGCAAAATATGTTTTTTGAAGATAAAGGATCATATACCGGTGAAATTTCTCCGGTGATGCTCAAAAATTTCGGGTGTGAATATGTGATTGTCGGGCATAGTGAAAGACGGAAATATTTTGGTGAGAACGGGGAGTTTATAAATCACAAAATTATCTCGGCTCTGAAGAATGGACTTCAGCCGATTTTGTGCGTAGGCGAAACAAAAGCCGAAAAAGATGCTGATTATACTTTGGGAGTGATTACGCGACAAGTCAAAGAGGCCTTGGCTGATATTGGACGCACCAAAGCCAATCAAATAATCATTGCCTATGAACCGGTTTGGTCAGTCGGGACAGATGTTTTGCCGACGGCGAATGAAGTGATGGGTGCCAAGCTTTTGATTCGTAAGATTTTGCATGAAATTTTTGGCAAAAAATATGCCGAAGAAGTGGCGATTTTGTATGGCGGCAGTGTCAGCGTAAAAACTGTGGAACAAGTCTGTGTTGACAGCGAGGTTGACGGCGCTTTGATCGGCCGGGAAAGTTTGCAGCCGCACGAGTTTTTGAAAATAGCGGAAATAATAAACGGTTCATAATTAAACTCTAACCATGCCCTACGAATCTTTCCCCCAAGACTTGCAAACTGCCAAAGCTCTCAAAAAAGAGTTGTTTGACGCTATTCAAAAAGCCAAAGAAACCGGGCAAACTCAACAAGCGGAACAACTCGCTCAACAAACTCAAGCCCACCTGGACCAAATGGAACAAAAAATCTGGCCTTTCCAGGAGCAACTCCCCCAAGCAGAACTGCAAAAACAATATACCCAACAAAAAGCCATCTTTGCGCAAAACAACCTGCTGGAACTTCTGCCCAATAATGAACTCGGCATCATTGGCATTGACCAAAAAGCCTATCCTTTCCCCACCTTGGAACAAATCCAAAAAGAACTCAAAAGCAATCCCGAATTCAAAAAGAAAATGGAACAAGGCTTCACTGAACTGCATATTACGCCTTTTGCCTTGCCACTGAATCATTTGACCGCTAAGGTGAGTGAAGCGATCAAAAGACACTATGTCAGTATGCCGGATCCCAAAGACCCAACCAAAACCATTCCCGATCCGCAAAAAACTAAACTTTTCACCGCCAAAAAGGATCCCAACGATCCAACCGAATCACTCGTCCCTTTGGAGCTGGATGAAAACCAACCGCTCTACATCTGGGACAAATATCAAGAGGCTGATATTAATGAAACCTTAGTCTATTTTCCACAACAATTCACTAAAGAAAATCACCAAGGCCAGACCAAAACAGATGTCCTCAAAAATCAAATCAAATTTCCCGGCTACCTGGTCACTCTGCAAGAAAAACAAGTCAATATCCCGGCGAAAAACCAAGGACAAACAATTCAACAAAGAAAACAACTGGAAGCCAATCTCACTCCTACTGAATATCTGGACAAACTCCAAGAAGACCAATATCAACAAGAATCCGGACTCACCCCGGAAGAATGGCTGACTAAATTTCTCATCCATTTGGAAAAAACCAATGAGGTGATTGATGATTACCAAGGCCACGGCAAGGCTTGTTACAATCTAGGCGGATATTTTCCTGCGTCGGACGGTGTGTCGAGCGCGCGCTGGTACCGCGACGGCCATCGGGCGGGCCTGGATGGGTACGATGCGACGTATCAGGCTTCGTTCGATGGCGCGCGGTCCGGGGTGAGAGTGTAGGTTGATATTTAGACTTCGAGTTTTCTTTTTCTTTCTTTCTTTTTTTTAAACTGTGTGAGGGATTGAGGTGCGGCGAAAAGACACTCGACTAAGATCGGGCTGCCGCGACAATTGCTTTTGCCAATAAAGTCGGTTAATGTCCGTCTGCCTTCGGCGGATGGACGCCGAAGGCAAGCAGACGGAATACATACACTCTCACGTATGAGCGGCGGCTATCTCGCAAAAGGCGGGATGAAAAAATAATTTTGGAAGGTCGCCGTCATCAACCGCGTCGGACGATGTGTCGAACGCGAACTGGAACCGCGACAACCATCAGGCGAACCTGGATAGGAACGATGCGACGAATCAGAATTCGAACAATGGCGCGCGGTCCGGGGTGAAAGACTATGTATTGTTCAGGGATTTCAGCCAACCGCCGAGCATTCTTCCAATCTCGGCGAGTTTGGCTTGTGTTTGGAAAATTCTGGTTTTGTTGGCCAGATTAAGCTCCAAAAACAAACGCAATTTCAAGGTGGCAATTTCCAGATGGCTGCCAGCTCGAATAAGATAGGCGGATTTCAATGATTTCGGGGCATTTTTTGCCATTATGAGCTCTTGAAGAAGGTTGATGATGCTGTTTTCTAGACTGTTTCCCAATGAATAGCGCTTTCTTTTTTCAAGATGATCATTTAGCTCGACTGAAAATTTATAAATTTCATAAGTTCGATTAATTATGGGTAATGTTTCCATAGATTTAGGTTTAGAAAATATTTGGAAAAGTTGGTTCAAATTCAAAAAAGGCAAAATCAAGACTCTGGAACTTGACCGCTTCCAATATTTTCTGGAAAAAAATATTAATGAATTATGGCGTGATTTGAATTCAGTAGATTATCGACATGGCGGATATCAAAAATTCACGGTTAATGATAATAAGCGGCGAGAGATTTCCGTAGCTGCTATTCGAGACCGAGTAGTCCATCGATTGCTATATGAATATCTGGTGGATATTTTTGATAAAAATTTTATCGAGGATGTTTGGTCATGCCGGAAAAACAAGGGACTTATTGGAGCAATCGAAAAAACACAAGAATTTTTGGAAAAATATCCGCGAAGCTTTGTTTGGCGATCGGATGTGCGGAAGTTCTTTGATTCGGTTGATCATGAATGCATAAAAAATATACTTACTAGAACGGTCTCGGATCCGCAAGCCGTTAATCTTATTGAAAAAATCATCAATAGTTATTCAGTATCATCCGGATTTAGTATATCAGAGTCGGGGGGGGGGGCTTAAGTGTGGAATTCCCATTGGCAATTTGACCAGCCAGATTTTTGCCAATATTTATCTGAATGAGCTTGATCAGTTTGTGACGAGCAATATAAAGCCACTGGCGTATCTGCGCTATGGCGATGATTTTATTATAATAATGGATAATTATACAGAGCTGGCTAAACAAAAGAAGGTAGTTGTTGAGTTTATCAACAATAAACTGCGTTTAACGATTAACAGTAAAAATGATATAATAATAAAAGCTAAATACGGATTGAAATTTTTAGGTGTGGAAATTTTTCCCAAAGGCCGAAGACTGAAAAAGCGAAACTGGAGACGGGCGGAAGATAGATTGAACCTGAGAAATGTGGCTAGTTACAAGGGACTAGTAGATAAGCACGGCAATGAGAGACAAAAAAAGTATTATAACTGGGTAGTGATGCAAAAAATTATCGAATAGTCTAATTTTTAAAAGTATGTCGGAACAATTTGAATCATTGCCAGCTGTTCGCAAGATTGACGAGCAAAAAGAGGGGTCATTTTCTGACAATCCTGAGGAAAGGGCTGAGCCAACTGATGAAATTAAAAAATATCAAGAAGATGGGCAAAAAATGATTGATTCATATCGTCGTTTTTTTGCGACTTTTGCCAAGGATGTTTCCTTGAGTTTCAAGATGTCTAATGGGTTTTATATCGATCTGGAAAAGGGTGAGGTCAACCTGGATACGAAATGGTTTGCTGAAAAAGAATTTTCTTCTGAGCAAATTTTATGGGCGAATTTGCATGAACTTTCCCATTTTCGCGATTTGGCAGAAGACCCGAAGCAAATGATGGAAAATTTTGAATATATTCGCGTGCAGGCCAAAAAAACCGGAGCATTGATTTTACAAAAATGGACAGAAAAATATGGTGCCAGTGATCCGGAATTTGTGGAAAATCTTAAAAAACAGCGGCCAATGAGTAAGAAAGATTCTTCCAAAACAATGAATGCCGTGGAGCAGGCGGCCTATCAGATTCATCATACCTTCTACAATATTTTTGATGACATCTATGTTAATAATTTAGTGGCTCGAAAAGCGGCGACATACGAGAAGGGAACCAGAGGTGGAAATGAAGTTGAAAAACTGTATCGGGAAAAACTTTTTGCGCAAACAGATTATACGAAGCTTCCGAGGCATATGCAGTTTATCTATCAGCTTATTCGGGAAGAAATGGTGGCGGATGAAAAAGTTGTTGTAAGTGATGAGGTTGAAAGTGCATTGCAAGGCAAGATAAAATTTATGGGTTCGGAATATTCCGCTCAGGAAATTGTGGAAAATTTCATAAAGCCCAAAAAAAATAGAGACACTTTGGCTGGACAACGCTATTATGTCCTGCAACAAACGCTGGAGCCAATTTTTCAAGAATTATTGCGCAAGGACTTGGACGATTGGAATCCGGAAAAACCTGAGAAACAAAATGGCCAGTCACAAGGAGAAGGTGATGGGGCAGGGAATCCATTTGATCAAGACTATCAAGAGCAAGAGAAAAATAATCCGGATCAGATTAGTCCGGAAGATATTGAAGATTGGATGAAAAAAAATGATCAGGACAAGAAAAAAGCGGAGCAAAAAAAGGCTCAAGGAGAGACAGATGAAAATAAATCAGTGGAAGAAAAGGCCAAAGAATCACAAGACAAGTTAGATGCGGATTGGTGCGGGAAAAATAATGTTAATTCTGAAACACTGAAGCAATTTAGAAAAATTGAAGCTGAAGTGGCGCCGTATCTGGCTGATTTGTCAAAACTATGGCAAAAAATTATTTTTGGTTCAACACGCAAAATTGAAAGAGAAATGGACGGCCATTTCAAGTCTGGAACAGATTTGGATATTCAGAAAACTGTGGAACAATGGCCGGATATTCAGAAAGGAAATTTTGATGAGGCGCGGATTTTCAAAAAAATGACGCAAAAAGAAATCTTGATCCAAAAGCCAGAACTGATTCGTGTGCGATTGGCGGGGGATATGTCCGGGTCAATGAATAGCGAAAAGATTCATATTCTGCAACAATGTTTCGTTTTGCTTTTGTCATCGCTGCAGGAATTTAACAGTTATTTGAATTTTGAGCGGACGCGTACCAAATCAAAGTTGGAAGTTGATACGGAAGCGTGGATTTTTGGAGATTCAGCTGAATGCGTAAAAAAACTCCGCAGTGATTCCGGATATGGCGAAGAAAAGGCAGGAATTGTCAGGATTTTTGAAAAGTTACAAAGAACAATCGGCGGTACCTATGATAATAAGGCGCTTGAGGCGATTTCTGAAAATATATCTGCGGACGATAAAGCTAGAATTGAGCAAGGTAAAATTATGGAAATTGTTTTTGAAATAACTGATGGTGGTTCATCTGATGAAAGATCGGCACGAATGGCAGTCGATAGACTTTTGGGAAGTGGAATGATTGCGCGAGCTTTTCAAATTGGAAGTGTGAGTGAAAGTGAAAAGGAAGTTTTTAATAAGGTTTGGAATAACAATCGTGCAGAAGGACTGGGTGAGATTGTGGGCGAGAATATTGCCAATCTTTTGCCGGCCATCACAGAAGTCCTAAAAAAATATTTAAGTAATGTAAAACTATAACCATGCCCTACGAATCTTTCCCCCAAGACTTGCAAACTGCCAAAGCTCTCAAAGCAGAGTTGTTTGCCGCTATCCAAAAAGCCAAAGAAACCGGGCAAACTCAACAAGCGGAACAATTAGCTCAACAAACTCAAGCCCACCTCGACCAAATGGAACAAAAACTCTGGCCTTTTCAAGAACAGCTTCCCCAAGCAGAATTGCAAAAACAATACACTGAACAAAAAGCTATCTTTGCGCAAAACAATCTGCTGGAACTTCTGCCCAATAATGAACTC
>Ga0334722_10001394_pt1 | contig 30396 bp, 29 predicted proteins | sample C3_bottom_MG_FD_207210 | JGI IMG/M metagenome (GOLD analysis project Ga0334722, IMG submission 207210) | Sediment microbial communities from Yellowstone Lake, YNP, Wyoming, USA - C3_bottom | ecosystem: Environmental > Aquatic > Freshwater > Lake > Sediment | place: USA: Wyoming | collected... | reverse complement strand
CCAGGGCGCCTCACCGGCGTCACGGGCTGCGATGCTGCGTCCTCGGTCGCGCCGATATGCCTGCATATCGGCGCTCCCTGCGTCCTTGCCTCGCAGCCCATGCCGCCGTCATCCACCGTGGCCACTTTCCGGACAGGCCCTTAACCGGGCCGCTACAAGCTCGTCAGGTCGATTCGCTAGCCTGGCTGCGTAGCGTCATGGCCGGCTTCGGGTTCTATCTCCTCTTCTTCATCCCGCCTCTAGTCCTGGGCCTGCTCGTGCAGGGCTGGCTGAAGAAGACGGTCAACCAGGAGATGACCGTGCCCGTCGCGAACGCGCTCACCGGCGCGCAGGTGGCGCGCGAGATCCTCGATCGCAACGGTCTGCACGGTGTCCCCATCGATCGTGCGGCAGGCGGGCCGCTGTCCGACAACTACGACCCTCGCAAGCGCGCGCTCTTTCTCTCCGCTCCGGTCTATGACGGCCGGTCGGTGGCGTCGACGGCGATCGCCGCCCACGAGGTGGGCCACGCGATCCAGCACGCGAAGGCCTACAAGCCGATGCAGGCGCGCTCTGCGCTCTTCCCTGTGGTCGCTTTCGCTTCGAACACGTGGAGCCTGCTCCTCATCGCCGGTTTCCTGCTCCACGCGGTTGGGCTGATCCAGGTCGCTGTGGTTCTCTTCGCCGCCATCGTGCTCTTCCAACTGGTGACGCTTCCGGTCGAGTTCGACGCGTCGCGGCGGGCACTGGGGCAGATCACGGAGCTCGGTCTGGTGTCGCCCGGCGAGCATCGGGGCGCGCGGAAGGTGCTGAAGGCTGCGGCGATGACGTACGTCGCGGGAGCCTTGTCGGCGATCTCGATGCTCGCGTACTACCTGCTGGCGTTTTTCGGCGGCCGTCGCTAGGAGACTGGCCGACAGGAAGAGGTAGTCAGGTCCCGAACGGGACCGGCGATGCGGGTGATCGCCTTTCTCTTGCGCGTCGGGCTCGTGGTCGTCGTCTCCTCCGGCGTGTTCGCCCTCCTTGACGACGGCGCTCCCCAACCGACGCGCTCCGCAGCCGCGGCCCCGGTGTTTCGGGGAACGCCGAAGACGCCGGTGACGCGTCCGGCACCCAGCGGCACGTTCACCTTCTCGGCCGTCGGGGACGTGATGATGGGCTCGACGCCGAACCTCCCTCGCGACGGTGGCTCCCGCTACTTCTCGCGCGTTACGTCCTCGATCGGCGCAGACATCGCGCTCGCAAACCTCGAAGGCACGCTCTCGACCGGCGGCTCCTCCAAGTGCGGCGCAGGGAGCACGAGTTGCTTCGCGTTCCACACGCCGCCCTCGTACGCCCGTTGGCTGCGCCTGGCCGGCTTCACGATCCTCAACCTCGCCAACAACCATGCCGCGGATTTCGGGCCTGTCGGCCAGAAGCAGACGCTGGCGGCCCTCGCCAGGCAGCGGCTGCGACACACCGGGCGGCCGGGGGAGATCCCCGTTCTGACCGTTCGCGGCATCCGCGTCGCCGTGCTCGGCTTCGCGCCCTACCCGTGGGCGCAGAGCCTCACGAACATCGCGGCCGCAAAACGACTCGTTGCGCGGGCGGGAAAGCAGGCCGACGTCGTCGTCGTGACGATGCATGCGGGCGCCGAGGGCATCGCGCATCTCCACGTCGCACCTGGCACCGAGCTGTATCTCGGCGAGAACCGAGGCAACCCGCTCGCTTTCGCGCATGCGGTCGTCGACGCGGGCGCCGATCTCGTCGTCGGGTCGGGTCCCCACGTGCTCCGCGGGATCGAGTGGTACCACGGACGCCTGATCGCGTACTCGCTCGGGAACTTCGGTGGCTACGGCGCGTTCGTGCTCAGCGGGCGGCTCGCGACGACCGCGATCCTGCGGGTCGAGATGCGCGGAGACGGGCGGATCGTTGCCGCCAGGCTCGTGGGGGCAAAGGTGATCGGCGCGGGGGTGCCCGCGCTCGACCCGTCGGGCGCAGCCTTTTCCCTCGTCCGGTCTCTTTCGAAAGCCGATTTCGGCTCTGCCGGGGCGGCTGTGTCGTCGAGCGGGCGCCTCGGACACGCGTAACGTCTCTCGCGACCGACGAACGGAGGGACAATGAGTGAGCGCGAGTTCGACGTGATCGTGATCGGCGCCGGAGCTGCCGGCGAGGTGTGCGCGGGTCGGCTGGGCGAGCGCGGGCAGGCGGTCGCCATCGTCGAGGACCGGCTGGTCGGGGGCGAGTGCTCGTTCTTTGCCTGCATGCCTTCGAAGGCGTTGCTACGGCCGATCGAGCTGACGAACGAGGCGCGACGGGTACCCGGCGTCACCGTCGGGGATCTCGATCCGGCTGCCGTGCTCGCGCGCCGCGACGAGGTGATTGCGAACCTCGACGACACGGGCCAGGTGCCGTGGCTCGAGCAGCGCGGCGTCGCGCTCGTGCGTGGCCGCGGCCGGCTCGACGGCGAGCGCCGGGTGCTCGTGGGTGACGACGTGCTGGTCGCCCGCCGCGCCGTGGTGGTCGCGACCGGCTCGAGTCCGCTCGTACCGCCGATCCCGGGACTCGCCGACGCGCGACCGTGGACGAACATCGAGGCGACGACGGCGCAGAGCGCTCCCGGTCGGCTCGTCATCCTCGGCGGGGGCGTGGTGGGCGTCGAGATGGCACAGGCCTGGTCGGCGCTCGGCTCTCGTGTGATGCTCGTCCACCGCGGCTCGAGGCTGATCGAGCGGGAGGAGGAGTTCGCGAGCAGGCAGGTCGCGGACGGGCTCCGTGAAGGTGGGGTCGAGATCCGACTCGGCGTGTCGGCCACGAGCGTCTCGCGGAACGGCGTCGTCCGGGTCTCACTCGACGACGGCGCGGCGCTCGAAGGCGACGAGGTCCTCGCGGCGTTCGGTCGCCGTCCGACCACCGACGGGATCGGGCTGGAAACGGTCGGGCTGGAGGGCGGCGGGCATCTCCGCGTCGACGAGTCTCTGCGGGTACCGGGATTCGACTGGCTCTATGCGGTAGGCGACGTGAACGGGCGCGCTCTCCTGACGCACATGGGGAAATACCAGGGGCGGCTCGCGGCCGATGCGATCCTCGGGCAGCAGGTCGCGATCCGGTCGGACGGCGCCCGCTCGCCACGGGTGATCTTCACCGATCCGCAGGTCGGGGCTGTCGGGTACACGCTGGCCGCGGCAGAGACGGACGGGTTGCCGGTTCGCGCAGTCGACGTGGAGACGAGCGGCAACGCCGGTGGCTCGTTCATCGGGCGCGGCGCCGCGGGGACGGCGCGGCTCGTGATCGACGTGAACAGGCGCGTGGTCGTCGGTGCGACGATCACGGGCTCCGAGGTGCAGGAGGCACTCCACGCGGCGACGATCGCGGTCGTCGGTGAGGTACCGCTCGACGACCTCTGGCACGCCGTGCCGTCGTTTCCGACGCGGAGTGAGCTCTGGCTACGGCTCCTCGAGGCCTATGGTCTATAGATGGCACCCGAGTAGGCAGTCTCGTGACAATCACCACGTTCGACGCGCTGCGATAACGGTGCGTGTTGCGAAAGACGCGCCAAACCGTGCAGACTTTCGCTGAGGGTTTCTTGGGGATGGACACAGAGCTCGTCGGCACCCTGGAAGAACGCACGGCGCGGCGAACGCCGCGTGCGGTCGCCATCGAGGCAATCGGCCCCATCACGATGCTCGGAGGCGTGATCTGGGCGATCGCGCAGCCGTACCGTCTCGCGATCCTGCATCCGCACGGCAAGGGCTTCTACGACTGGGTCGGCCAGGCGCCGCTGCTGGTCATCCTGGTCGGAGTCTTCTTCGCGGGCGCCATGGCGCCGGGGATCGTCGAGGATCTGCGAGGAGAGCGGTGACACCCCGCGCCGAGATCGTCCACTGGCTCTTCGCGTCGGGGTTCCTGCTTCTTGGGATGCTCTTGCTCGCCGAGGCGATCGTGGGCTACGACGTCTGGCGCAAGCGCCGCTGGCGCACGTACCTGTGGCCGTCGCTTGCTTTCGGGATCGGCGTGTTCCTTTGGCCGGTCTCGGTCTTCTTCACCAACTCGACCTTGCACATGGTTGCGCACGCGTCTTGGGCGGAGACCGCGATGATCGCCGGGGCGGCCCAACTCGCTCTCGCACGCGGGAAGCTGCATAGTCGATGGTGGACGCTCGCCGTCTCCGTGTCGATGGCGGTCAGCGGGCTCGCGTTCCTGATCCACGAGCAGAACCCATGGTTCTTCTCGCGCGCCGCTTTCCTCCATCACGCGCTCGGCTGGACGGTCCTCGTCGCCGCGATCTTCCCGATCGGCCAGACGCTGCGGCCCCGTGCGTTCGGCTGGAATGTCGGCTTCGCGATGACGTGGGTCACGGTTGCCGTTCTGCTTTTCGCCGACCGCGACCTTGCCCCGATCTTCGGTCATCTGTCACCGCTCGCGGGCGCACCGAGATGAGACGACCGGCTGTTCTCGGCGCCGCGGCGCTCATCGCCGTCGCCCTGCCGGGCACGGCGTTCGGGCACGCGACGCTGAGGCACGCAATCCCGGCGTTCCAGTCGCGAGAGAGCGTCGCTCCGCGAGAGGTGCTGCTCCGCTTCGATCAAACGGTCGGGCTCATCCCGCACGCGATCGAGGTGTTTGCCCGCGACGGGCGCCGCGTCTCGGGCACGCCGACGTTCGGCGCCGATCACCGCCTCGTGCGCGCACCGGTCAGCGGGCTCGTCCGCGGCGGCTACACCGTGCGCTGGCGCGTGTTGTCGTCCGACGGTCACGTCGGCGCAGGGGTCTTTACCTTCGGCTACCGCATCGCCGCGCCTCCGCCGACCCAAGCCTACGGTGCGTCCGGCCCCACCTGGGCGGACGACTTCGCCCGCTGGGGCCTCTTCGTCTCTCTGGCGCTCCTGCTCGGCAGCCTCGGGATCCGGCTGTTCGTCCTGCGCGAGCCCATTCCCGACCGGCTCTCGAAGCGGCTCTACCTCTTCGCAGGTCTCGGCGCATTCGCGACGATCGACGTCGGCATCGCCGCGTTCATCCTGCGAGCGGAGGACGCGCTTCAGTTGCCCTTCGTCGATCTGATGTACGGCGACCTTTCGCCCTTCGCGACGAAGACACGGTTCGGCGTGGCGTTCGTCGCGATGACCCTCGGCTTCGCGCTCGTGGCCGCGCTCGTCGTCCTGTCGTGGCTTCTCGACGCGCCGAAACTCCTCCGGCCCGCCTTTCTCGTCGCTCTCGGGTTCGCGTCGGGGCTCTCGCTCTCTGGCCACTCGGCGGTCGAGCCGAACTCGACGTGGTTCTCGCAGCTCGCAGACTTTCTCCATCTCTCAGCGGCATCGCTTTGGGCCGGAGGGCTGGTGACCCTCGCGTTCGCCGTCTGGCCGCTCGCGCCCGAGCTCCGGCGTGGGGCGTTCCTCGGCTTCTCGCGGCTCGCGACCGTGCTCGTCGGGCTGCTCGTCTTGGCCGGCACGTACTTGACCATCCTGCGCCTGCCCGCGGTGCACGACCTCTGGTCGGCGAGCTATGGGCGCGTCTTGCTCGTGAAGCTCGCGATCGTCTCCCTCGCGCTCGCGTGGGGTGCCGCGCACCACTTTCTCGTACGGCCGAGGCTCGAGCGGGGAGATGCCCCGCGCGGCCTGCGCAGGAGTCTGCTCGGTGAGATGTCCGTTGCGATGGCGGTGCTGCTCGTCGCTGCCGTGCTCGTGAACTCTGCTCCACCGCCTCGCCCTGTCGCCGGATCCACGCAGGCGACGCCGGCGGCTCGGTGAGGGTTGCGATCTCCGGCGGCGCGGGCTTCCTCGGCCTGCATCTGACACGCCGCCTCGTCGCTGACGGACATGTTGTGCGGACGCTCGATCTCGCCCCGCTCGACGACCCGGTGCTCGACGCGAACGTGGAGGAGCTGATCGGGGACGTTCGCGACGAGGTCAGCGCGCGTGCGCTCGTCGACGGGGCCGAGGTGCTCGTGCATGCGGCCGCAGCGCTCCCGATCCAGAGCTCGCGCGAGGCGATCCGGTCGGTCAACGTGGACGGAGCGGCCAACGTGCTCGTGGCCGCGCTCGAAGCCGGGGTCCGGCGAGTCGTGGTGATCTCCACGACCGCGGTGTACGGGGTGCCGGAGAAGCACCCGATCTCCGAGGACGACCCGCTTGTCGGCGTCGGGTGGTATGGGGAGTCGAAGATCGACGCCGAGCATGTCGCCGCCGACGTAGGGCGGAGGGGGTTGGAGACCGTCGTCGTGCGCCCGAAGACGTTTGTCGGGCAGGAGCGGCTGGGCGTCTTCGAGATCCTGTTCGACTGGATCCGCGAGGGGCGGCGGATCCCGATTCTGGGCGACGGCTCGAACCGGTATCAGCTGCTCGCGGTGGAGGATCTCGTCGAGGCGATCGTGCGCTGCTTCGATGCTCCCGTCGCGGGTGAGGCTCTCAACGTGGGGGCGGCGAGGTTCGGGACGGTGCGCGAGGACCTCGGGGTTCTTTGTGCGCACGCCGGGTCGGGTGCGCGGCTTCGATCGATCCCGGCGAAGCCGGCCGAGATCGTTCTCCGCGGGCTCGAGTTGGCGCGATTGTCTCCGCTCGCCGAGTGGCACTACAAGACGGCGTACCGCGATTCGTTCGTGTCCATCGAGAAGGCGCGCAAGCTGCTCGATTGGGAGCCTGCGCTGTCGAACGCCGAGACCTTGTGCTCGACCTACGACTGGTACCTCGGGCACCGCCAGTCGATGCGCGCGGTAGGAATGACTCACCGCGTGCCGTGGGATCAGCGCGCGCTAGGGCTCTTCAAGCGCCTCAGCTGAGAGGCTCGCGCCCGGAGGCCGCCGCCGCGTAGCCAGTCGGGCTCACGGCCGTCGAACGATCCGAAGAGCCAGTCCTGGCCGAAGGTCTCCGCAGCGTCGAGCGTCTTTGCAGGAGCGCTGTACGTGTGCGTCGAGCGCAGCCCTGCGGCCAGTGCTTCTTCGTGGTCGTTGGACGGAACGCGCAGCGCATACGATGTGCCTAGCGCAAGCGCGAGGATCACGCCGGTTTCCGGGTCACTCAGGGCTGGGCAGCCGAGCACGATGCAGCGCGCGCCCTCCGGGAGCCGCGCACTGAGCTTGTCCCAGACATGCTCGACGATATCCGGATGGCTGCCGAGCCAGAGGTACGGTTGCTCAACTGCGTCAGGCGGCTCGACCAGCGGGCGGCCCCGCTCGTTGCGCCGCCGCAGATAGATGAGTGCGCCCGCGTTTGCAGGCACCGCCTCACGTACGAACGGGGTCTTGCTCACGGAACGAGCACTGCGGCGCCTCGGACGTCACCCGCGCGGAGCTTCGCGAGCGCCTCGTTCGCCTGCTCGAGCGGGAACTCCTCCACCTCCGTTCGGATGGGGACGCGCGGAGCGAGCGCGAGGAACTCGTCGCCGTCGCGACGCGTCAGGTTCGCGACCGAGCGCAGCACTCGCTCGCCCCAGAGGAGCTCGTAGGGGAACGACGGGATGTCGCTCATGTGGATCCCGGCGCATACGACTTGAGCGCCCTTCCGCACCGCCCTGAGCGCGGCGGGCACGAGCTCACCCGCGGGCGCGAAGATGATCGCGCCGTCGAGCTGCTCGGGCACGTCGTCGACCGCTCCTGCCCACACGGCGCCGAGCTCGCGCGCGAGCGACTGCGCCGCCTCGTCACCCGGCCGGGTGAGCGCCACGACGCGTCGCCCTTCCCAGACCGCGAGCTGGCAGAGGATGTGCGCCGCTGCCCCGAAGCCGTAGAAGCCGAGAGTCTCCGCGTCTCCCGCCATCCGGTAAGCGCGATAGCCGATGAGCCCGGCGCAGAGAAGCGGTGCAGCCTGCAGGTCAGGGTAGCTCTCGGGGATCCGGAAGCAGAAGCGCTCGTCGGCGACGCACAGCGAGGCGAAGCCACCATCGAGCGTATAGCCCGTGAAGCGGGCGAGCTCACAGAGGTTCTCGCGCTCGCTCTTGCAGTAGCGGCACGTTCCGCACGTCCAGCCGAGCCACGGCACGCCGATTCGCTCTCCGGCCCCGAACCGCTCGCCGTCCGCCAGCACCTCGCCCACGATCTGGTGTCCGGGGACGAGCGGGAGCGTCGGCTTCGCTAGCTCGCCGTCGACGACGTGGAGGTCGGTGCGGCAGACACCGCATGCACGCACACGCAACAGCACCTGCCCCTCCGCCTGCGTCGGATCCGCGATCTCCGTCGCGCGAAGCGGCGTTCCGGGCCCCTCCAGCACCATCGCTCTCATCGCGCGACCACGCAGCGGTCCTCTAGTACCCCTTCAGGCAATAGGCTCACCGTCATGCGAGAGCTCCTCGACTACCGGTCTGAGTTTCCCATCCTGGAGCACACGACCTATCTGATCAACCATTCGCTCGCGGCCATGCCGCGCAAGGCGGAGGAGCGGCTCGCGGAGTACGCCCGCATGTGGAAGGAGCGCGGGATCCGCTCCTGGGGCGAGGGCTGGTGGGAGATGCCGATGACGGTCGGGGACCAGGTCGGCAGGATCATCGGCGCGCCGCCTGGATCGACCGTCATGCACCAGAACGTCGCCGTTGCCGAGGCCGTCGTCCTCTCGTGCTTCTTCCCGATCGATCCGCGTCGAAACCGCGTCGTCTACGAGCGCGACAACTTCCCCTCGGTGCGCTACCTCTACCAGGCACAGCCGGACCTCGAGGTCGTCGTCTGCGCGGACGACGGGGCGATCGTCGGGGCTATCGACGAGCGGACTCTGCTCGTCCCCATCAGCCACGTCCTCTTCAAGACCGGCGAGATCCAGGACGTCGAGCCGATCATCCGCCGGGCACACGAGGTGGGCGCCCACGTGATCCTCGACTGCTATCAGTCGGCCGGCATCGTGCCGTTCGACGTCACCGCGCTCGGAGTCGACTTCGCGGTCGGCGGCTCCGTCAAGTGGTTGTGCGGGGGGCCGGGAAACGGCTGGCTCTACGTCCGTCCGGCTCTTTCGGAGAGCCTGACGCCCACCTACACGGGCTGGCAGGCGCACGAGCGGCCGTTCGGCTTCGAGGAGGAGATGGACTACGCGTCCGGCGCCGCACGCTTCCTCACCGGGACGCCGAACGTTCCCGCGCACTACGCGGCAACCGCCGGCTACGACCTGATCGAGGAGATCGGCGTCGAGCGGATCCGCGAGAACTCTCTGCGCCAGACGCAGCTTCTGATCGGTCTGGCGGATGCGGCCGGCTACGAGGTGCGCAGTCCGCGTGATCCCCGGCGGCGTGGGGGCACGGTCACCGTTCACGTTCCCGAGTTTCCGGCCGTCTACCGGGAGCTGATGGAGCGACAGATCATCTGCGACTTCCGGCCCGACGCCGGGATCCGGCTCGGGCCGCACTACTACAACACGGACGACGAGCTGCGCCACGCTCTCCGCCAGATCGGCGAGATCGTCGAGACGGGCGCGTTCGAGCGCCACACCGGCACCGTCGCGCGGCATTGACCGAGGCCGGCGCGCCGGTCTGTCGCGCTCACCTGGCAGCTAATCGTCGGCGAGCCAAACGAGACAGGTCGCGTGCTCGCGAAGCTTGCGAGCCGCCCTACGGTAGAGCCGTCCGCGCACCATGGTCGTGTCGGGGCCGAGGACGACCAGGCTGGGCCTACGCTCCTCGACGAGCTCGAGCAGCGCGTCCGCGGGATGTGGGCTTGCGACCCGCAGTAGCTCGACCGGGACGTTGAACGACACTGCGAGCTCCGCGGGCGCACGAAGCGCGTCTCTGAGCTCCTCCGACTCCAGGTACGCGTACCCCATCGTCATCGAGGCCGGCATGATCGCCACCGACGAGACGTTCACCACGATGAGCCGTTGCCCCGATTCCAGGGCCGAGTCGACCGCGAGCTCGGAGGCCCTCGGATCGAATGGAGTGTCCAGCGTCGCGAGCATCACCGGTCGCGCATCCGACCGGCTCGCGCGATCGGAGGCAGTGATGCCGTTGCCGGTGGTCGAGCGCATCGGTCAGGGCTGGTCCGGCCGAAGCGTCCATCGTGCGCTGGTCGCGAAGGCCTCGCGCATCGCCCGCCTGCGGAGGCGCGGAACGACGAAGGCCATCCACGCTACCGCGACGACGAAGAAGAGCACCGCAAACCGGAGCGAGACGATGAACCCCAGGGGCAGCAACACGGCCGCCGCCAGCACGATGGGGGCGAGGGTGAGCAGCCGGTAACGGCGAACGGCCTGGACGAGAACGCCGTACTCCTCCGGAGGGATCTGCGTCGTGTCCCAGGCCCGCCCGCAGTCGGGGCACTGCCAGCGCTCTCCGTACGTCGCATACCCCGTCGTGCCGCAGTCACAGCTGATGGTGATCGGCGGTTTCGGCACTGGGCGATTCTACGTCCGAGTCTTGGATCCTTCCGGGAGACATGTTACGGTCGCGCCACATCGACGCCGGGTAGCGCCGATTCCCGATCCGAAACGAGGAGGTGGGCAGTGGCAGTGGCAGTGGTCGAGGAGCGACACCTCCTCAAGACCCTTCGCTGGTACGACGGATTCGTGATCTGCCTCGCGAATCCGGGCTTTCTCATGGGCTCGCTCGGCTGGTCGGTGCTCGACCTCGGCGGCTGGGGCGCGGGTCTGATCTGGGGGATCACTGCCGCGATCATCTTCCCGGTCCAGATCATCTACTCGGAGCTCGCCGCCATGTTCCCCGACAAGTCGGGAGGCGTGTCGGTCTACGCCAACGAGGCGTGGAGGAAGTACACGACGCTGATCGGGCCTGTTGCGACGTTCGGCTACTGGATCGGGTGGTCGGTGGTGCTCTCGTTCCTCGGCCTGTTCACCGGCTACTTCGTTCGCACGGAATGGTTCCCGGGGGAACCGGGTGGGACGTACGCGTTCGGAGGTACGTGCGCCGATCCGTGCCGGGACTACTTCTCGACCGGCCCGGTGCACATCGGGCTCGACCACGTGGTCGCGATCGCCCTGATTCTCGCGGTCTGGACGTTCAACGTCTTTGGGACGCGCGTCGCCGTGACGTTCAACTACCTCGCGGGCATCCTGCTCATGTTCCCGTTGTTCTGCTTCACGCTGCTGCCGTTCTTGAACGGCGACTGGGAGTCGTCCAACCTGACCTTCAAGCTCAACGACCCCGGCCAGGCGTGGGGCGGTCTGCAAATAGCGCTCGTCTGGATCTGGATCATGATCTGGTCGACCGCGCCCGAAGCAGCGGCGACGTTCGCACCCGAGTACAAGAACACCGTCCGCGACACGCGGCGGGCCCTCATCTCGTCCGCATCGTTCATCCTCCTCATCAACACGCTTGTGCCGGTCGCCCTCACGGGAGGCGTCGGTGAGAAGACGGTCTCCGCATTCGACTACGTCGGCGCCCTCAACCAGCTCGTGGGCAAGGGTGCGACGAACTTCTTCGTCTTCGTCATCTGTACCAGCTTCGTCCTGTCGATGAACACCGCGACGGCCGACGGTAGCCGCGCCCTTTACGGCATCTCGAGGGACGGCCTGACGATCAAGCAGCTCGGGCGTCTGAACAGATTCAACGTTCCGGGGACGGCGATGACGCTCGACATGATCATCAACATCCTCTTCGTCCTCTTCGTCGGCAACCTATTCGGCATCCTCGTCGCCAGCAACATCGGCTACGTGCTTGCCAATGCATTTGCCATTGGAGCGTTCGTCCTCCTCCGCAAGGACCGGCCGAACTGGCCGCGGCCGATCAAGCTCGCTTCCTATTGGACGCCGATCGCCGCGGTGCTTTGTGCTGCCTTCGTTCTCTTCAGCGTCGTCGGTATCGGCTGGTTCCAGATCGCCGGGGGCGGTGGTGTCTACGGCGGCACGCGGAACAAGATCATCGGCTTCTCCGTCCTCGCGGCCTCCCTCCTGCTCTTCCTGTTCCGGCGGATCGTCCAGGACAAGGAGAAGCCGCACTGGCGTGAGGAGACGCCGACGATGCCCGACACGACGGCAGCACGTCTCCTGGAGGAGGAGATGCGCCCCGTCTGACCTGCGCGTCGTTCGTGCTTGGGAGGGGGCGGCTCCGGCCGCCCCCTCCTCTTGTCAGCGCGCCGTGCGATCGCGATCGCCCAGGACGATCTGCGAGCTACGCTCGAGGCTCAACCGACCACCGCCTGGGTCTGCTCTGACACCAGACAGGAGATCGGTGGCCACGGCCGGTGTCAGAGGCGGGGGATCGCCCCGCCGAGTCGCTAGAGCGCTGGCAGCTCAGCGAGCCAGGGCGTGCGGTAGCCGCTCTCGTCCCACGTCACGGGGAAGAACGACTCGTCGAGCGAGAGGTCGCTGTGGCGGCGGTAGCGCGAGTAGATGAGGTCGACGTTCGTCTCGTGGAAGCGTGCCTCGACGGGGAGCAGGTGCGAGACGAGCGCCATCCGCGACGTCGCGGCGCTCGCGTTCGGTGGCGACCCATGCCAGGTGCGTCCGTGATGGAACGAGCCCCCGCCTGCCTTCACGACCACGGGCACGAGATCGAGCTCGGCACCTTGCGGGGCTGCCGCGCGTGCCGGAGCGAGCCAGTCCTCGGGGGCATGGAACTGCGACCGCTGCGGCGGCGTTCGCGGCCAGAGATGTGACCCGCGCACGTACTCGATGGGTCCCGCGTCAGCCGGCAGGTCGTCGAGCGAGATCCAGCACGTGATCATCTCGGCTGGGACGAGGTAGTCCGCGTATGACGCGTCCTGGTGGAAGCCGATCGCCTTCGCGCCGGGTGGCTTCCACAGCACGTTGTCCTGGAGCAGCCGCACGCCGCGATAGCGCGCGAGCTGAGCGGTGAGTCGCCCCGTGCGCTCGGAGAGCACCTGCGCGGCAACGATCGTGTCCGCCCGCCAGCCGTTGCAGATCTGCCGCGTCCGATCCTCAGGATCGCGTCCCGGCACCCAGTTCACCTCGTCCGGCTTGATGCCCGTCTCGTACTCGCCGTCGAAGAGGCGCAGAAAGCGTTCGCGCAACAGCCGGAGCGCGCCGTCGGGAACGAGCCCCTCCTCGACGACGATGAAGCCCTCGCGGTCGAATGTCGCGATCTGCTCCGGCGTCAGCGACTCGACGAGAGGCATTCGGTGGATCTTACGGCGCTGGCCCTCGTGACTCAGGTCCACGGATAGGGGCTGGCGGATGCGGGGTGAACGGGGGCGGCGGCCCCGGCGAACCGTTCCAGACGGAACGGATCAAGAACCGGCTCGCGACCGCCCAGCAGCTCCCGCGCGGCCAGTTGCCCGAGCGCGAGCAGCTTGAAGCCGTGGTTGGAGTCGAGCACGGCGTAGACGTTCTCGCGCACAAAGCCGGCGATCGGGTAGGAGTCGGGCGTGAAGCAGGTCTGCGCCGCGAAGGAGCCTCCCGACCAGGACGCCGCTTCGAATCGACCGAGCGCCCAGGCAAGCGCGCCGGTGACGGACGCATCGAAGGCCGTGTCCGTCGCGCCGAGCTCCGAGTGCGACGGGCCGTAGGGATCGAGCTCGCACTCGGGGTCGAGGGCGACGGGCAGCCCGCCGACCGCGACGCCCCCGCCGAGGCCGGGCCGGAAGTAGATGCCCCACGGGACCGGCATGCCGTCTACAGGGACGTCTGCGTCGAGATGAACGACCGGATCGCGAGGATCGAGGCTTGCGCCTCCAGCGGCGAACTCGCCCTCGCGCACCTGCCAGTAGTGGAACGCCACCCGCGCATCGCCGCCGAGCTCGAGATCCGACGGCAGCTCGAGCAGCCGCCAGAGGTCTCGCGCCCAGGGTCCGGGTGCAAGCACGACCGTGTCGCAGCGGATCCGGCCGCCGGTTGTCTCGACGACGCCCGCGTCGAGGTCGAAGCCCGTCACCCTGGTGCCCTCGACGATCTGCGCACCCACCGAGCGGGCCATCCCGGCGAGAGCGGAGACCGTCGTCCGTGCGTCCGCCCAGCCGCTGCGCGTCTCGTGCAGCAGCGCCGTCGAGCCCCGCGCGCGCCAGTCGGGGAATAGCCGGCGCATGTGCGCCGTGACGTCTCGATCGCCCCTGACGAAGGCGGACGGATAGCTGACTTCGACGTGCTGTGCTGCGATCCGCTCCAGCTCGTCCTCCTGGGCGGCCGGAACGATCGCGATGTAGCCGACCTGCTGAAACCCGAAGAGCGACGGATCGAGCTCGAAGATCTCGACCGAACGTGCGACGAGCTCGTTCATCGCAGCGGAGAGATAGAAGTTGCGGACGATCCCTCCGGAGATCCCGGATGCGCCTGCACCGATGCGCTGCTTCTCGAGCACGACGACGTCGGCCCCTTCCTCGGCCAGGTGGTATGCGGTACAGAGCCCGTGCACTCCCGCGCCGACGACGACGAACCGGGCCGAGGCTGGAATCACGCGCTGGCGGCTCGGGGTCGGACGACGACGTCCAGCCAGCGTTCGAAGAGCGCCCGGCCATTGGCGAGCATCTCCGCCGATCGCTCCTCGATGCCCGCGACGAAGTCGCCGGTGGCGCCGGGGCCGAGCGCGCGCTCCAGCGAGGCCGCGTACTCGGCGACGCCGGCCCATTCGCGCGCCATCTCCGTCGAAACCTCGAGGTGGAACTGGACCCCGTATGCATTTCCGCAACGGAACGCCTGATTCGGGTAGGCGGGAGACCCGGCGAGCCGGACGGCCCCGGCCGGGAGGTCGAACGTGTCGCCGTGCCACTGCAGCGTCACGATTTCCGGGGGAAGCCCCGCGAAGATCGGGTCGGCGCGGCCCTCGGGTGTGAGCTCGACCGGGAGCAGGCCGACCTCGGGCTCGTCGCCCGAATAGACGCGCGCCCCGAGGCTGGCGGCGAGCAGCTGGACACCGAGGCAGACGCCCCAGTACGGGGTCCCGGAGCGGACTGCCGCGGCGACAAACCGCTTCTCGTCGGCGAGCCACGGCAGCACGGACTCGTCGTTGACCGACATCGGTCCGCCCATGGCGACGATCGCGTCGAACTCGGTGTCCGGGATCGGCTCGCCCTCGTCGAGCTCGACGCGCACGAGCTCGGCGCCCCACTCGCGGAGCACGTCCTCGTAGACGCCGGGTGGCTCGCAGGCGATGTGCTGGAGGACGAGGACATCCATGGGGGGATTCGACTACGTTCGCTTCAGGTCAAACCTTCAAGCTACGACCAGGGGTAGGGGGAGTGCGATACGGGGTGGAGGTCGCCGGTTGCGAAGCGCTCGAAGCGGAATGGGTAGAGGAGGGTCGAGTGGCCGCCGACGAGCAACTTCGCGACTTCGCGGCCGACGCCGATCATCTTGTAGCCGTGGTTCGAGTCGAGGATCGCGTACACGTTCGGCCGCAGGTAGTCGAACACGGGGAAGTTGTCGGCAGTGAACGAGCCCACCCCGCCTGATCGGGCCGTCTTGTAGAGCGCTCGACACCCCTCGAAGCGGCTCATCGCGTGTGAGAGCGCAGCGCACCACATGTCCGGGAAGGACGGGTCGACGTCGGTCGTGGAGGGGTAGGGGTCGAGCTCGACGTCGCCGTCGACGGCGAGCGGCGAGGCACCTCCCTGGACGCCGTGCCGGTCACGCTTGTAGTAGATGCCCCAGAGCTCGTCGGTGACGAGGCGCCCGTCGTCGGTGTAGAGGGGCGCGTCGGTGTCGAGGTGGATCACGGGCGGGGAGCTCCCGTCGGCCGCCGCGAACATCAGCGGGTCGACGGTGATCTCGCCCTCCTGCAGGTTCCAGTACGTCCACATCGGCACCTGCTCCTGCACGTCCCCTGACGGGGTGTGGACGTCGATCCGCTCGGGCAGTCCGAGCATCGACCAGAAGCGCTTCGCCCACGGTCCGGGGGCGATCACGACCTGCTCGCCGACCTCGATCACGCCTTTGTCGGTCTCGACGGCCGTGACGGTGCCGTCGTCCGCCGAGCGGAAGCCGGTCACCTCCGTCCACGAGTGGATCGCGACTCCCTCCGCAAGGCACTTGTCGCGGAGGCCCATGACGGACTCGACGTTGAACGCGAAGCCGCCGTGGTGCTCGTGCAGACAGACCGTGACGCCCTGCGCGCGCCAGTCGGGGAAGAGCGACTTCATGTGCGCGTCGACGTCGGCCTCGCCGGCGATCAGCTCGGAGCGGTAGCCGATCCGCTCGTGCCGCTCGTGCACGGCGATCAGATCCTCCTCCTGCACCGTCGGCCCGAGCGCGATGTAGCCGACCCCGTTGTAGTGGTACGCCTCGGGGTCGGATTCCCAGACCTCGACGCAGGCCTGCATCAGCTCGCTCATCGCCGGCTGGAAGTAGTTGTTGCGCACGACGCCGCAGGCGATCCCGGTCGCGCCTGCTCCGGGCGTCGCCTTCTCGAGCACGACGACGTCCGCGCCGCCGCCGGCGCCGCGCGCCTCGAGCTCGCGTGCGAGATGCATCGCGGTGGAGAGGCCGTGCATGCCGGCGCCGACGACGACGTAACGGGACGAGCGGGGTAGAGCCATTCAATTGCCTCCTGGGCAACTGTATGTCAAAATCGATCTCGACCGTAGCATGCCGAGAACCGGAAAGCCAGCTGTGCGCCACGTCGCCGCCGTCGAGCGAGCCGTCGCCGTGCTCGAAGCGCTCGCGGACGGCGAGCTCGGCACCAACGAGGTTGCGCGGCGGACCGGCCTGAATGCGAGCACGGCGTCGCGCCAGCTCGCCACCCTGGTCGCGGCCGGCCTCGTCGAGCACATTGCGGAAACGGGTCGCTACCGGCTGGGTCTGCGGCTCGTCGAGCTCGGCAACGCGGCGCTGGGGAGGCTCGACCTGCGAGAGCTCGCGCGTCCCCACCTGCAGGCACTGGTCGACGTGACGGGGGAGACCGCGACGCTCTCGGTTCCCGGCGAGCGTGCCGCGATCACCGTCGACTTCGTCCAGAGCGCCTCGTCGGTGCGCAGCGTCGCGCAGCTCGGCCGGCCGTCCGTCGGCCATGCCACCGCGGCGGGCAAGGTCGTGCTCGCGTTCGGCGGGGCCGGGCTACCGCAAGGGCCGTTGCGGGCGTACACGTTGCAGACGATCACCGACCGGCGACTCCTGCTCGCCGAGATCGCAACAACCCGCGAGCGTGGCTTCGCCGAGGCGACCGACGAGCGTGAGCCCGGGCTCGCTGCGATCGCAGCGCCCGTGGTCGGACGCGGCGGCGAGCTGGTGGCGATCCTCGGCGTGCAAGGGCCGGCCTCGCGCTTCGATGCTGACGCGATGAGCGCCGCCGTCGACCCAGTGCTCGAGCGGGCCAAGGCCGTGTCGGTCGCGCTCGGCGCGACAGCGGAGTAGCGCTGATCGCACGGGTCGGCGCGTCGAGTTCCGTCTTCCGCCGCCGACGCGATACGGTCGGTCTGTGAGTCTTGATCGAGCGGCGCGGTGGCCCGCTCGGGGAAACTCGCAGGGTCCGACGTGAGAGGAGGGATGATGAGCGAAGAAAACGTGGTCAGGACGGCGTTCGACCGCCCGCAGCGAGACCTCGGTTGCGAGTTCATGGAGTGGGAGGGCTGGTACTGGCCGAGCGACTTCGGCAACCCAGCCGCGGAGCACGAGGCTGTTCGTACCAAGGTCGGCATCTGGGACGAGTCGCCCCTACGCAAGTGGGAGTTCCGCGGATCCGACGCTCTGTTGGCGGCCGACCGGATCTTCACGAACGACATGCGCGGCCTCGAGGTCGGCCAGGTCCGGTACGCCCCGTTCTGCGACGAGAACGGAAAGATGGTCGGTGACGGCACGGTGCTCAGATTCGCCGACGACTACGCCTGCTTGGTCACCGCCCTCGACTCGGATCTCGAGCACTTCACGGAAGTCGTCTCCGGCCTCGCGGTGTCGATCGTGAACGTCACCGAGAACCTCCCGCACGTCCAGCTTCAGGGTCCCGGCTCGCGCGACCTGCTCGCACCCTTCTGCGAGCGCGACCTCGGCGAGCTCCGCTACTTCCGGTTCTGGCCCGACCCGGTCAAGGTCGGTGGCGTCCCGTGCTGGGTGTCGCGCACCGGCTACTCCGGCGAGCTCGGCTACGAGATCTTCTGCGAGCCGAGGCACGCAGAAGACCTTTGGAGCGCACTCACCGGCGCCGGCGCAATCCCGTACGGACTCGCCGCGGTGGAGACGCTGCGGATCGAGTCGGGGCTGATCTTCATCGGCTACGACTACTTCCAGCACGAGACCGATCCGTTCGACATGTCGCTCGACAAGGTGATCCGCCTCGACACCGGCGCGTTTCACGGCAAGCAGGCGCTCGCACAGACGGCGAAGGCGCCGCCGCGACGGCTCGTGACGCTTGTCGTCGACGGCAGCGAGGTCCCCGAGTACGGCGCGGCCGTGGCGAGCGACGGCGAACCCGCCGGCACGCTGACCAGCCCGTGCCAGAGCCCGACGCTCGGGCCGGTGATCGGTATGGCGGTGCTCGAGCGCCGGTTCGCGAAGCCCGGCGAGCGAGTCGAGGTCGCAGTCGGCGAGGGAAACACATCCGCCACGGTTGCCGAGCTCCCGCTCTACGACCCCGGGAAGACGAGGCCGAGAGGCTGAGAACTCGTTCTGAAACGAGTTCTCAGGAGCGAGTTCGCGCGCCGGTGTTCGTTCCCGGTTGCGCCCACCCGGTGGTCAGACGAGAATCGATGCCCGTCGGCCACAGAGACGCCCATGCCCTAGAGGAGGCTTCGCGAGATGGCACGTGATCCGAAATACGACATCCTCTTCGAGCCGATCAAGCTCGGCCCGAAGACGATGAAGAACCGCTTCTACCAGGTCCCCCACTGCAACGGCTTCGGCTCCGAGAAGCCTTTCAGCCAGGCGTATTTCCGCGCGCTGAAAGCAGAGGGCGGCTTCGGCGGTGTCGCGACCGAGTACTGCTCGATCTCGCCGGAGTCGGACGACACCCACCGCATGTCGGCCCGGCTCTGGGACGACGGCGACATCACGAACCTGTCGCTGATGTGCGACATGCTCCACGAGCGCGACGCGCTCGCCGCCTGCGAGCTCTGGTACGGCGGACCGCACGCGCCGAACATGGAGTCGCGCGACGTCGCGCGCGGGCCGTCCCAGATTCCGAGCGACTTCGAGTACCTCACGTACGCGATCGAAGCGGATAAGGACGACATCCGCCATCTGCAGAAGCTCTACGTCGACGCGGCCAAGCGGGCACGCAGCGCCGGCTTCGACATCGTCTACGTGTACGGCTCCCACTCGTACCTGCCGCAGCAGTTCCTCACGCCCTTCTACAACCACCGCACCGACGAGTACGGCGGCTCGTTCGAGAACCGCGCGCGGTTCTGGCGGGAGACGATCGAGCTGGTGAAGGAGGCCGTCGGAGACGACACGGCGATCGCGGTGAGGATGTCGACCGACATGTTCATCGGTGAGGCGGGCACGCAGCTCAAGCGCGACTGCCTCCCCTTCGTCGAGCTCGTCGACGACCTCGTGGACGTCTGGGACATCAACCTCTCGGGCATCGCCGAGTGGGGCGAGGACGCGACGCCGTCGCGGTTCTATCCGCAGGGGCGTGCGCTGCCATGGCAGGCGGCTGTGAAGGCGATCTCGAAGAAGCCCGTGCTCGGTGTCGGGCGCTGGACGAACCCCGATCTGATGGTCGAGGCGATCAACGAGGGCAAGCTCGACATCATCGCCACCTGTCGCCCCTCGACCTCCGATCCGTTCCTGCCGACGAAGATCTTCGAAGGCCGCCTCGACGACATCCGCGAGTGCATCGGCTGCAACGTCTGCATCTCGCGCTGGGAGATCGGCGGGCCGCCGCTCATCTGCACGCAGAACGCGACTGCCGGTGAGGAGTACCGGCGCGGCTGGCATCCGGAGCGCTTCACGAAGGCGAAGAACGCCGACAACGACGTGCTCGTGGTCGGAGCGGGCCCGGCGGGGATGGAGTGCGCGATGATCCTGGGCAAGCGGGGCATGCGCCGCGTGCACCTCGTCGAGGCCCAGGACGACATGGGCGGCACGATGCGCTGGATCCCGCAGTTGCCGGGGCTCGGCGAGTGGAGCCGGATCGTCAACTACCGCAAGATTCAGATCGACAAGCTCAAGAACGTCGAGTTCATCGCGAGCACCAAGCTGTCGGCGAAGGACGTCTCAGAGTACGGCGCCGAGATCGTCATCGTCGCCACGGGCTCGTACTGGGCGACCGACGGCCTCAACGGCGCTTCGCATGCGCCGATCCCGGGCGCGGACGCGAGCGTTGCCTGGCAGGCGACGCCCGACCAGATCATGGGTGAGGGCAAGCAGCTGGCGGGTGAGAACATCGTCGTGTTCGACAACGACGGCTACTACATGGGGGTGTCGCTCGCCGAGAAGCTCGCCGAGGAAGGCAAGAAGGTCACGTTGATGACGGCACTGGGCAACATCGGGCCATACATGCACTTCACGCTCGAGGCCCCGAACCAGCACCGCAGGCTCCACAAGCTCGGCGTCGAGATCGTGCCGTATCACCTCCCGACCCGCGTCGAGCCCGGCGCGGTCATCGCCGCGCACGTCTACGACGAGGAAGGCCACGAGAAGCCCTTCGCCGCCGACGGCGTCGTCTGGGTCTCGCAGCGGCGCTCGAACGAGGCACTGTTCCGCGAGCTCAAGGACTCGATCGGCCTCGAGCAGCTGAAGGCCGAAGGCGTCAATGCGCTCTACCGCGTCGGTGACTGCGAGGCACCGCGTCTGACCGCGGACGCGATCTTCTCTGCGCATCGGCTGGCCCGGGAGATCGACACCGCGGATCCATCCATCCCGCTGCCGTTCAAGCGGGAGCGGCGTCTGGTCGAGGCGAGCGACGTCGCGCGCGAGCGTGCCGAGTACGAGGCCTCGCTGGCTGGGGCGACCGCCGTCTAGATGAAGACGGTCGTCTGTGTCAAGCAGGTACTGCAGCTCGGGGACGAGGTGGAGTTCTCGGACGATGGCCTCGACGTCGATCCGGACTACCTCGACACTGCGCTGAACGAGTGGGACAGCTTTGCCACCGAGGAGGCGCTCCAGCTGAAGGAGCGCCTCGGTGGCGAGGTCGTGATCGTGACGTGCGGGGGCCGTGGCGCCGAGGCCGCGCTCCGGCGCTGCCTCGCAATGGGTGCCGACCGGGCGATTCGCGTCGAGGGCACGGGCCGCGACCCGATCGCCGTCGCGCGGGGGCTCGCCGAGGTCGTCCGTGGCGAGAGCCCTGACCTCGTCCTTTGCGGTGTTCAGTCGAGCGACTCGGTGCAGGCGGCCACCGGTACTGCGCTCGCCGAGCTCCTCGACCTGCCACGGGTGGCAGTAGTGGCGAAGCTCGACTACGACGAGGGCGCAGGCACCGCAGTCGTCGACCGCGAGCTCGAGGGCGGCCTGCTCGATCGCGTCGAGGTCGACGTGCCTGCCGTGTTGACGATCCAGACGGGCATCAATCAGCCCCGGTACGCCAACCTGCGGGCGATCAAGCTGGCCGAGCAAGTCGAAGTCGACGTCCGGCAGGCCGCTGCGGGTAGCCAGCCGGCGTATCGGGTTCGGCGGATGTTCGTACCGCTCAAAGGAGAGGGTGCGGAGATGCTCGGTCGCGACCCGGCCGAGGTCGCCCGCCGGATCGCCGAGATCGTGCAGGAGCGCCTCGCATGAGACCCCCTGGGTCAACCGCCGCGTTCATGCGCGTTCCTCGGGCGCCCTACCCCAGAAGTGTTGACAACCGGGGTCAGACCAGATGGTCTGACCCCGGTTTGTGCGCGTCGATGCCCGGGGTCCGACCGGATGGTCTGACCCCTGCGAGGGGTCTGGCCTTCCGGCCAGACCTCGGTTTGCCGGTCGGACTATGAGCGTTCTGGTCGTCGCGGAGCACATCCGGGGCGAGGTACGCGACATCACGCGTGAGCTCGTGACCGCAGGGCGCGACCTCGGGCCGGTCACGGTCGCCGTGATCGGACGCGACCCGGCGGCGCTCGTCGGCGCCGTGGACGTCGACGGTGTGGCCGAGATCGTCACGGTGCAGGTCGAGCCAGACGAGTTCGAGAACGACGTCTACCAGCGTGCTCTCGAGGCGCTGATCGCGGAGCGGCGCCCGCGAGTAACCCTGCTCGGCTTCACGGTCAACAGCATGGGCTACGGCCCCGCGGTGGCTGCCAAGCTCGGGCTCGGCTTCGCGAGCGATGTCCACGGGCTCGCGCTCGAGGGCGACGCGGTGGTCGCAACGCGCTCGTTCTACGGCTCGAAGGTGAGCGCGGAGCTAGAATTCCCGGGTGCGGAGAGCGTGCTCCTGCTGCTTCGGCCTACCGCATGGTCACCGGCGGAGGGGGCGGGAGGTGCGTCGATCTCCTCCTTCGCCGCACCAACCGGTCCGTCGCGGGCCCGGCACCTCGAGTTCATCGAGGCCGCGGCCTCCGCCGACGTGGACATCACGCAGGCGGACTTCCTGCTCTCGATCGGGCGTGGTGTCGGGGAGAAAGAGAGCATCGACGTCTTCCGTGAGCTCTCGGAGAAGATGGGTGCGACCCTCTCGGTCTCGCGGCCGCTCGTTGATGCAGGGTGGATGCCCGCCTCCCGCCAGGTAGGCCAGTCGGGGAAGACAGTCAAGCCGAGGCTGTACCTCGCGTTCGGCATCTCCGGTGCGGTCCAGCATCTCGCGGGCATGAAGACGGCCGGAACGATCGTCGCAGTCAACACCGACCCCGAGGCGGCGATCTTCAGCGTCGCCCACTACGGCGCCGTCGCCGACCTGTTCGACGTCGCGGAGGAGCTCGAGAAGCTCTACTGACGTGGGCCAGACGCGTCAGACCTTCGCCGGTCTCTCACACTGGGAGATCGTCTTCTGGTACTGCCTGATCGTAGTATCCACGGCGATTTTCTTCTGGGGCCTCGCGCGGCTGGTGCTGAAGTACCGGCGCGGTCGTGGCGGCGCCGGTTTCGACCGACCTGTCCAGCGTGTCGCCGGTGCGGCGAAGGTCATCCTCACCCACGCCTGGATCAAGCGCCGTGACGGAACGGCCGGCTTCGCCCACTTCCTCGTGTTCTACGGCTTCGTGGTCCTCTTCGTCGGAACCGGGATCCTCGCGTTCCAGGACGATGTCGCGAAGCCCGTCCTCGGCTGGGATTTCTGGCGCGGCCCGTTCTACCTCGGCTACTCGCTGTTCCTCGACGTGTTCGGAGCCGGGCTTCTAGCTGGTCTCGCGATCCTTGCCGTGAAGCGGGCGCGCGGCCCCGCCCGACTCGACTACGGTCGCGTCGACGGCGTCAGCAGCGCCTACGAGCGGTGGCGTTACCGCGTCGGGGACTGGGTCTTCGTCGGGGCGCTGCTCTTCCTCGGCGTGAGCGGCTTCCTGCTCGAGGCTTTACGGATCGCCGAGACCGACCCGTCCTTCGAGAGGTGGTCTCCGTTCGGCTGGCTCGCTGCCCAGGTGTTCAGGGCGGTCGGCGTCGAAGGGGGGAATGCAGCAGACGTGCACTTCCCCGTGTGGTGGCTCCACGGTGTGGCAGCGCTGACGTTCGTGGCGGCGATCCCGTTCACCAAGGCCGTGCACATGATGACGGCGCCCGCGAGCGTGGCCGCACGCGACGAGAGGGCGGGCAGAAGGCTGCCTCCACTCCCGGTGAACGCGAAGCGGGAAGAGGTCGGGTACGGCGTGATCACCGATCTGTCGCCCAAGTACCTGCTCCAGCTCGACGCTTGTACCAAGTGCGGCAAGTGTCACGCGGCCTGCCCGGCGACCGCGAGCGGCTACCCGCTGTCACCACGCGATCTGATCCTCGACCTCCGCGAGCACGCCGAGGGCGCGCTGGGCGTCCGCCACGCTCTCGGCATCGCGCCGCTGCGCGATGCGGGTGCGAGCATCCTCGGCGACCCGATCCGCCCGGAGACCCTGTGGTCGTGCATGCAGTGCATGGCCTGCGTCGACATCTGCCCGGTCGGGATCGAGCATCCGCCGATCATCGTCGAGCTACGGCGTCGCCTCGTCGATCGAGGCGAGATGGACCCGTTGCTGCAGACGACGCTCGAGACGATCTACGAGTCCGGCAACTCGTTCGGCGAGCCGAGGCGCAAGCGTGCCCGCTGGGCGAAGGAGCTCGAGTTCGAGGTGAAGGACGCGCGCAAGCAGCCGGTCGAGCTCCTCTGGTTCGTCGGCGACTACGCATCGCTCGACCCGCGCAACCAGCGCGCCACGCAGTCGCTCGCCAGGATTCTCCACCACGCGGGTGTTGATTTCGGGATCCTCTACGAGGCCGAGCGCAACGCCGGCAACGACGTGCGGCGCGTCGGCGAGGAGGGCTTGTTCAGCGATCTCGCCGAGAGCAACATCGAGGCGATCTCGCAGTGCGACTTCGCGCGGATCCTGACCTCCGATCCCCACTCCTACAACACGATCAAGAACGAGTACCCGGAGCTCGGGGGTGCCTGGACCGTCTTGCACCACTCGGAGCTGCTGCTCGAGCTGCTCGAGTCGGGTGCGCTGACGCCGCGCAAACCGCTCGGCCGCAGGGTCACCTACCACGATCCGTGCACGCTCGGCCGGTACAACGGCGTCTACGAGCCGCCACGGCAGATCCTTGCGGCGATCGGCTGCGAGCTTGTCGAGATGCCGCGCAACCGCGACAACTCGTTCTGCTGCGGCGCGGGCGGCGGCAGGATCTGGATGGACGAGCTGAAGCAGGGCGATGCCCCGCGGCCGTCCGAGTCACGCATCCATGAAGCGACCTCCCTCGGGCGCTTGGACCACTTCGTGGTCTGCTGTCCCAAGGACGTGACGATGTACGAGGACGCGATCAAGACCACTGGGCGGCAGGGTGAGATCACGCTCGCCGAGCTGTCCGAGCTCGTGCTCGAGGCACTGGACCTCGAGCCGGTCGGTGTTGCTGCGGCGGAACCCGAGGCAGAGGAGGAGGCATGAGCAAGGAAACCGCGTTCTACCCGCGTCTGGCGGCGATGACGGACGAGTGGATGGACCTGTTCGGCTACTGGGCTCCGTCGGTCGTCTCCGACACCCTGGAGGAATACCGTGCCTGTCGCGAGGCGGCCGCGTTGATGGACTTCACGATGCTCCGGAAGGTCGACATCGAAGGGCCCGGCGCGCAGGACTTCGTCAACTCGATCGTCACGCGAGACGTCTCGAAGCTCCGGCCGGGGCAGATCGGCTACGGGGCGCTCTGCGACGAGCACGGCAAGATGGTCGACGACTGCACGGTGGCCGTCCGCTCGGCGGACAGCATTCGCTTCTGTGGTGCGAACGACCGCGACTTCGAGATCTTCAGCGCCAAGGCGCCGGCCGGGATCAGTGTCCGGGAGTTCACCGACGCGATGCCGCACGTCTGCCTGCAGGGCCCGAAGAGCCGCGAGCTGCTGCAGCAGTTGACGCGGAGCGACCTCTCGAACGCGGCCTTTCCGTACTACACCTTCCGCGAGGAGATCGAGATCGCCGGCGTTCCGGTCTTCATGACGCGGCTCGGGTACACCGCCGAGCTCGGGTACGAGCTGTGGGTCGAGCGCGACCGCGCGCTCGGGTTGTGGGACGCGCTTCTCGATGCACTCTCCCCGCAGGGGATGAAGGTGATCGGCATGGTCGCGCTCGACCTCTTCCGGATCGAGGGAGGCTTCATCATCGGGGGCGTGGAGTATGACCCCACCGTCTCGCCCTACGAGTGCGGGCTCGGCTGGTCGGTGCACCTCGAGAAGGGTGACTTCCAGGGTCGGGATGGGCTTGCTCGGGACAAGGAGGCGACGCAGCTCCGTCTCACGAGCGTCGAGCTCGAGTCGGGCGGCGATGCTGCGAGCGGCGCTTTGATCCGTGTCGGTGGGGAGGAGGTCGGGATCATGACACAGGCGGTCGAGTCGCCGTTCCTGGGCGGGAGGACGCTCGGGCTGGCGAAGATTCGCAAGGATCTGAACGTGCCGGGAACCTCGATCGAGGCCGTGGTCGCGGGAGAGGTGGTGCCTGGGCAGGTGGTCACGCATCCGGTGTACGAGAAGGAGCGCAAGCGTGCAAAGGAGGGGTAGGGGTCGGTGAGCTCTCACCCGGCCGGCCTGAACCTCTGGTGGACACAGAACGACGGTATGGGCGGCCACGTGTTCCTCGGCCCGCTCCAGCTCGCCCAGCTCGGCGAGGAGATGCTCGCGCAGGGAATGACGTGGCGCGGCCTCGAGCCGGGCCAGATGCTGAGTGTCGCCGAGATCGACGAGGCGCTTGCCGCGGCCTCACCGGTGCCGCAGACGCTCGCCGATCACGCGTTGTGGCGGGACTGGCTCGACTTCCTCGAAGGCGCCGCCGAGCACGGCGGCATCATCGCGGGGTAGTCCAGTTAGACGATTGATCGTGTATTTCCGATCAATCGTCTAGTGCCCGACCGGACGCTCCCAGCCCTCGAGTACAGCCGGCGCCCAATCCGTGCCGACTCTGCGCGAGTCCTCCACCCACGGGCCCAGCTCGGGCTGCGGGAACTTACAGTGGATCTCCTTCAGCCGGATCCCGTACGAATTGCCCGACTGCAGGTGCGTGATCAACACCTTGCGGGCGATCTCGTGCTCTCTCCCCTCGGGGATCGGGAAGTGGATCTTGACGAACGAGTTCGAGTACCGGTCGAACACGGCCGGCACGCCGTCCTCCTCGAGCAGCTCGATGTCCTCGAGCCAGTTGATGTCCTCACCCGGCGTGGCGGCGAGGAGGTCGACGTCCTCGACGAGCGAGATGTCCTCCTGGTACGGGTAGCGGCGGCCGGAGAGGAACTCGGAGTCGATCGACTTGATCTTCTCCGGCTCCTTGTACGCCAGATGGTGGGTGTGGGGCTGTTCGGTCATCGTGTCCTCCTACCGCTCCACCGCACCGAGGTGCTCGATGTTCTCAGCGTGCCGCACCTGGAGACTGGCCTCGTCCTGGCGCGCGGACAGCTTCTTCAGCTCCGCGAGGATCTCGGCCTCGGTCACGCCCGGCGTGTAGCTCGTACCGGCAAGCGGCACCTTCGCCATCGCCGACGCCTCGACGGTCAGCGCTGCCAGGTCCTCCGGCTCGAGCGAGTGGACGTTGGTCTTGCCGCACGCCCGGGCGAGCATCTGCAGCTCCATCGTCATCGCCGTGAGGAAGTTGTAGACGCGCTGGGACGCCTCCTCCACGACGAGGCGCTTGCGGAGCTCGGGATCCTGCGTCGTGATCCCGACTGGGCAGCGGCCCGTATGGCAGTGGTAGCACTGCCCGGCCGGGACGCCGACCGTGCCCTCGTAGTCGGTGACACCCGGGATCTCCTTGTTACAGTTGAGCGCCATCATCGCCGAGTGCCCGATTGCGACCGCCTTCGCGCCCAGCGCGATCGCCTTCGCCACGTCGGCGCCGTTGCGGATGCCGCCGGCGACGATCAGGTCGATCTCGTCGGCGAGGCCGACATCCTCGAGCGCGCGGCGCGCCTCGGGGATCGCCGCCATCAGCGGAATGCCCGTCTCCTCGGTGGCGATGTGCGGCCCGGCGCCCGTTCCGCCCTCCGCCCCGTCGATGTAGATCGTGTCGGGTCCGCACTTCGCTGCCATGCGCACGTCGTCGTAGACACGTGAGGCGCCGAGCTTGAGCTGGATCGGGATCTGGTAGTTCGTCGCTTCCCGGATCTCCTGGATCTTCAGCGAGAGGTCGTCCGGACCGAGCCAGTCGGGGTGCCGGGCGGGGGAGCGCTGGTCGATCCCGGCCGGGAGCGACCGCATCTCGGCCACCTGCTCGGTCACCTTCTGGCCCATCAGGTGCCCTCCGAGGCCCACCTTGCAGCCCTGCCCGATGAAGAACTCACACGCGTCGGCGAGCATCAGGTGGTGAGGGTTGAACCCGTACCTGCTCTGGATGCACTGGTAGAACCACTTGATCGAGTGGTCGCGCTCCGGCGGGATCATGCCGCCCTCGCCCGAGCACGTGGCGGTGCCTGCCATCGAGGCGCCTTTCGCGAGCGCCATCTTCGCCTCCAGCGAGAGCGCTCCGAAGCTCATCCCCGTGATGTAGATCGGGATGTCGAGCTCGATCGGATTCTTCGCGAAGCGAGCTCCGAGGATGGTCTTCGTGACGCACTTCTCGCGGTAGCCCTCGATCACGAAGCGGGTGAGCGTTCCCGGCAGGAACACGAGCTCGTCCCAGCCGGGCATCTTCTTGAAGATCGAGAAGCCGCGCATGCGGTAGCGGCCGAGCTCTGCCTTGATGTGAATGTCGTTTATCACCTCGGGCGTGAAGATCCGGCTGTGCCCGATGACGTCCTTCGTGCCTGGCCCCTCGGCCATCAGATTCCCTCCGTTGTTCGCCGAGGACGCAGGGCGAGGCAAAGCCTCGCCCCTACAACATTGCGCAGGCGCGCGGTGGGGTTCATCAGATCACCAACTTCCGCTCGGCAGGCTCGAGCGAGTCGTAGTTGTAGAGCACCTTGCCGCAGACGAACTTTTGCAGCTCGGGCGGCGTCCCCAGGCCGTAGATACGGAACTTCCGCTCGACAAATTCGGTGTCTGCGTCGGTCCATGCACCGGGCACGCAGTCGATCCCGAGCGACTTCACCTTGCCGGCGACGTAGATCGTGCCGTCGTACATCGAATCGCCGAGACCGGCCCCGACGTTGCCGCAGATGATCTGGTGGCCGCGCTGCATCATGAAGGCGTTCATCGAGCCGGCGTCGCCGAGGACGATGATCGTGCCGCCCTTCTGGTCGATCCCCGTGCGGGCGCCGACGCGCCCCTTGATCACGAAGTCGCCTCCGCGCAGCGCTGCGCCGGTGAGAGATCCTGCGTTGCCGTCGACGACGACGACCCCGGACATCATGTTCTCGCAGGACGACCAGCCGACGCGACCCTTGATGTGAATCTCGGGGCCGTCGATCAGGCCGCACCCGAAGTAACCGAGGCTGCCGTTGAAGGTGATCTTGCAGCGGGTGAGGATCGCGACCCCGAGCGAGTGCCGCGAGCCCGGGTTGTCGATCTCGACCTCCTTCACGCCCTCCTCGTAGAGGAGCCGGCGAAGCTCGAGGTTGATCGTGCGAGTCGTCAGGTCCTTCGCGTCGAACCACGCCTTGTCGCCCTCGACACGAGCGATTCTCGGTGCGTCGGCGAGGGGCTCCGAAAGCCCGCGTGCGTCGTAGCTGATCCGGCGTTCTCCGGCGAGTGCTCCCTCAGCCAACGTGGCGCCTCCCTCTGGGCGGCTGCAAAGCGGCGCCATGCCGCGTCCTCAGTCGCGTCCGTATCCACCGGATACGGACGCTCTGTCCTCCGCTTCGGCGTCGGCAGAGCCGCCGCCTTCGCTCGTCGCCCGGCTCCGTCAAGCCTACGCCGGGTGCGTCCTTGCCTGGCTTGCTTTTCGCGCGCCAGAGGGAGGGCAACGTCACCTGAGGAAGCACTAGGGGCCTGTCCGGAAAGTGGTCACGGTGGATGACAGGCGGCACGGGCTGCGAGGCAAGGACGCAGGGAGCGCCGATATGCAGGCATATCGGCGCAACCGAGGACGCAGCATCGCAGCCCGTGACGCCGGTGAGGCGCCCTGGTTCACTTTCCGGACAGGCCCCTACAGCTTCCATACCAACACCTCGCGCTCGTAGGGGTCGTACGTCTCGATCTCGTGACCGATCAGCTGGCGGATGGCGATCTCTTCCGAGGCGAGCGCCACGACGTCGTCGCCTTCGTAGAGGACGAGCGGCTTCGCGGCGAGCTCGTCCTTCGCGACGCCGAGCTCGTCCTTCGTCACGGCGATGTAGGTGAAGACGCCGTCGAGCTCGTCGAGCGACTTGTCCATCGACTCCTCGAGCGAGAGGCCATTGCTCATCTCCTGGGCGAGGTAGACGGCAATGATCTCCGAGTCGCACTCGGACATGAACCGTCGGCCCGCGCGCTCCAGGCGGCGGCGCCACATGAAGTAGTTCGTCAGCTGGCCGTTGTGCACGACGGCGACGTCGGAGTACGGGTACGCCCAGTACGGATGTGCGCCGGCGATGTCGACCTCGGACTCCGTCGCCATGCGGACGTGACCGATCGCGTGCGTCCCCTGGAAGTCGTGCAGCCCGTAGACCTCGTGCACGCTTTCCGCGTCCCCGAGGTCCTTGACGATCTCGAGCTGTGTTCCCAACGACAGCACCTCTGCCTCGGGAATGTCCTCGACGAGGTCGGCGAGCAGCTTCAGCTCGCCGGCGTAGTCGAATGTCACCCGGAAGGCGTACGGCGTCTCCTCGTCGACCTCGTGAATGCGGGCGCCGAGGGCTGCGAGCCGCGACTCGACCTCCCAGCGGTGCCGACGCAGGCGGTCTTCGAACTCGAAGTCGCGCGGGGTGTTGGCGTCTGCGAGCTTGTAGCGCATCACGAGGCGCCCGGCCGTCGGGGCGCCGTAGAGCGCGTAGCCCGTCGAGTCCGGCCCGCGGTGCTTCATGGACTGCAGCATCCGCGTCATCTCGTCCCCGATCGGGTGCGCTGCACCGTCTCGGTAGATGATCCCGGCAATCCCACACATCGAGTCGTTCCCTTTCTTAGACGTTCTGCCTACGGCAGAACGTTGAGGTATTCGGCCACGTCCCAGTCGCTGACGGTGGCGCAGTACCGCTCCCACTCGTCGCGCTTGTAGTGCATGAAGACACGGTACATATCACCGGGTAGCGCTTTCTTGACCACCTCGTCGGCGTC
>Ga0334722_10001392_pt1 | contig 30413 bp, 52 predicted proteins | sample C3_bottom_MG_FD_207210 | JGI IMG/M metagenome (GOLD analysis project Ga0334722, IMG submission 207210) | Sediment microbial communities from Yellowstone Lake, YNP, Wyoming, USA - C3_bottom | ecosystem: Environmental > Aquatic > Freshwater > Lake > Sediment | place: USA: Wyoming | collected... | reverse complement strand
CCCGCAGCCGGGAACGTGCCCGTGGACGTCTCGACTCCGTTGTTGTTGACGATGCCTTCCAGGCCGGCGCTCGTGAGACGGAAGTACGCGCCATCGGTCGGCGCAAACGGGTTTGCGGCCCCGCGCTGGAACATCCCGAAGTCCACGTTCACGTTGCTCGTGGGTTGCGCCGAGAACGAGATGCTCATCTCGCAGTGGAGCGGCGCCGTACCGTTCAACGGGAACATCGCCTGAGTCCCGAACGTGCATCCGGTCGAGGCAGTCGTGATGCCGCCGGAGTTGAGGAGAAGCCCATTCGCGCTCACCGTCGCCGTCAGCGTCGTGAAGGCGAAGAAGTGCTTGCCAGTGTTCTGGGCCGCGTAGTTGAAAAGCTCGGTGTCGAGGATGTTGTCCTGGCCGACGCGGAGCCGGTAATCGGTGTCACACTCGGGCGAAAGCTGGTACGGCACACCAGTCATCACCCCGTTGTCCACGGCCGACGAGCAGGAGACGAACCCGATCCCGATGGACTGCGCCTCGTCGCGTGGCGTGCAGACTTCCAACTGGAACGCCGAGTTGACGTTCGCCTTGCCTACTGCGTCGTTGCCTGTGTCTACGGCTGCCATGTTCGCTCCTAGAGAAGATTGTCCACGGTGACCACGACGATGCGTTTGCCGGCAACCGAGCCGGTCGGGCACGTCGCGTAGAGGATGATACTACCGGTTGAGGGATCTGCCCCGAATACGAGGGCGTCCCACTGAGCATCGCCCGGAGTCCTGCCGGTGGCGGTTTTCCCGCTCTGTACGGCGCTCACGCGGGATGTAGGCAACGCCTCGGGAACGGTCAGCGTGAACTTGGCGTCCGGTACGGGGTCGGGGCCGAAGTCGATCTCGTACTCGGCCGAGGAGATGGTGGGGAGCGGAGTCGTGGGGCTCGACGAGACGAAGCTCCAGCCGAAATCCGTCATCATGGTCTGAAGATCCGGCAGCATCGCGTCGTTCGTCAGGGTGACGTCGATGTAGAGGGGGAGCGAGACGGCGCTGATCGAGGCCGTAGCCTCGACGAGCATCTGCAAGTCTTGCAGATCCACTCCGGTCCACTGGAAGCGATGGGCGCTCATCAGTCGAACTCCGTGGAGCAGGCAATGTCGGACGGCGAAGTGCCGATGGCCAGCGCCTTGGTCACGAGGATGTCCACTAGATCACCGGCAGCGACGGGGACGCTGTTCACCAGATCGGAGCCGTCGGCGGCGGTGGACGCCATCGAAACCGTGAGCGCGGAGGCGACGCCGTTCACCCGGAGAGTGTAGACGATGAGGTTCCCGTTCCCAGCGGTCGTCCCCACATGGACGCGCATGAAGCGGATCGTGCCGGCGCGCGGCACGCGCCACTGGATGACAGCGGCGAGAAGCGGGGCGGTCGCGTTCTCGTACCAGGGCCACAGCGTGCGGGTCGCCGTGGTGGCGGCCACGCTGCTCGCGCCCCACATGAGGGTAGAGCCAGGGCCCTGCGGGCCCTGCGCTCCCGTCGTGCCCTGTGGGCCCTGCGCTCCGGTGTCACCCTGCGGGCCCTGAGCGCCCTGCGGGCCCTGTGCTCCGGGGACGCCCTGCGGGCCCTGCGGACCAGTGTCACCCTGCGGGCCCTGAGCGCCCTGTGGGCCCTGAGCGCCCTGTGGGCCCTGAGCGCCCTGTGGGCCCTGTGCTCCGGGGACGCCCTGCGGGCCCTGCGGACCAGTGTCACCCTGCGGACCCTGCGGCCCAGGGAAGCCCTGAGCGCCTTGCGGGCCCTGCGGCCCGGCGCCGCCAGCCGGGTCAAGGATCGGCGTTCCCGCATGGTCCTTCGGAAGTTGCGACATCCCGCTAGTCTTCTTCGCGCTCGACGCGGTGTGGCTCGCCTCCGCACGGGGAGCTACCCAGCACGCGCGCCGCGTCGCAGTCCTGGTCGTAGAGCGGCAGGTCGGTCTCTGCCGTCATTTCGTCGGAGTAGCAGGTGTCCCTACGGTTTTCACCGTCCGCGCACACGATCTTCCAGAACGCCATGCTCATCTTCTCCTACACCACCATCGCCGCAGGGGCGCCGCCCGTGGCAACGGTTCCGGCGGCGGCCGTAGTCTTGATCACAGGGAGGGTCGCGTACGCGCCCGTCGTGCCGCCCACCGAGTAGTCGGTGGTCCCACCCGGCACGCTCGGGATGGCGGAACTGTAGTTGTACTGCCCCGAGATGAGGAACGCCGCGGCGGTGAAGGCGTTGTTCAGGCCCCACTGAAGGTCGGTTGCCGAGTGCGCCCAGTACTGACCCGTCGGGGCGACCTCGCAGGCGTTCGGGCCGGTGCAGTCCACGTACTGGATGTCATTGCTTGCGCTGCCGATCTGATCCCAGACGCCCGCGGTCTGGAGGAGCAGCTTCACGTTGTCGAGGCAGGCGGCCTCGTTCTGCTGGACGGTGGAGTCCGACTGGATCGTGAGCGTGGCCGCCGCTGCGCCCGTCCAGACACACATGCGGGCCGACAGGAACGACTGCGAGACGGCGATGTTCGCGACGTCGCTTGAGAGCGAGCACACCGCCATCGTGAAGTTCGATCCCTGGAACACGACGGCGCCCGACGCCTGGTAGATGCAGCCGTAGGTCATCACCCCGTTGAGGTTGCCGTTGTCGCAGACCCCACGGTGCGTGACTGTGACCGTCTCGGCGGGGCGGATCAGGCAATCCTGGACGACGAATCGTCCCGGGCCTCGGACGCGGAGGTTCAGGTACCCAATGCGCGAGTCCAGGGTGTCGATCGCGTAGGCCGTGCCGACCGTGGGCACGACGTTCGTGACGATGGTGCTCGTGAGCGGGCTCGTGAGCCGGCCCCAGCGGGTCACGTTCACGACGCCGCCCACGCCGGGCGTCACGACGCGCGTAATGAACGCCATCGCGCCCACGCTTGCGCCTCCGGTGAGCCGGAGCCGTCGGCGGTCGTCCCCAGCGGCGAACGCCAGGGTCGTGCTGGTGACCGTCCCGCGCTGCGCTCCTGCGTTCGTGGACGCGGCGCCCGGCACGGTCGGCAGAATCGCCGCAATCGTGTCGCCGACGGACGAGACGGAGCCGGTCATCAGGACGGAGAAGCCCTGCTCGATCTCCATGTCGAACTGCACCGGCTCGGCCGAGTAGTCGCCAGCGGCCAGGGTCACGGTCACGTTCTGGGCGATCTTCGCGCCTCGGAGCCGCACGGACAGCTCGTGCATCGTCTTCAGCGGCGTGAGGGCAGTGAGCCCGTCGTTGCCGTCGTTGCCCGCAGGATCGAGGAACCACGCCGCCTGGTACTGCGCTGCCAGGTTCTGCTCGTAGAGCCGCACGAACACGGCACCGGCCGGGGCGCTCGGCGCGATGACGTTCACCCCGTCTGCCGCAGCCAGGAGTGCAGCAGACGGCGCTGTCAGGTACCGGTACGAGTCGTTCACCACGCCGACGCTCGCGAGCGTCAGGTTTGGCGTCGCGCTCGCGTCGAAGGCAGCGACCGCCGCGGGGTTCGCAAAGAGCAGCGCGTTGGCCCCCGCTGTCCCCTGCGGGCCTTGCGGGCCTTGCGGGCCTTGCGGGCCTTGCGGCCCCACGCCACCCGAGGGGTCGAGAATCGGGGTGCCGGCGTGATCTTTGGGAAGCTGTGCCACCGAGACGGGAGCCTACCGTGGCCTGCCGGGGCGCCGCCACTTTCCGGCTTCACGGCGCCGGAGAGCCCCGTTTCAGCCCCCAGAAGTACAGATCCTTGTCCACGTCGTTCGCCGTGAACTCGTAGCTGTCGAAGGCCGTGAGGTCGATGGCCTCGCGCACGTCCTGCTCGGTCAGGTTCCGGTAGTAGTCCCCCCAGCCCGGCAGGCGCGCCGTCAGCGGGGAGCTGCCCGGGTGCGCGCGCCGCGTGCCGTGTTCGGGCCGCCCCGTCGTCGCGCACGAGAAGAACAGGAGCCCCCCCGAGCCCGCAGCATCCGCACGATGTTGCGCAGGCTGTCCGCGTAGTGCCGATCGTGCTCGAAGCACTCGGTCGAGACGATCACGTCGAACGCCCCGTCGGCCAGCTTCAGGTCGTGGATCGCGCTCACCAGATCGACGTTGCGACCGGGCGCGATGTCTACGCCGGTGTACCTCCCGCCCGCGAACAGCGGCCGGTTCGAGCCATTGATGTCCAGGCTGCCGCAGTCGAGCACGGTCGTGCCCGTGAAGTACGCGGGGAACCGGGCCTTCACGCGCTCGCAGAAATCCTGTTGGGATTGATGGGCCATGGGCTTCGCCGACCGAAATGTAGACCAACCCCGAGCCGGCTGGTAGCGTTCCGACCATGCGCTACGTCAGCCCGCACACCCCGAACGCTCGTAGGCAGAAGCCGTCCTATCCCGTCCTCACCGCCGCGCAGCGGGAGGCCCTGCTCACCTACGCCCGGGAGCACGGCCCGGCGTGGAAGGACGACCTGTTGAACGACTGGAGGTCTGAGCGCGCGCGGGTCGGTGGCCGCCACTCGCCCGAGCTGCAACAGGTGCGTAACAACTTCGGCCCTGGCTGGCTCTCCCTGGTCAGCCTTGCGGACATCATCGGCCCGGGGCAGACGCCGAACGCCAGCAGTCACGGGCGCACCATGCACCTGCCCGGACGGCCCGGCCACACGCTCTGCGGCGAGGAGGCGCACGCTGGCACGGTCGTCCCGTCCGTGACGGAGAGCACGTGCCACTACTGCGCCCAGGAGTGGGAGCGGGGGTATGCGAGGGGGCACGAGGCCGCGCATCCGCAGCACACCCCCAACGCGCACGGCGGCCCGATCCAGTACGTGCTGAAGCAGCTCACCCCGGACGGGCTGTGGGTGTCCGACGTGTTCAGCGCGGAGACGAACCGGCACGTCGCGCAGGCGGTGATCGCGGGGGCGCTGTTCGGGCAGCCCCGCTGGGCCGAGACGCCCGACGGGCGGTTCCTGTACGGGACGGACGCGAAGGGCAAGGAAATGCGGGCAGTGCCGCTGGGGCCGCACAGCCCGCCTCTGACCCCCAACGCCGGACCGAAGGGCGAAGTGGACCGCCACGCGGCCACCGAGCTGGTCCTGTTCATCGACAACACCGCCGACCTGTCGCTCGGCGGCCCCCGCGGCCAGGGGCGCAGCGTGCTCCTGAACGCGCTCCGCAAGTGGCGCAAGGGCTCCTACGACCCCGCGCTCGCCGTCAAGCTGTTCGAGTACCTCGCGGAGGCCGGCGCACGCCGCTACGTGCAGGAGAATCACTCGTCGCTCCCCTGGAACCAGATGTTCAACGTCCCGACGCGCCGCGAGGCCGCGCGCCAGCTAGAGGAGAGCTTCCGCTCTGCCGCCGAGCACGGCGAGTACGACGACGTGGACACGAAGATCGGGCAGTGAGTCGCCGTCTTCAGCGACCGTAAATGTAGTCGATGATGGTGCGCCGCGGTGGCAGCTTCCACGTCGGCGCCCGGAGCGACCAGCCTTCCGGCGGAGTGCCTCCGAACGGCTCACGCCAGCGCTCGTGCCCTGGCGCACCGCCCCACTTCGCGTGGTAGTAGGCGCCCGAGCGGCCCACGTTCAGTTGCGGCGCCGCCTTGATCGTGGCCGAGCCCACGTGCGTCACCGCTACCGATACGTCGTGGCGCGGAAAGCCGCACAGCCGCATCCGGTAGGCGTAGTCCGTGTCCTCGTAGTAGCCAGGGAAGAAGCTCTCGTCGTAGTAGCCGACCGTACGGGTACACTCTGGCGCCTGCGCGAACAGCGCCCAGCCTCCCGCCGTGACCAGGGGGTACGCTGCCGCGGCGGCGCTCAGCGTCGCGAACGCATCGGGGCCGAGCGTGATGTCGTCGTTGCTGATCACGATGGGCTCGGCTCCAGCCGCGTCGAGGATCAGGTTCCAGGCCGCGGCCACGCCGAGATTCTTGCCCGGTACGATGATCCGGGTGTTCTCCGGCACACGCACTCCAGCGGCGGCCAGGCCCCCACCGTTGTCCACGATGAGGTAGCCGTCCGGCTTCACCGTCCCGCGCTCCGCCGAGTCCAGAAGCCGCCCCAGCAGGTCGTACCGCACGATGGTCGGGATGCCGAGCTTCACGGTGTCACCGCCCGCTTCCACGTCTCGCGGTACGCGCCCGCCGCCGTGTCGCTGCTCTTGTGGTTGTGCCGCAGCGTGCTGGCCACCCCCAGGATGCGATGGTCCGCAAGGCAGGGATCGTGCAGATAGTTCTTTCGGCCCGCGTCGTGCGCCGCGGCGCTCATGGCGAAGTCCATCGCGTCGCCGCCATGCCGAGCGAACCACCGCTGGCAGCCATCGATCACCCAGTCCATGTCGCGCCGCCAGAACATGACGGCGACGCAGATCGGGATCAGCCGCTTGCGCGCCGGATTGTGCACCCGCTTGCGGTAGATCCAGTCGAGTACACTCAGCGGCGGGCTCATGGCCCAGCCGGCTCCGAAGTCCGGCCGATGCACCGCCGGCCAGGTCGTGAGGTTGTGCCGCAGGTGCCGGTTCACGAGCGCGTCGTCCTCCAGACGCAGCACGAGGTCCGCATCAGAGTCGCGCATGGCCCGGAGCACGCCGAGGAAGTGCTCCACGACGGTCTGCTGCGGCGGATGCAGCAGCACCCGGTAGTCCGTCCCCACGTCGGACGCTTCCAGGGAGGCACGGAGCCCATTCAGCACCGGCTCCCGGCCCGCGTGGCTCTGGACGAACACACCCAGGCTCGGCGTCGTCATGGCCGCAACAGTCGCACAGTCAGGCTCCCGGCGCAACAGCACTGCTGCCAGCCCCGTACCGCCGCACGATCCAGCGGCCCAGGTAGACGCCGCCGACCGTCGCGACCACGTCGGCGGCGTGGTTGGCAATCGAGCTTGCCGGCTCCACTTTGTCGAACGCAGCGTGGCGTGCCCCGCGCTTCGCCGCGAGGTACGCAAACTCCACGCCGAGCGACGCGAGCACCGCGGCGGTCACGCTGATCCCCAGCACGCCAGCCGCCACGCCGACGCCCGCGTGCATCGCGGTGTCGCGGTCCACCACGGCGGCGTGCTGCTCGGCGGCATTGTGGGCGATCAGCATCACAGTGCTAGCCGGCAACGGAGCTTACCTGGGTCCACTCCACCGTGATTGCGTACGTTTCGTTGTTCGCGGTTGGCGCCGGCCAGGTGATCGTTGGTGCGAGCGTTCCTGTGCCTCCAGAAACCACGGCGGTCGTGATTCCGGTAGCCATAGGATCCGCCGTATAGGCAATTACGTCCGTGAGGACTGTCACCACACGCGCCGAGTCCACATGAACCAGCGTCCTGCGCTCCTCGGCGAACCAGGCCCCGCCTGTCTCATCGTTCACGACGAAGGTCGTGCGGAGAAAGTACAGCGCGCCAATGCCGCTAGCGCCGGCAGGGGACTGACTGCCCGCCCAGACCGTGAGAGCGGTGGCGAACGCGCTTGTGCCTCCGGTCAGGTCACCCGAGGCGACGTATCGACCGAACTGACCCCTACCGTCGCCGCCGTGATACATCGTGTTGCCGAACAGCCCGGTAGCGGCGATCCCCTTCGCGCTGCTCGCAGCGCCAAGGACGAGGTGCCCGAGCCCTTCGGCGTGCGCCGCCCGGCCCCAGTTGGGGAGAGAGACGTTCACGCCGGTCGTTGTTCCGTCAATGGGCGCGGAGAGGGTGAAGGTCGTTTCGTTCGGACCGCTGCTCCAGACCGGGCAGTCGATGACGGTCGCGGTGACCGGAGGACCGGCGACGGGCGCGGTTGGCTCCAGGATCACCGAGCCGCCTGCGGCACCGAACGGAAACAGGAACGTCTGGTCGCCAACCATCGTGATGGTCGTGCCGCCAGCGGCCAGTGTGGCGGGCTGCGGGGAGTTCCCTACGGTGTGGCGTTCGCCTTCGGCGTGCGCCGACTCTCCATCCACCCGGTTTCCCGTTCCTTCGACGTGTGACGCCGCGCCGTTGGCGACCTGCGGGTAGCCGTCAGCGGAACGCCCCTCGGCGTGCGAAGCCGCGCCCGTGGCCTGAGTATCATTACCTTCGGCGTGAGACGTATCGCCTGTGGCCTGAGTCTCTATTCCCTCGGCGTGAGAACTACTGCCGCTGGCCGCCCCACCCCCTTCAGCGTGCGAGTTATCGCCGCTAGCCGTCCCGTTCCCTTCGGCGTGTGACAATTCGCCGCTGGCTATGCCGACGCCTTCAGCGTGCGAGCCGTCGCCGCTTGCGATGGACCCGGCTCCCTCGGCGTGGGCGGCATATCCCGTTGCCTGCGTCTCGAACCCCTCGGAGTGCGAGTGATCGCCGCTCGCAAGTGTTCTCGTGCCGATAGCAAAGCTCGCCTGGCCACTGGCCGTGTTCGAGTCATTCTCCGCGCAAGCGTAGAGCCCGGTGATCGTGAGGTTGTTCGACGTGCAGGCGCCGCCGCCGCCCGCCGGCAGCACCTTCAACCATCGCCCCGGCCCCGCCACGGGGGCGATGACGACGTTACCGTCTGGGACAGCCGCGCTCGTGCGGTCAAGCTGGTACTCCGCCTTGTTCTCCTCGCAGTAGACGAGCGCGCCGTCGGCCAGCGTCGTGGTATTGATGCCCTGGACGCTCGCGGCAGGGTCACCAGTGCGCGTCAACCGGGGCGACAGGATCAGCAGGCTGGGGGGGAATCCTTGAAAGTTCATGGTCTACCTTCGGTTCGTTACAGCAAGCGTTCGCCCGTGCCGGCTTCGTACCGCCGCACGATCTGGAAGCTGGGCGCATTCGGGTCAAGCCCCAGGCTCACCGCGCGGTCGTGCGCGCCTTCGGTGGCGCCGATGCGGGCGAAGGTCTTGGCTTCGTCCAGGTGCGCGTAGGGGCCCCACGGTCCTTCGGACGCGAGCGGCTGGTCGGACCCGCGAGCGAGCGGCCAGACGTAGTAGCCGGAACCGTTCGGCCTGTGCTGCGCCGCTGCCAGCGCTCGGCGCGCATGACCTTCGATGTCACGCCCCCCCGGGGCGACGAATGAGGCCGAGGCGCCACCGAATCCGCCGGCTCGGACCTCTCCTTCGACATCCCCGGTCGCCGTGTGCACGCGGCTCACGATCTCGCCGATCGGCGTGTAGTGCTTGCTCGGCATCGTCCATCCCGGACGGTACAGCTTCTGCTGCTGGGCTTGAAACTCCCGCTCCTCCTTCGGAGTCCGCTTGCGGTTCGGGGCGTACGGTTTCACGCCGCCTCCTTGGCCCACTGGAGAAGGACATCCCACGGGTAGTGCGGCCCTGGATCGTAGTGCTTGCTCGACCCTGGGAACGCCGCGTTCACGTCCACGTGCCCACAGAGCCCGCGTGCCCCCGCGATCATCTCCGTCGGGGTGAGCTTCACGAGCGGGATGCTCCAGGTCTTCGCCTCCCTGGCCACCAGGCGGGCCACGAGGCGCAGCATCCGCTGGCCGTAGTCGTCCAGCCACTCCTCTCGCGTCTGCTTGGCGTAGCCCGCCTGCTCGATGCCGATGCTGCGGCGGTTGGCCGGCCCCGCGTGCGCCGCCATGTGCTCGGTCTTCACCGACTGGACGATGCTATCGCAGTCCACCGTGAAGTGCGCGCTCGCGGGCGGGTGCGGATTCCGAAAGTACGCCGCCACCGCTTCGGCGCTGCTCGGTTTCTCCCAGACCTCGGCGGAGTGGATGACGATCCAGTCCACCGTCTTCCGGTCCGCCCACCGCCACTCCTTGGCCTGCACGAACGTGATCGGCAGGTCGCCGCCCGGTAGCAGCGGCACGGCCGTGGCGAACAGCGTGGGATCGACGAACGCCCGCGTGGAGGGATCCACGATCCCCGTCGTCGTCAGGCCACGCCGCATCTGGAACGCGCGGGTGGCCGCCTGCGTCATCGGCCCGAACGACCCGTCGGCCGCGAGTGGCCAGTTACCTGTCCATGCCTCGGGTCGGGCTTCCAGGCGGAGCACGTTCTGCCACGCGGCCACGTCGTGGCCGGACAGCCCGATCGCGAGCACGCGCCAGTCAGCGGGAGCAGGCTTCAGCAGCATTCGGCCGGCACCCCCCTCCCCTTACGGGATCAGATCCTCGGTGATGACCTTCGAGGCGGGCGAGCCGGCTACGGGGACACCGAACAGCTTGATCCAGTAGTTCGAGTAGCCGTCGAGGAAGAAGGTGCCCGGGGCGGGGTTGTTGGCGAACACCGTCGGCGGCTGGCAGCGCGTGTTGATCAGCGACGGCAACACGCCCGTACAGGTGATCGTCCCGCCGTTGATTTCGGACTCCCGGAACCGGAAGTTCGCGCAACTGACGTTGCCTAAAGTCTTTCTACAACTGATCAGGTCCAGTGAGTCGCACGTGATGTCCCCGTCCACCTGAGCGGCGGTCAGTTCGACGTAACCCCCAGTGTTCAGTGTCTTGCCGATGTCGAAACGGAGGTTGGCGCCGATCACGGTGCAGATACCGGGCATCGTGACGTTACCCAGGTTGCAGAGATCGCCGCCCGCTCCGTTGCTCTTGGGAGAGGGACCAGTGATCATCAGCGTGCCGGAGGTCCCGAACGTGGCGTCGTCCACGTCCCGGTCGGTCACGAGGGTGCAGTTATTGCCGCCGAGAAAGGTGTCTACGGCAGTACCTTCCAGCCGAGCGAAGGCTTTGTTCCCGAGCGTAAGTGTGCCGACTTGGTCGCAGTTTCGCAGATCCACTGCGGAGTTGTCCGGCATCGTGATCGCGCCGATGCGCCCGGCGAGTTGTGCCGAGAAGCTGCCCGGGGCGGAGAAGGTGACCGAGGCAATCGCGCCCGGGAAGGCTTGGAAATCCGCCACGGTGATGGCTAGCTCGCCGCCCGGCACCACGACGTTCTCCGCGCTGGGCCCACCGACGAGCATGAGCCGCGTGGCCCCCGCATCGACCGCCGCCTGAATCGTTCCGTACGGGAAGTCCGCGCTGCCGTTCTGGTCCGGCACCGGGACGGTCGTGCCCACGTCCACGACCTTCAGCACGGTCCAGGGAGGGCCGCCCGCGCCACCTCCACCAGCCAGCAGCAGCCACCGCCCAGGGCCCGTCGTCGGCGCGATGACCGTGTTGCCGTCGGGCACGGCCGTGCTGGTGCGGTCGAGCTGGTACTCCCCCTTGTTCTCTGCGCAGTAGACGACCGCTCCGTCCCCCAGCGTGGTCGTGTTGAGCCCCTCGACCGAAGCGTCAGGGCTGCCCGTCCGCGTGAGACGAGGACTCAGGATCAGCAGGCTGGGCGGGAAGCTCTGGAAGTTCATCGGGATCCGTCGTTGAATCGCACGGTCGGCAGCGTCGGGAGGTCGAACGGTCTACTCGCGGCCGGTGCGGGCGCCGTGACCGGTGCCGGTGATGCAGGCGGCGGAGCCGGACGTACCGCCCGCGTGAGCAGTGGGCCTGGGTTGGCGAGCACCTGCGCCTTCACCTCGTCGAGCAGCTTCTCGCGCTGCGTCTCACCGGCAGCGAGCAGCTCCCGACGGTAGGCGTCCACGGTCCGCTCCTCCTCCGGTAGCTTGTCGAACCCCGCCCGCGCAGCCTTGACCGTGTCCTTGAAAGCCGTCTTGACGTCGAACATCAGATTGTCTCCCAGTCTACGCCCTTCAAGGCGAGCAGCGTGACCGTGGCTCCGGGAGGCACCGCGAGGGCCCCGCCTCCGTTGATGAACTCGCCAGCCTGCGGCACGATCGATACCGTACCCAACCCACGGTTCTTCACGATCAGTTCCCGCGAGAACGTCACGAGCCCTGGCGTGACGTACTGAGCGCCGCCGAACCAGTCGGGCAGCGGCGGCAGCAGTAGCATGCTGACCGTAGCCACCGGAGGAGCCAGCATGTAGACGTTCGGAAGCCACGGGTTCACTCCGTCCCTGGCGATGGTGACGGGCGTGATGTCCCCAGCATTCAGAACGATGAACCGTCCTCCAGACGGCGCCTCCGACGAGTAGAACTGCTGGTATGCCAGCGTCGAGTCGAGCCCAGCGGGGGCGCCCGCTGCGTACCAGCCGGTCGAGAAGTTGTCGAAGGCCAGCGCCGAAGCGTCGCCCGTGATCGCCTGGATGCGGCTATTCTGAACCGTGCCGCCCACTCCAGCGGGCGCAGCCGGAAGCGTCAGCATCACGACCGCCGAGTCCACGAGACCGACGCCGCCCGCAGCAGAGGTCAGGCCGGTCAACTCCAGCACTTGGCTGTCGTCCAGGATCGTGGCCCCACCTGTGGTCGCAGGGCCAGCGACCGTCGCACCGTTCTTCATCAGGAGGTGCGTGGCCGTGAGGGCCGTGGCGACGCTGGTCCCGTTCGTCAGACCGATCGAACTGAGTTCACCGGTACCAGGCTGACCATCGATCGTGCCGAACGCAAAGCTGGCGTCGAATACGATTGCGATTTCCGCATCGTCGCCCGTGCGGAGCATGTCGCCAAAGAGGAAGTTGCGGAACGTCGCCACTGCGAAGGGAGAGCCTGTCAATAGCGGCATTCCCTGGACGGTGATGTTGTGCGGAGCGAGCCCGATCGGGTCGAACAGGAGCACCGCGATGTCCAGCAAGAACGGCGCACCCGGGTTGCCGATCGCCTCCAGCACCACGACGCCGTCGTCTCGGAGCGTGATGTCCTCGTCGTAGATGCCGGGCGCGATCCTGAACGTCCACGGTACGGTCACGTCGAATATCGTGGTCCGCACTGGCACCGCGTCGATCGCTTGCTGGATCGATGCGAACGGGGCGCAGCTCGCACCGGTCTGGTTCGCCAGCGGTGTGGTCGTGCTCGCGTCCACGTAGTAGACCCGCGAGAGCGCAGGGCACGCGCCGCCGCCGCTGCCCGAAAAGAGCTTCCAGCGGCCGGGCCCCGTCGTCGGCGCGATGACCGTGTTGCCGTCGGGCGGCGTCGTGTTGTCCTGCTTGTCGAGCTGGTACTCCCCCTTGTTCTCCGCGCAGTAGCACCAGCATCCGTCCCCCAGCGTGGTCGTGTTGATCCCCTCGACCGAAGCGTCGGGGCTCCCCGTCCGCGTGAGGCGTGGCGAAAGGACGAGCAGCGCAGCAGGGAAGCTCTGGAACGGGGTCGCCATGGCCCCGAAGCCTAGCGACCGTCCGCCCTGCTCCACAACTTTTCGGTATCGGGCCCCGCCGGACTACGTTTCCCGCAGGGTTTCAGCAGCCTGCCCCCGCGTGAGCTATCTGGCAGCGCCCGGACGCCAGCCGACGGTCGCTGCGGCTTCCGCGACCAGGGCGGGGCTCTGGTCGAACAGGATGCCGAGCATGACCATCGACGCGGTGAACGCGAGCACGTCGTCCACCGTGCTCGACGAGTACTCCGCTGGCTCGTGAGTCGGCGGCTCGCCCGCGGCGATGGCGCGCTTGTGCTCCACCGCCGCGGAGCCGATCGCGTAGAGCCCGACTGCCCCGAATCCGGCCAGCATGAGTGCCGCGGGGGTGACAACTCCCCTCCCTGCCTCAGAAGGCGAGGGAGGGGCTTCTCGGTTCACCGGGCGAGCCACTGCTCATCCCTCCCCGACGGCTGTGCCCCAGCCGTTTGATGTTCCGCGCTGCGTTCTCGTCCCTATCCAGGACGAGCTTGCAGCTCGGACAATCGTGAACTCTGACGCTGAGCTTCTTCGGGACGACGGCCCCGCATCCGCTACAGCGCTGCGACGTCCCACGTGGGTCCACCCGCACGAACTCTCTCCCGGCGCATTCTGCCTTGGATTCGAGGATGCGAGTGAACTGCGCCCACGCGGCGTCTTGAACCTGTTTCGCGAGCCGCCCCATCGCGAGCCCCGTGACGTTGAGATCTTCGACGGCGATGCGGTCGAAGCGCCGCACGACACCGAGCGCCGTCTTGTGGTGGAAGTCGAGCCTGGTGCGCCGCACGCGGTCGTGATGGGCGCGGAGGACGACAACGGCCTTGCGGCGCCGATTCCCGCCACGCTTCCGGCGCGCAACCACACGCCGCTTCCGGCGCAGCGCCGCTTGCGTTCGCTCGTAGTGCCGCGGGTTCGCGACCATCGTGCCGTCGGACAGCGCAGCGAACGTCGTGATACCGACGTCGATGCCCACGGCCTCGCCAGTTGCTGGCAACGGCTTCGTTGGCACGTCGTCGCACGAGAGGCAAGCGTACCAATGCCCGTCACCGCCCAACGTAACGGTGACCTGCTTGAGCGTACCCTCGGGCTTCCGGTGTAGCTTGACTTTGACCTCGCCGATGCCAGTGAGACGGAGGCGCTTGGTCTTCGCGTCGAAGGCAACGCCGTTCCGGTTCTTCGCGTCCTTGAACGTGAAGCTCGTGTAGCTGCCCCTCCCTTTGAAGCGCGGGAAGCCCGGTTTCTCTCCTGCCTTGATGCGCCGGAAGAAGGCCCGGTATGCGCGCTCCAGCCGCGTGAGGACGTCCTGGAGCAGGTGGACGTGAATCGCGGCGTACTCTGGACGCGCTTCGCGCACGGCCTTGATCTCCCGCATCTGGTCGTAGCCGGAGAGCGACTTGCCAGCTCGTCGGTAGGCCGTGATGCGCTCGTCGAGCGCCGCGTTGTACAGCTCGCGGAGCCGCCAGAGCGTCCACTCCATCCGCTCGGCCTGAGCGGTCGTCGGGTAGAGGCGGTAGCGGTAGACGCGAAGCATGTGCTAGTTGGTTCTGATGCTACCACAAGAGCTGCCTCCTTCGCTTCGCTTCGTGGTGGTGGACCCCCGCCTGCCAAGCGAGGCGGGGGCTTGCTCTTGGGGGGTCAGCCGCCAATCGCGCAGAGAGCCAGGGCCATGTAGTGCGGTCCGTCGCCAGCACCGGCCACTTCGACCTTGAACACGATCTCGGGCACGATGACGGCGAGCTGCGCCTGGAGCTTCTCGCGCGCCTCGACCGGGTTGCCCGCCACGGCGCAGGCGAAGCGCGCGAGCGAAAGCGGACAGAACTCGGTCTTCCCGCCGATGCTGACCGTTGGGGCCGTCACGAGCCAGCACTGCCAGTCGAGCCCCGACGCCGCTCCGGTCAGGTTGAGGTCCACGATGTTCTGCTCGCCGTTGGCCAGCGCGGCGGCCACCTCGGCATTGAGGAACGTGATCATCGCCGGAGCGTCGCCCGCCCGGAGAGAGCGGATGTTGAAGTCATCGGTGTCGTCTTCGTATGCAGCAGCGAACAGGGCCATGGTGGAATCGTCCTTCTATGCGAGACGCACGGTGACAGGGAGCAGAGAGAAGCCCGATGGCTCGGGCAGGCGCATCCCGCAGCGCGCGACCTCCTGCGGGACCAGAAGCATTCGGCCGCCCTGGCACCACAGGGTGCCGGGCCGAAGCCGCGTGGCAGCGCGTAGCCCCCGCGCGGCCAGCCAGCTCGCCGGCTCGACGGCGGCGGTCCTCAGCGCGCCGCCGGCCAGGCGTTGGATCTGCGACACCCCCAGGTTGACGGCCTCGGTGTGACCGATGACCGCACCGGCACGCACCGACTCGCCGGGGGCGACGGTGGGAGCGAGCGCTCCGAAGTAGCTCACGATGACCGGCTCGTACCGGCTCGTCAGCTCGACGCGGTCGGGAGCGACCCGCGTGGCAGTCCCGCTCACCAGGGCGTAGACCGGCGCGGCGCCGCGGGTGCTACGGATCCCCAGGGTCGGGGCGCAGCCGGTGCCCCCGGGGCACGCCGTGACCTCCCCCTCGTCGAACACCGCCCGGACGGGACGGACGAGCGCCCGGTGGGCCGCGAGGCCGCCGAGCGCCGACCAGACCAGGACACCGAGGGAACCCATGCGCCAGCGAGGCTACCCCGGCTCCGGGCGGCAGAGCAAAATCTCGGTACTCAGCCGAGCCCGAGCCGCCCCAGGAGCCGAACGACGCCCGGGTGCAGCGGCGAGGGTAGGCCCCCGGCCGGGAACCAGCCCGCCGCGGTGTGCTCCGCGTTCAGCCGCGGCCGGAACTCCCGGGGCACCTGCCCCCCGAACGTCCAGTAGATCAGCCCGTCCGAACGCCGGCTCACGTCGAGCGAGGCGCGCTCCATGTCCACCGCGCCCTGGTAGCCGGTCTCCTCGGCCAGCTCCCGCAGCGCCGCGTACGGGGGCGCCGCATCGGTCGGCTCGACCATGCCGCCCGGGAGCGCCCACGTGCCATCGTCCACGCGGCGAAGCAGCAGCATGCGCCCGGTGGGGGCGACGAGCAGGATGCCGGCGGCGGCGTACATGGCGGCCGCGACGGTATCACGACTCTCGCCGGAAGGTGGTGACGCGCATCGGCAGGGTCACGCCGGGAGGCACCGTCCACAGCCGCGGAGCCGGGTCCTGGACCCCAGTCAGAGCCCGGAACACGCTCGCACGGTCGCGTTGCTTCTTCTTCCGCCAGCGCTTCCTACGGTCCCGCCGGCCGTTACTCGTCTTCGTCGTCCTCCCCATCTTCGTCCTCGTCTCCCTCCCCATCCTCGTCTCCCTCCCCATCCTCGTCTCCCTCCCCATCCTCGTCTCCCTCCCCATCCTCGTCCCCCTCATCCTCCCCTTCGGCTGGCGCCGTCTCCTCGTAGAGCTTCTCCAGCTCGGTGACCTCCGCGAGCGTGGCCTTCCGCGTGCTCACGATCAGGGTGGGCGCGCCCCTGAACTCCCGCAGGCGCAGGCAGTACTCGGCGTCCGCGTCGAGACACGCGAGCGCCTCCACGATGTCCTCGTCGGGCTCGTCGAGGCCCACGAGCAGCGGCGCGCCTCCCGGGCCGCCGAGTGACTTTTCGAGCGCTTGCAATCTCTCCATCGGGCTCTTGGCCATGGCGTACCTGTTCCTTCTTTCACCGCAGCCCTTGCGGCCGCGCCTTGCCTCGGTCGAACGCTTGCAGCTTGCACGGTCCCGTGTAGCCGATGCGTCGCCCCGTCACCATCTCCGCGATTGCGTCGGCGACGAACTCCACCACGTCGTCGTCGCGTTTCTCCCATTCCTTCACCCACCGCGCCCAGTGGTCGTCCCCGTCGAAGGCGGAGCGGTTACGCCGCATCGCCACCCGCTCCGGCCCGAGCGCAAACTCCCCTGGGTACAGGAAGTCGGCCGCGTGCCCGAACTCGTGCGCGATGATGGCCGCCACGGTGTTCTCCGGCAGCTCGACCATTTCAGGGGCCAGCATCACCACGATGCCGTCGTCGCGCGTGCCCGCGAAGTGCCGCGGCGAGTCGTGCATCGACGGCGCGACGTAGAGCTGCACGCGCTTCGCCGCATCCAGCCCAGCGCCCACAAACGTCTCCTGCATCGCCAGGAAGTAGGGCTCCAGAATCAGGAGCGCCTTCTCGGGCGTCACGCTCGTCGTGGTGTCGGCGCACTCACTCACGCGCCTCCGGGCCCCCTGCTACCACCGGTACTGCTGCGCCGCGGCCTGGACCTGGCGTGCGGCCTGGACCTGGCGTACCGCGTTCGCGACGTACTCGGGCAGCACGTGACCCGCCTGCGTGCCGGCGCGCAGATGGCGCCCCGCCTCGTCGGGCGTGAGCATCACGAGCGTGTCGCGTCGCTGACACTGGCAGCACGGCACGTTCGGGTGGAGCGCGCCGTGCCGTGCCGAGTACGCCCACGGCGGGCTGTGCGGCGTGCCGGGCGGCGGCTGCCCCTGGCTCACGAAGATGCACTCGTCCCAGCTCACGACGACGTGCTGCCGCTGGCCGCAGGTGTCGCACACGATCTCGAACCGCACTCCGTCGGGCTGGTAGCCCGTACGGGAGGCGTAGTGGTCGTCGGCACCCGCTCCACCGAGCGCGCCGGCACCGAACTGTGCAAGGTCAATGTCGCTGAAGTCGTCCGCCATGGAAGTCGTCCCTTTCGTCGGTCGCCGGAGGATAGCTCAGCCACCGGCAGCAGCGCTACTTTTCGATTGCGAGCCTCGGCAGGCGTTCCTCGGGGGCCCTGCCCGAGGGCGGGGGCCGGGTGTCGCGGAGCTGACGCAGGACCCGGATCATGGCGTCCAGCGCCTCACTCGCCAGGCGCTCGACCTGGAGCTGTTCCTCCATGGCCCGGATGACGCGGGTCTTGATCGGCGCCCCCGACGCGCTCCGTACCGGCGTCGCCGCCGGTGGTTCCGACAGCACGAATGTCAGCGGCTGCCTTGGCTGCGATACCATGCTTCTATCGCTCCTGTCGCGTGGCCGACCTTCTCGGTGAGGGCCGTGACCGCGGCACTGGTCTGTGAGGTGTAGGTCGCAAATTCATCGTCCGATACCGAGCGGGAGACCCGCTCCTCCAGGCGCCTCACCGCGTCGCGCGTCTCCGTCACGTCCTTGTGCAACCCGTCGAGGCGCTGCCGCAGCAGCGCCAGGCTCTCGTCCTCGGCGATTTCCTTTTTCACCCGCCGCGGAAGGGTCGCGAGGCTTGCGGCGACACCCGCAGCCGCTGCACCGAGCAGCTTTCCAATTTCTTCGATGGACATGGTGGTGAAGGTCCATGCGTCAGCTTGGATTCGAGCCAGCGAACACGTAGATCCCGAGGTCGGGGAATGGCTTGTGGCTCGCGGTGCCGGCAGGGGAAGGCGCGAAGGCGTTGGTGCCGTAGAGGTTGCTGAACTGCGCGTCGATCGTGCGAAAGTCCCAGTCGGGGATCCCCAGGCGGTTGTTCGGGTAGCAGGCGATCATCAGCTCGTCGCCCTTGGCGACCGTGTAGTACGGCCGGAACATGCTGTACGGCGCCAGGTTCGATACCCTCGGATCAAGCACACCCTGCTGGAAGGCACCGAGCGGCTCGGTGTTCGCGCCTGGCAGCGGAAATGCGTTGGCGAAGTTCGGCGCGGCGTTCGGCGGCAGAAACGGCAGTCCCGCGCTGGGAGCGACGGCCGAGAAGTCCGCTAGATCGCTCGGCACATCGACCCCTTCGCTGCGCAGATGGCCAATACCGAAACCCGGCTGGGTGATGAGTGGCGGGACCGCCGTCGGCTCCGGCTGCTGATACAGCACGGTTTCCGTCGCAGCCGGCAGCACGAAGCGCTCGGGTGGCATGGGAGCGAGGTACGTGTCGGGAGCGCCAGTCGATTCCTTCGACAGGTGGTAGGGGATGCGCCGACGCTGGAAGTCGCCCACGTTGCGGAGCCTCCAGATCAGGACGTACCGATAGTCGAGGGCCGGGAACCCGTCCGCAAGACCGACCACCGCAGGAAACCAGAGCGCCATCTTCGCGCCCATCGGCACGGGCAGCCCCTTCAGCAGGTACGGCGAGAACCCGGGCTTGCCGGCGTCGTCGTCGAGCGTGCCGGGGAACACGATCGGCACCGTGACGGCCTCCCCCTGGTAGCGCGCCTCGAACCCCTCGAAGGGCCGCAGCACCGCGGCGATGGTGAACTGCGCGTCGGCAAGTACGTTTTGACTCACGGTGTCTCTCCAGTGCTTTTCGTGTAGACCCGGTACGCAAGGTAGCCCCCGAGCAGTGCGCCGAACAGCGCGAGCGACGCGCTCGTCCCCGCATCCTGGCGCACGACCGGATCGGCGTCACTCCACCCGCGCGTGGCGCGCAGCGTGTTGCGCGCGGCGCCGACGAGCAGCAGCCCGGCGCCGGCCCCCAGGGGCCCACCGAGCCAGAAGCCCGCGCCCGTGCCGGCGGTCGCCATGACCAGGCCGATGCCCGCCCCGCGCCGCGCCGCCCGGTACTCCTCGACCGGAGGGAGCCGAGGGGTCGGCGGCATGGGCAGCATGGTGGGCGCGGCGACCATGGATGACGGTGCCGGCGATTCCTGGTCAGCGCCGTAGGCCGACAGCGGGGCGTACGCGAAGTCGTCCATGCCAGGTGGTCAGCATACCGAACGGCTCCCCCGGGGGAAAGTTTCGTGCTTTCAGGGCTGGCGTGCCGATGGATCGCGGGGCGTGGGCGGGGCCGGGTCGGTCGGCGGCGGCTGTTCCGGGTCTGGGTCCGCAGGCGGCGGGGGCGCCGAGGCCGCCGGTTTCTTGGTCAGTCCTGGCATCGGAATGTCCCGGCCGTTGCGCACACCGTCCACCACGGAGGCATGGCCGGCGATGGCCGCGAAGCCCGACACGAGCCCACCGAGGACGGCGACGCGCCACGGCGTGCCGGTCGCCACGGTCCGTAGCACGCCGCTCGCCACGCCCAGACCGAGCGCGAGCATCGGGCGCCAGCGCGCAGGGATCGCGAACGGCGGGAAGCGCGTGTCTTCCTTCAGCAGTCGCACCACGAGGCCGATGACCAGGGACGCAAGCCCGACCCACTGGTGCTGCGCGATCAGGTCGAGAAACGGCTGAACGTCCATGCTCTCGGTCATGCCGCGGAGGCTACGCGCCTCGGGGCGACCGTCAAGTTTTCGGCACGCGCTCTGCCGCGTGCTCGGGGCACGCCGTCGTGACCCGGCCGCGGAGCGGCCGGGTTTCCCCGGGGGCGCCGCACTCCTCGCAGAGCCGCACGCTCTGCGCCTCGCAGGCGCGGATCAACGCCACCGCCGCTTCGTCGGCCTCCTCCACGTAGAACCGCAGGCTACCGAACTTGCTCTTGCACTGCGCGCAGCGCACGGTCGGGTGCTCGGCGACGAGTCGCGCGCACAGCGCCGCGACAAGCGTCTCCCACCCGGGCGGACAATCCGACCACTGAATGGCCGTGCCCTCGAACAGCGTCGGGTACGCCGCAGCGAGACGCTCGATGGGGGTCATCACTTGGCTCCGAGGTTCTTACGGAAGGTCATCCAGGTGCCGGCCCGCTTGTACGAGCCATCCGACAAGACGTATCGGCACGCGCTGGGCCGGTGATACTCGCTGTAGATGACCGCTACCGCCTGCTTCCAGTCTCCGTGCTGGAGAAGGACGCGGTTCTCCTTCTTACACCGCCAGGCATGCCAGGCCAAAGCACGTACCCCCGCTCGCACGCACCGCCGCGTAGACTCCTCGTCCAGCCCCGCGAGCAGCAAGTGCTCGTCCGGCTCGAACGGGCGCCACTGCTCGAACGGCACCTGAGACGCGCTCGGCTGCAACTGGAACACGCACCGGGCCCGCCCGTGGTCCCCGAAGGGCGCCGGGCGTCCCGGCCACTCCCGACCCGCATGCACCTCCCAGGAGAGGGACGACTCCGAGTAGGCCGCTACAGCGGCCAGAGCCACGAAATCCAGGCGCGAAAAGCCAGTAGCACGAAGCAACCCTGTGCTCCTGTCGATCTCCAGCACCTGCGCATCCACCTCGCGAGCTACGCGCGCGATCCTGAACTCCGTCTCCTCCTCTGTCTCCGGTAGAGGATGCGCCGGATCGAACCACGGGCGCGGCATGGACAGCAATAGGCCAGCGGCCCGCTCGCCGACGTCCGGGGCCTGCAACGGGGCCAACAGCAGCACAGTGAACAGCAGCACGATCTTCGGGCGCCTCGCAGCAATGACGGCTGTCTTCATGGTCGCGAAGCCTGCCACGTCTCCGGCTCCCCTGTCCAATGTTCTGCCCTCGCGCGGGTCAAGCGGCGACGGCTGCTACCGGTGCTACCGGTGCTACCGGTGCTGCCCGCCACTACCTGCGCACGGGCACCAGCTCCGGCTCCCGATCGAACGGTCCGATCCACATCCACGTCTCCGCTCCCGGAGGGAAGGAATCGCGCACGACCACCCAGTCGTAGCCGGCCGCCGCGAGCGCTTCCTGTACCGTCGGATCCCCTGGGATCCACTCCTCGACACCCAGCGCGCCCGGATGCCGCAGCCCGAGCTGCTCGACGAGGAACTCCACCGGGCGCCGCTCGTCGTACAGGTTCAGGACGCGCTCCGCCTTCGTCTCGACACGCGCCCGGAACAGGCTGCCGCCGCCGAATGATGGGTTGTCGAGGTAGGCTTCCGCGTCCGCGCGGTCCCTGGCGAACGACGCAGCGTCCGGCACGTAGTCGTCGATTGCGGCACGCCAGAGGACCAAGCGCATCCGTGCGCCTACTGCGGCTCGATCCAGTCCGGGTACGACTCAGCGCCGCCGCGCTGGTTCGGCTTCATGCCGCCGCTGCCGATCGAACCGAAGATTTCGGCGGCGGCATCCTCCTGCGTCAGGCTGACGCCGGCCAGCACTCCCTTTGCGGTCGCGATCTTCCGCATCAGCATGTCACCGAACTTCTCGTCCAGCGTGCCCGGCGCATCGAAGTACGTGATGACGACCTGATTCTTCTGGCCGATGCGATGGATCCGGTCTTCCGCCTGCGCCAGGTGGAACGGGCTCCACGTGCGCTCGACGAAAAACATATCCTGCGCTCGCGTGAGCGTGAGCCCCTCGCGCGCCGCACCGATCGACAGCACCAGCATGTCGTAGTAGTCGCGCTGCTCCGGCGGCGCGCTCGCGGGAACCCCCTCCTGAAACCGCACCTTGGTCTCCTCGCGATCTTCGTTCCCCGGGATGGCGCCCACGCGGTAGTTCAACGCCCTCAGACCGCTGATCAGCGATTCCTGCACGTCGCGGTGGTTCGCGAAGATGATCAACGGGCGGTGCGTGCTCTCCCAATGCTGCTGTACCTCCTCCAGGAACGCCTCGACCTTGCCCACGCCGGTCAGGTGACTGAGCGTGGTCATTCGCACGAGCACCTCGGCCTTCTCCGCGCGCTCCATCGCCTCCCAGCCACCGCGCTCGCGAATGAACCCGAACAGATCCTCCGCCGCCGCCTCGTACTGCTTGGCCGTCTCCTCGTCGAGCGAGATCAGCTTCGTGCGCCGCCACTTCTCCGGCAGGTTCAGTAGCTCCTTGGTCTTGCGGAGCATGGTCTTGCCGTTGAGCCGCTCGTGCAGCTCCAGGATGTTCGACGCGCCGTCGTACGTCGTGATGTTCCGGCCCTGCGCGCGGATCTGCTTCGGGCCGCAGTAGCGCTCACCGAATGGCTTGAAGCGCGGGAACTCGTCGGGGGCGACGATGTGGAGCTGGCCGAACATTTCGCAGGGGCTTTTGTTATCCATCGGGGTGCCACTGAGACAAAAACGGCGCGGGATGCCCTGCGATACCTCCCACGACGCCACGGCGCGACCGCTGCCGCTCGGGACGGTCCGCCACTCGCCCTTGTCGTTCTTCCGCGGCCCGACCTTGAAGTTCTTGATGTAGTGGCTCTCGTCGAGGATCAGCGTCTTGAACTTGCGCGCCTGGAACCGATCCACGTACCGCGAGAGGATGTCGTAGTTCACCACGGTCACGTCGGCCTTCTCCGCCGCCGCGAGCGTTGCTGCCTCCCGCTTCTTGCCGGTCTCCACGGACACGGCAGTCAGGTCAGGGCGCCACATGGTGACCTCCTTGACCCAGTTGGCCTTCAGGGACTTCGGGCAGACAACCAGCGCGGGGTAGTCGGCAGCGACGATGGCGATGGCCGACTTCCCGAGGCCCATGTCGTATGCGAGCAGCCCCGAGCCCTGCTGGCAGAGCCACAGCACGCCTTCGCGCTGGTGCTCCATGAGCCGCTCCGGCATCTCACGTGTCGCGGCCGCACGCTCCGCGGGTCGGTCGGTCGTCTCCGCCACCTGCGCGACCTCCGCCTGCGTGGGCGGCGTCACCACCACGTCGCGCATCCCCGCCGTGATGCCCCCGTACTTCTTGCCGTGCAGGTAGCCGTTTTCCTTCCGCCTGCTCTCGGCCGCCTGCTCCGGCGTGAGCAGGATCGTCCGCACGCGGTCGGGACTGATCCACGCGACGACCATCGGCTTGCCCTTGAGGTACACCGTGTCGCCCGGCTCCAGGCTCGCCGCGTCCTTCGGGAGCCTCCCCGGCGTCTCCTGCACCGCCCCCTCGGGCCCCACGCTCGCGGGCGCCTGCACAGTCGGAGCCTCGGGCACCGGCTGCCGGTCATTCGGGACGATGAACGTCTCGCCGTTCGGCAGCACGCCGAGCGTCCCCGCCAGAGTCGGCACGAGCGCGTTCAGGATCTTGATCCACTGGACGGGGGTGCCAGGGAACGTCGTGTGCCACCGGCCACGATGATCCTTCTGGTTCCGCGAACCCGCTGCCTTCATGGCGTTGTTCGTCTCGAACCAGACGTTCTTCGAGTCGATGAACGGAAGCTCGATTTCCCAGAGCCCGCCCTGCGCCTCGTGCACCACGATGCCCTTTGGCTTCTGCGTGCCGACGGGGTTGCCCTCCTCGTCGAACTTCCGGCCCTCGATGAACACGGCCTGGAGTGCTCGGGCCGTGCCCGCGTAGCCGAGCGCACTTGCGATCTCCATGGCGCTACCCACGTAGTGGGCGTAGTCGCTGGCGTGCGTCTCCCAGGCCCGGCCCGCCGCGTGGATGGCGGCGCTCACCGCCAGGCGCGGGTCACCCTCGCGCTCTCGCACGGCAGTCGCCATGAGCGGGGGAGTGGTTTCCAGCGCTCGTGCCAGGGCCGCCATGTCGGGGCTGCCGGTCACCGCGAACATGCCGTGCCTGGCTGCGCAGATCGGTCCTACGCCACGCTCCAGGCTGGCCGGGTCGCGCAGGGGCCGGTCGCAGATCAGGCAACTCGTCGCGAGCAGCCGCGTGCCGCCCTCCTCCTCGTACCCGTTCGGCATCATGCCCGGGTGCTCGTGCTCGCCCTCGTACGGTTCGTATTGCATGGTCGGGTCTCGCTCTCGGGTTTGCTCTACCGCGTGCTGCCACTGCTGTCAAGCCGGGCCCGCTGCCGCATGCACCAGCGGGCCAGCTCGGCGTCCCCCTCGGCGACTGCCTGCCGGTGCATCCGGGTGACCTCGCGCAGGTACTCGGCCCGGAACTCCGGGTCGGCGAGATGCCCTTCGCACCAGCTTTCGGCCTTCGCCTTGATCACGATGGGCGGAGCCTACCGCCCGCCCCGGGGCGAGCGCCACTTTTCGGTCACGGGCGGCGATCCTCCGGGTCGATTCCCTCGATGGTCGCGCGGAATCCGGCCAGCGCGAGCACCGCACGTTCGTTCTCCGCGTCCTCCAGCGTCAGGACCCAGTAGCGCACGTGCCCGCGGTACTCGTCGAGCCACGGGCGCGCGACGGCCTCCCGGACGCGCACGACGCGGCTGAAGTCACGCCCGACCTCGACCACGACGTAGATCAGGGTCATGGCGCAGCCAGCAGGAACGCTTGCGTCTCCGCTCGCCAGCCCGCGAGCGTGACCAGCGCGGCGACCGTCACTGCGGCCTCCTCGCTCTCGAACCAGTAGGACGCCCAGCGCAGCCCGCCGAACGAGTAGACCTCGAAGTCGAACGGCAAGTACCCCACGGTCTGCGCAAGCGCGGGCACCGTCGCCGTCACGTCGGCGCTGGTGATCTTGACCCGCCACTCCGGGAGCAGACTCACGTCCGCCACCAAGGCCCCCGCAGCGCCACCAAGACCTGGCTCTCGTCCGGCGTGAGAGCGCACACGGCGCAGAGCCAGCGCCTGAACCCCTCGACGACCGTGGGGCACCAGCCCTCCCGGTGAAGGACATCCTGCTCGTCCTCGTCCCCGGAGGCACTCACGAGGTTCGGTGACACCCGCTCGTTACACGCCGCGCAACGGACCCACACGTGCGTCAGCTTAGCCACTCGGTGACCATCCTTTCCCGGCAGGGCTCACCCGGCGGAGAGCTGCCGCAGGCACTCCACGCCGCACGAGCAGGCGACCTGCCCGTCCACGCCCATCTCGGCGTGATGCAGGTCTTTGGTCACCGCATCGAGCGCGCGTCCCGGCGGGAGCGGTGGAAGCGCCTCCCGCGCGCCATGCAGGCGTGGAACCACCTGGAGACGGTCGTTATAATCTCCCTGCGCTCCGCGTACGTCAGCTTATTCATGGCTCGCTTCCCTTCGGTGTCTGTCCTCGTTCGATCAAGAGCTTGCACCGCTGGCACGCCACGATGCCCTCCACCCCTGGCAAGGCGACCGGTCGCAACTCGACGAGGATCGGCTTGTCCACGCTGTAGTGCTCGGGATGCGCGAGCGCGAGCGTCTCGCTGTCCGCGAGCTGCCAGTAGCTCGGGTAGTCCGTCCTGCGGACGACCACGCAGCCGTGCGGCGCTCCGCACGGCTGCGCGCGCACCTCCGCGGTCCAGGCGTGCGTGAAGCCGCACTGGCCGGTGCACTGGCAGCGGTAGGGCGCGGTCACCGTAGCTCCCTGCGCCGGCTGACGCGCATCTTGGTCCCGCTGACCCCCTCGGTCGCCTGGGGTTCGTCCAGGTCGGCGAGCGCCTCGGCGACGCGGCCGACCGCCTCCCAGGCGTCGATCGCGGCGTCGATCGCCTCGACGGTTTCGGCCAGCCGGCGGCGGAGCCGACCCGTCAGCTCCACGCGCTTCGCCTCGCGCTGCGCACGGGATAGCGGCTTGCTCACCGCTCCACCGTGGGGTTCCAGATCGCCCAGCGCTTCTTCTGCACCGCCCGTACCCGCTCGCGGAACTCCGCGTCGTGCTCCCGGCACGAATCGTCCAACGTGTCGATGTCGTCCAGGAGCTGCCACAGCCGGTCGCGCTGGTCCCGCGGCGTCATGCCCTCGGCCACCACGCCGGTCAGGCGGCGAAGGGCATCGCGCAGGGCCAGAAGGACGGTGCGGACAGTCCTACCACCACCGATGGTCACGAACGGTTCGCCGTGCTGCGGCCTGATCCATGCCTCCACCAGCTTCGGCTCGCCGGCCTTCACCACTACCACCCGCACGTCGTCCTCCGGCCAGTAGGCCCTGGCCAGCTCCAGGCACTCGGCCCGGATCGCATCCTCACTTTCGGTCATCGCGGGTCGTCCTTTCCTTCGAGCCGGGCGCGTAGGCCCTGGATGATGCGTAGCTGGTCGGCGCGCCCCCGGTCGCTCTCGGCGAGTGCCGCGACGGCCTCGTCGCGCTCCAGTGTCAGCCGCGCAGCCTCGGAGCGCGCCGCGTCGCGCTCGCGCACGATCTGCTCGTAGTCGAACGTCTGCAAGCCCGCCTTCACCCGCTCGTCCAGGGCGGCGCCTTGCAACCGCAGCAGGTACTGCGCCCGCAGCCACGTGAGCACGGGGTCGGTCACTGGAACTTCTTTCCGTGGAAGTCGAGCCGGCACAGCGCGCACGTCAGTGGCCCGACCTTGCAGCGTAGCGGAGTTCGGAGAGACCGAGCATGTTCCCCGGGTCGGCGAGACCGTCATCCTCGGGAGGACCGACTTTCCGCCGACTGTCGGCTGGGCAAAGATCGAGTATCCGACGCGCTTCTTCGTGGATGACGTGATCTGGGATCTGCTCCGGGCCCGCTGCTCTACCGCTTCGCGCTCCGCCAGGTTCATGCCCGCCCAGGTCGCGCGGATCGTCTCCCACAGGGACTCCGGCACGTCCTGGCCGGACGCGACGAGACGGGCCACCTCACCGAAGGCTTCCAGGTGCTGCCGGACCAGGGGGCTGTCGGGGGATTCATTCACGGAAGCCTCGTGCTCGCAATACGCGGCGCATCACCTCGACCGCGATCACGGTAGCCGTGATGTAGCCCGCCGCGAACGCGGCCATGCACAGGTAAGCGGTCAGGTAAGCCATGCCTGCCGTCAGTGCTACCAGAGCTGCCAGGCAGCGTCAACCGCCCTGTGGGCCCTTGAGGGCCTGCGCCGCCAGCTCCCGGATCATTTCCGGGTTTTCCAGCGCCACCGCCCAGAGCCGCTCCAGCTCCGCGAGCCGCCGGTTCGCGGCGACCAGGCCGGCCTCCGCCATCTCCGCCCGCCCGGTGGCGTCGATGACGCGACCGCGTAGCTCGCTCACCTTCTCGTCGGTGACCGTGGAATCCGACTCCTGGCGCTTCGCCAGCCGGGTCAGCCGCGCGTCGAGACGCGCCTCCACGTCGGCCAGGTCGCCGAGCGTTGCGGGGTACTCGCTCATCGCGGCGGCTCTTTCCCTTGCAGCACGGCCAGCACCACCTCGTGCAGCGCCTGGGGGTTGGCTTCCGCCGCGCGCAGGATCGCGGCAAGCTGTCCCTCGACTCGCTCCAGGCGCCCCTCGACCGACCCGAGCGATCCGTCGTGCTCCGACAGCTTGTCCCGCTGCTGTATCTGCCACTCCAGAATATCCCTTTCGACCTTTTCCAGCCGCGCGCGCAGGCGGCGCAGCTCGTCGCGGGTGACCGGCGTGGACCGCTTCACCACGGGGCCGCTCCCCCCGCACTGCCCACTCGCCCACTGAGCGCGATCACCGCCAGTTCCCGCTCCAGCTCCTCCGGGGGCCCGCTGAGCAGCGCAGCCGCCCGCTTGTCCGGTATGCCCGAGCCGGTCAGCATGCGCAAGGCACGGACCGGCTGCGGCGAGGCGTACCACCGCCGCTGGTCGCGCTTCTTCCCGCTCTCGCCGCGCTTCCGGTCACGGATGACGACCACCGCGACCCCTGCCGTGGTCAGTGTGCGGCTCTCCCGGAACCACACCTCGACGAGGCCCATGCGCTCGATCATCGCCCGCCGCGCTTCCCTCGTACACGCCTCGGTCCCGGCGTGCCGCTTCATGTCCTTGACGGTCTTGCCGCACGCCTTGCACACCGGCGACACCGGCTCGGGGTGCGTGAGCTTGAACGGAGGTTCCACTCGCCGCGGCTTCACAGGTCCAGTGCCTCATGGATCGTGGCCGCCAGCCAGAACGGCCACGCCAGCGCGCACAGGAAGACCTGCGTGAGCGCCTTCCCGGCGCTCATCGTCCCCGCCACCACGCGCGGCAGCGCCGAGCACAGCAGGACGGTCACCGCCGTGGCCCAAAACCCGGAGCCGTACACCGCGCTCACTCATCGTCCTCGCTGTCATCATCATCGTCGTCGGCCTTCGCCAGCAGCACGAACCCCGGCGTGCGCTCGCCCACCCAGGCGCCTTCGACGTTGAAGCCGAAGTACTCCTCCGCCTCCTCGCGCGTCATGCCGTCGCGCATCAGGCTCGCGATGCAGCGCCGCGTGTCGTAAACCACGAACAGCTCCTGCCCCACGCGCCGCACGACGCCCGGGATCGCATCGTCAAACCCGTCCGCGAACAGCAGGTCCGGCTCGTCCTCGGCCAGGCTGTCTCTCGTGTGCCGGCTCATGGTCCGTTCCACCAGCACTTCGCCACGCGCTCCCCATGCCTCCACACGCGGTGGCATTCAGGGCAGTGTCGGAGGTCCGTACTCCATGTGTGCTCCAGCCGCACAGCATGGAACGGGCAGCGCCCGTCTACGGCCGGCTCCGCCGTCTCGTTGGGGTCGTCCATCCATTCGGGCCGCGTGCTCATTCGATCGCCTCCACAAGGTGAAACGTGTACTCGCCATTCCACTCGCCCGTGCTGCGGCCCTCCCAGCGCGCGAGCAACGCCTCCGCAGCCGCGCGGTCAGGGGCGCCGTCGATGACCCACTCCCTGCGGCTGCCGGTCGCGACGCACATGACCACCCAGCGGTAGCCCACCGGGTGGCGGCGACGGAGCGCCACGGGCTCAGTCACGGCTGCGGCCCTTCCGGCCGCCGCCTGCGCACCGCGACGCCGGTCTTGCTCGTGATGCTCGCGTGGCACCGACTGCACAGGGAGAAGTCTCCGGCTCGCCCGACGACCTCGTCGTGGGGTCGCCGGCACTGGTCGCAGACCAGCTCGGGCGTCACCAGATCGACGAGGCTCCGCAGCAGCGTCTCCAGTAAGCTCATGGGGGCGCCTCCTCCAGATGCTCCAGCGCCGCCATGGCCGCCAGGACGTACATGACGGCATGACTGACGGCCTCCCGAGCCGGCGCCGTCTGCACCTTCGGGATCACGACACGCTCCAGGTCGCGTCGCATCTGCGCCACGAGCAGCGCGTCGCTCGCGGCCGCGGACTCCGACCACGGCACGGCGTTCACGGTTCCACCAGGCGAATCGGCACGCCGTACAGCGGAGGGCCGCCGGCCTGGATGACCGCGAACCACGACTCGTGCGCGCACACCTCGTCGGGCCAGCATGCGGACGGTTCACCGTCCGGCACGCCGGCCGTGAAGCCGTCGTGGTCGTCGAAGACCATGGGGACGAGGACTTCCCTCGGCTTCACGGCTGCCTCGGGAATCTCTTGGAGTGCCGCGACCTGGGCGCTGGCTCCGCCCCAAGCGCAAGCCGCACCTTCTCCGGGTCGAGAGCACGGGTCGTCGATGGGACGAGCCGGACGCGGCGTGTCGTGCTCGGTTTCAGATTCACCGTTCGCGTGTCTGGCTTCGCGCGGACTCTGGCTCGGGGATGCTTCACGGTTGCACCGCAGCTTTGCGCTGACAGTTCGGGCACTGCCACCCGTGTTTCGTCTTTCTCCAGCCTTCGAGTCGTGCCAGAACAAGATTCACCTCTTCCGTGACGGGCTTCGCCTGGTCTGCCGATTCCTGATGCTTCACGGGTGCCTGCCTTTCCTGAAGTCCCTGATTCCCGAGACGGCAAGGAAGGCGTACATGAACACGGCCTGCCCGATTCCGACCACCCTCCAGACGTGCGCGAGCGTCAGGCACACCAGACCTACTAGCGCGATACCTGCCATGACGTAGTGCTTCACGGTTGCACCGGGGTCTTTCTGCTAGTTGCGCCACCTTCGGCTCTGTTGAAGTACCGTTCGGCATCCTCAACAATGACCGACGATGGCACCGCGAGTTTTCTCGAAATCTTGCGAAGATGCACAACCGTCACCTTCGTAACGCCGCCCTCAAGGCGTGAAACAGCAGAGGCCGTGAGCCCGAGAGCTTCACCAAGCTCCGGTTGCGACGCCCCGC